>VFQM010000129.1_pt1 | contig 95715 bp, 93 predicted proteins | sample 3512391 | NCBI WGS metagenome assembly VFQM01 (sample SAMN10412369, study PRJNA504923) | tailings metagenome | isolation source: Replicate 1 from Balatoc abandoned mine | place: Philippines | reverse complement strand
TCTACAACCCGGCAACCGACAAACTCGTGACCCGATGGGATATCGACATCGTGTACCTTCATCAGGCCGGCGACATGTTGCGTTCGGACGAAGGTAGCCGGCGATGTGCTGATGAATGCGTGGGGGGAACGGTGTCCTACAGCTGTGCAAAGTACTAGGAAGTCCGCGCGGCCCCCTTCGAGCTGTCCTGTGGAGTGAGAGCGAGTGATGATCGCCGCAAATGGGTTCAGCGAGCCCGCTGGGCAGCACGACACATCAGACGTTACGACGTGGTGGATAGAACGTCTTTGGACGCTGATGGACGTGGCTGGAAGAGCTTTGTTGCCGAAGGCGAAAAATTAGGCTACAATCTAGGTCTTCGCTGGGCACCTCGGCGAAGAAAGTGTTCGGGAAACAACGACTTACGAGCCTAGTAAACGTCTCTTTTCCCGCTCCAGACATCCTGGGGAAAACGAAAGACAATCGCTTTCGTTTTCCCTTTTTCTTGCAAGCCCTCGCGGCGGGGTAGCAAAGTGGTTATGCAGCGGCCTGCAAAGCCGTCTACGCCGGTTCGATTCCGACCCCCGCCTCCATTTCCTGCCCCTGCCGTCTGCTAGAATTCGGGCTCGTTTCCCCCGTGATTCAGTGCCACGACCGATTCCGACACGCAGGCGCGCCGCAGACAGTACTGTTGCAAGACCAATGCGGAGCCGACAAGGCCAGAATCGGTCTGGACGCGAAATCGCAAGCCCGGGTGGTGAAATTGGTAAACACAGCGGACTTAAAATCCGCCGGGCCTGATAAGCCCTTACCGGTTCGATTCCGGTTCCGGGCACCAAATCCCGAGCACGCTTGGCCGTCTGGCATTTTCGCCGGTTCCCGGCTATACTCCCGGCGGTTAAATTAGTGCTGTTATATGGCATGGGCGGTTCGCCCATTTTTTATTTGTACGGCTGAAACATGGAACTGTCCTCGCTGCTCGAATCCACACTCACCGGACTAGGTTACGAGCTGGTGGCGTGGGAGCGCGCCGGGCGCGGGCTTTTGCGCGTATACATCGACAAGCCCGAGGGCATCGCCGTCGACGACTGCGTCACGGTAAGCAACCACCTCACCCGGCTGTTCGCCGTGGAGAACGTGGATTACGACCGCCTCGAAGTATCGTCACCGGGGCTGGATCGGCCTCTCACCAAGGCGGCGGATTACAGCCGCTTTGCCGGCCAGATGGTGGACGTGAAGCTGCGCGTGCCGATGGACAAGCGCAAGAAGTTCAGCGGCAGGCTGCTGGGCCTTGAAGAAGACAAGGTCAGCCTGGACGTGGACGGAACCGTGATTTTGCTGGACTGGAACAATCTGGATTCGGTGCGCCTGAAGCCCGAATTCTGAGCTGGAGGATTACACGATGAGCCGTGAAATGCTGATGCTGGTGGACGCGCTGGCGCGCGAGAAGAACGTTGCGCCCGAGGTCGTCTTCGGCGCACTGGAAATGGCACTGGCTTCTGCGACAAAAAAGCGCATCAAGGGCGATGCCGACGTGCGCGTCGAAATCGATCACGAAACCGGTGACTACAAGGCTTTCCGCCGCTGGCTCGTCGTTACCGAACAGGAACTGGAGTCCGAAGACAACCAGATCCTGCTGGTGGATGCGCAGTATGACCACCCCGACATCCAGGTCGGCGACTTCGTCGAGGAGCCGATCGAAGCCATGGAATTCGGCCGCATCGGCGCCCAGGCCGCCAAGCAGGTGATCCTGCAGAGAATCCGCGATGCCGAGCGCGAGCAGATCCTCAACGATTTCCTCGATCGCAAGGAGCATCTCGTCACCGGCGTAGTCAAGCGCATGGATCGCGGCAACGCCATCATCGAATCGGGCCGCATCGAGGGCTTTCTGCACCGCGACCAGATGATCGCGCGCGAGAACCTGCGCGTCGGCGACCGCGTGCGCGCCTATCTGTCCAAGATCGAGCGCAGCGGCCGCGGACCGCAACTGGTGCTGTCGCGCACCGCGCCCGAGTTCATCATGAAGCTGTTCGAACTGGAAGTGCCGGAAATCGAGGAAGGCCTGATCGAGATCAAGGGCGCCGCGCGCGATCCCGGCCTGCGCGCCAAGATCGCCGTCAAGTCCAACGACCCGCGCATCGACCCCATCGGCACCTGCATCGGCTTGCGCGGCTCGCGCGTGACCTCGGTCACCAACGAACTCGCCGGCGAGCGCGTCGACATCATCCTGTGGTCGCCCGACCCCGCCCAGTTCGTCATCAACGCCCTGGCGCCGGCCGAGGTCAGCCGCATCGTGGTGGACGAGGACAAGCACAGCATCGATGTGGTGGTGGAAGAGGACATGCTCGGCAAGGCGATCGGATCCAACGGCCAGAACGTGCGCCTGGCCTCGGAACTCACCGGCTGGGAACTCAACATCATCACCGAGGAAGTCGCCTCCGAGAAAAAAGCCAAGGAAACCGAAGCCATCCTCGCCCTGTTCATGGAGAAACTCGACGTGGACGAGGAAGTGGCGCAGATCCTGGTGGACGAGGGCTTCTCCACGCTGGAGGAAGTGGCCTATGTGCCGATCACCGAAATGCAGGAAATCGAAGCCTTCGACGAGGAAATCATCGAAGAACTGAGAACCCGCGCACGCAATGCCCTGCTCACCGCGGCCATCGTCGGCGAGGAAAAGGTGGAGGCCTCGGCCGGCGACCTGTTGTCGCTGGACGGAATGGACCCTGAAACCGCGCGCCTGCTGGCTGCCAAGGGCGTGCACACAACCGAGGACCTGGCCGATCTGGCCGTGGACGACCTGGTGGAAATGACCGGGATGGACGAAGAGCGCGCCAAACAGCTCATCATGGCCGCGCGTGCGCCCTGGTTTGCCGAATAGGCCGCCGCAATACAGATACACAGATCGCCTTAACCCACAAGCAACAAGGACGGAATCCGCTGCATGAATGTCGAACAATTTGCCAAGGAACTGAAGCTCTCGCCCGAGCTGCTGCTGGAGCAGCTCAAGTCGGCCGGCGTACACAAAACGGCCGCGGATGACGTCGTCACCGAGGCAGACAAGACCCAGTTGCTTGACTACCTGCGCAAGATGCACGGAGCCGAGGAAAAGTCCAAGACCAAGATCACGCTGACGCGCAAGCAGACTACCGAGATCAAGGCGGCCAGCACTACCGGAAAATCCCGCACCATCCAGGTCGAGGTGCGCAAGAAACGCACCTATGTGAAGCGCGATGCCGCCGCGATCGAAGAGGTCGCTGCCCCCGCCGCCGAACCGCTGATCGAGGAGCAGATTGCCGCGCCCGAACCAGTCGTCGAACCCGCACCGCCCGTGGTCGAGCCCCAGCCGACTCCCGAACCCATGCCCGAACCTGTGGCAGCCGAAGCGCCGGAGGAACAAGCGCCGACGGAACAGCCACCTGCGGAGCAGGCCGCGGCCGAAGAAGCCAAGCCCAAGCGCGTCGTCCGCAAAAGGGTTTCCGTGATCGACGATGCCGAGCGCCAGGTGCGCGAGGAAGAAGCACGCCGCCATCAGGCGCTGCTCGCCGCCCAGGCCGAAGACCAGCGCCTCCGCCAGGAACGCGAACTGCTCAGGAAGCAGGCAGAAGCCGCACGCGCTGCGGAAGCCGCCAAGGTTCCGGCCAAGGCCGAGCCCAGCGCCGCCACCCTGCACAAGCCGGCCAAGCCCGAAGGCGAGGTGAAGAAACCCGCCAAAAAGGAAAAGAGCAGCTGGGTCGAGGAAGCGCAGAAGAAACGCGGCCTCAGAACGCGCGGCGACAGCGGCGGAGACGGCTGGCGCGGCAAGAAGGCAGGCGGCAGGCACAGCAAGTCTGACGACGGCCAGCACCAGTTCATGGCGCCGACCGAGCCGGTCGTGCGTGAAGTGAGCGTGCCCGAAACCATCACCGTGGCCGAACTGGCCCACAAGATGTCGGTCAAGGCTGCCGAAGTCATCAAGACACTGATGAAGATGGGCTCCATGGTCACCATCAACCAGGTGCTGGACCAGGAGACCGCCATGATCGTGGTCGAGGAAATGGGCCACATCGCCAAGGCCGCCGCCATCGACACGCCCGAGGTCTTCCTCGAGGAAAGCGCCGCGGAAGTCGCTGCCGAACCGCGCGCCCCGGTGGTCACCGTCATGGGCCACGTCGACCACGGCAAGACCTCGCTGCTCGACTACATCCGCCGCGCCAAGGTGGCGGCGGGCGAAGCCGGCGGCATCACCCAGCACATCGGCGCCTACCACGTGGAAACGCCCAAGGGCATGATCACCTTCCTCGACACCCCCGGTCACGAAGCCTTTACCGCCATGCGTGCGCGCGGCGCCAAGGCCACCGACCTGGTGATCCTGGTGGTGGCGGCCGACGACGGCGTCATGCCCACCACCATCGAGGCCATTCACCACGCCAAGGCCGCCGGCCTGCCGGTGGTAGTCGCGGTGAACAAGATCGACAAGCCCGAGGCCAATCCCGAGCGCATCCGCCAGGAGCTCGCCGCGAATGAAATCGTGCCGGAGGAATGGGGCGGCGAATCCATGTTCGTGGACGTGTCAGCCAAATCCGGCCAGGGCATCGACAATCTGCTCGACGCCATCCTGCTGCAGTCCGAAGTACTGGAGCTCACTGCACCGAAGGAGGCGCCGGCCAAGGGTATCGTCATCGAAGCGCGCCTTGACAAGGGCAAGGGCCCGGTTGCCACGGTGCTGGTGCAGTCCGGGACCCTGAAACGCGGCGATATCCTGCTCGCAGGCCAGGCCTTCGGCCGCGTGCGCGCCATGCAGGACGAGAACGGCAAGACCATCAACGAAGCCGGCCCTTCCATTCCGGTGGAAATCCAGGGCCTGTCCGACGTGCCCAATGCCGGCGACGACGCGCTGGTGCTGCCTGACGAGAAGAAGGCGCGCGAGATCGCACTGTTCCGCCAGGGCAAGTATCGCGACGTCAAGCTGGCCAAGCAGCAGGCCGCCAAGCTCGAATCCATGTTCGAACAGATGGGCGAGGGCGAGGTCAAGACCTTGCCGCTCATCATCAAGGCCGACGTGCAAGGCTCCTATGAAGGCCTTTCCCACGCGCTGGCGCGCCTGTCGACGAGCGAAGTCAAGGTCAACGTCATCCACAGCGCCGTCGGCGGCATCACTGAGTCCGACGTCAACCTGGCGCTCGCCTCCAAGGCCGTGGTCATCGGCTTCAACGTGCGCGCCGATGCCAACGCCCGCAAGCTGGCCGAGGCCTCGGGCGTCGACATCCGCTACTACAACATCATCTACGAAATCGTCGATGACGTGAAAGCCGCGCTGTCCGGCATGCTCTCGCCCGAAAAACGCGAAAACCAGCTGGGCACAGTGGAAATCCGCCAGGTCATTTCCGTACCCAAGGTCGGCGTCATTGCTGGTTGCATGGTGCTGTCCGGCCTGGTCAAGCGCGGCAGCCGCGTGCGCCTGCTGCGCGACAACGTCGTGGTTTTTGACGGCGAACTCGACTCGCTGCGCCGCTTCAAGGACGATGTCAAGGAAGTCAAGGAAGGCTTCGAATGCGGTCTGTCGCTCAAGAACTTCAACGACATCAAGGAAGGTGACCAGCTGGAAATCTACGAAGTCGTGGAAGTGGCGCGAACTCTGTAAACCCTGTGAAGGGGGAAGGGAACGCGCCTTCGGCGCTCAACGGGGAATGGTAAAACCTTCACCCCTCACCCTTCCCCCTTTACCCTTTACCCTTTACCCTTTACCCTTCCCCCTTCACCAACCATGCCCAAAGACTTCCCCCGTTCCCGCCGAGTAGCAGACGAAATCCAGCGCGAGCTGGCGGAAATCATTCGCCTCGAACTCAAGGATCCGCGCGTCGGCCTCATCACCGTGACCGGGGTGGAAGTCACTTCTGACCTGGAGCACGCGAAAATCTTCGTCACCAGCCTCAACCCGCAGGCCACGCACCAGGACGTGTTGGCGGGGCTCAAGCGCGCCGGCGGCTTCCTGCGCAGCCATCTTGCCCGCCGCATGAAACTGCGCCTGGTACCGCAGCTGACCTTCGCCTATGACGAGTCGGTGGAACAGGGCATGCACCTGTCTCAGCTCATCGATCAGGCCATCGCCGAAGATGCCAAGCATCCGAAAGACGAATAACGGCGGGCAAAAAAGCTTGATGACAGGGAGGTATTGGAGGTCATGGAGTAATACTTTGTTGTTCCCTCTCTTAACCTCCCCTACCCCCCTGTAAATGCCTTTAGCATTTCTCTGCGTCTCTGCGCTTCTGCGTTCAACATGAATTCCCGCCTAAACATCGACGGCGTGCTGCTGCTCGACAAGCCGACCGGCTGGACATCCAACGCCGCCTTGCAAAAGGCCAAGCGGCTTTTTAACGCTGCCAAGGCCGGCCATACCGGCACGCTCGACCCCTTCGCTTCGGGCCTCTTGCCCATCTGCTTCGGTCAGGCCACCAAATTCTCAAGCCATGCGCTGCACGGCGACAAGACCTATCGCGCCGTGCTCAAGCTGGGCGTCACCACCACCACCGGCGATATCGAAGGCGAGGCCCTGGAGACGAAACCCGTGACGCTCGCCTTCGATGCGGTGCAGCATGTGCTGCCGGATTTCACCGGCCCACTGCTGCAAACACCGCCCATGTATTCGGCGCTCAAGCACCAGGGCCGGCCCCTGTACGAATACGCGCGCGCCGGCATCGAAATCGAGCGCAAGCCAAGGCCTGTGACCATTCACAGCCTGGCGGCGGAAAAACTGGATGGCGACGAACTGACTCTCAATGTGCGCTGTTCGGGCGGCACCTACATCCGCACGCTGGCCGAGGACATCGGCCGTGCGCTGGGCTGCGGCGCGCACCTCATCGCGTTGAGGCGGACTGCAAGCGGTGCATTTACCCTTGACAGGGCGATCAGCCTGGCGGCCTTGGAAAGCATGGACGAAAGTCGGCGCGCGGCCCTCCTGCTCGAGCCGGACAGCCTGGTCTGCCACCTGCCCCGCATCGATGTCGATGCGGAAGCGGCGCGGCAACTGATGCAAGGAAAACATCCGTACACGCCCACGAACTGCCCGAGCAGCGGCTTGGCTCGGATTTATTCGCCGCAGGGCTTCGTGGGGCTGGCAAACGCGGGGGAGAAGTTAGTCCCGTCGCGCCTGATGACGCCCCCCTAGCCCGCGCAGACCGCTATTTCTTCCTGGCTGGCTCGGCGGACGCCGCCGGCGCGCCCAGTTTTTCCAGATAGATCAGCGGCGAAGGCTGGGCGTTACCGGTCTGGAAACGCGCCGGAACCTGCTCGATCTGGATGATGCGAAAACCGTTGCGATACAGGTCGCCCAGGGTCGGGCGCAGGTTCATCTGCGAAATCTCGCACAACAGACGGGTCTTGGTATTCGGAAGCGTATAGTAGTGCTGGTTATCCTTGATCGAGGCATCGACTACGCAGACAGTGATCTCCGCCCCCAGGGCTGCCGTGGAAGGCGCCAGCAGGGCCAAGGCCAGCAGCGGCGTGAGCTGTTTTCTGATTCCGGACATGTAATTCCTCCGCAAAAACTCGAGTGGTCGGGCCGGGCGCGCATCGCCCGGGCAGCCGCAACGACTGCCGCCGCCCAAAGCAAATGCCACAGCCATTGCTGGCCGTGGCATTGCGTATTTTAATCAACGCCGCCGATCAGGCAGCAGGCAGGAACCCGGCTTAGAAGCTGAAGCCGATGCCCGCCTTGAGCACCCGCTCGCCGCTGCTAAAGCCGGCTCCCAAGTTGGCACTGACATTATCGCCAAGCCTGCCGGAGGCGCCCACGGCGACGGCATTGTAGCCGTCGAAGTTGGCGACGCCCACGCCCAAGCTGAAGCGCTTGCCGGGATCGACATCCGGCAACGCGGTCAGCGCGGCCACGGAAGCAACGCCCCTGCGCGCCACCTTGTCCTCATTGTTGAAGGCCAGCGAATCGACATAGCCCTTGGTCGCGGCGTCGTCCGGGTTGACCGGGGTGCCGACGTTAGTCACGCGGTTGCCGCCCATGTCTACCGTCTGGCCGGCGCCCACCGTCAGGCCGCCGTTGAGGGTTGCCATGCCGCCGAACGTGGCCGCGCCGGTGGTGCTCAGCGTGGCCGTTGCGATGTTGCCGCTGTTCGTGATGTCACCGGTGTTGGTGATGCCGTTGGTGGTCGTGGCGCCGGTGACCGCCAGTGTGCCACCCACCGCGGTGTTGCCGGTCGCAGAATCGACGCTGAAAGTAGTCGCGCCGCCCGAGCCGTTAGTGATGGTGAGGTCGCCACCGGCGGTGATAGCGCCGGTGGCGCCATCCAGAGCGATGGTGGTATTGGTGCCGTCGGTAACGTTCAGCGTGCCTGCCACGCCGCCGGTGGTGCCGCCCAGGGTGGCGACGCCGGCATTCGACAAGTTCAGGGTCTGGCCGTTGGTGCTGTCGGAAATGTTGACGCCGTTGTCGTCAATGGTCACCGTGGTCGATGCCGTGCCGCCGGTAATCACCGTCTGGGTCGCATCGATGGTGATGCCGTGCGCATTGCCCGCGCCGTCATCGTACATCAGCGAGGCCTGCGTGGAGTTCAGCACCAAATCGCTGTTAGCGGTGCCATCGGTGTAGCCCAGGGTCGCCTGCGTGGTATCCGCCGTCAGCGTGCCGTAGTTGGTCGCCGAACCGCCGGTGAGCGATGCGCTGGTGTTGTCGGTAATGTTCAACTGGCCGTAAGTATCGGTCTGCACGGTCGCACCGATGTTGTTCAGCGTGACGCTGGCAGTATCGGCGCCGTCGGCGAAATTCATCACCGTACCGGCTGCGGTGGTGCTGGTGCCGCCCGACTGCGTGCCGTTGTTGTAGGCCATGGATGCCTGGGTGGCGTCGTAGGTGGCGCCGCTAGTGGTGCCCACACCGTTGTCGAAGCCGACATCAGTCTGGGTGAGGGTGGCATCCATGCCGCTGATCACCGTGCCGTCGGAAATACCGGCCGTGTAATTGGTGGCGTTAGCGACGGAACCGGAGGTCACGGTGCCGTTGGTCCATTGCGTGCTGGCCTGGGTGGCGTTGTACACGGTAGACGAAACCACGCCGGCGCCGTTGTCGTAGCTCACCGCCGCCTGGGTGACATCCAGGTCGGTGCGGCTGTTGACGGTGCCGTCGGTAAAGGAAGTATTGGCATTCATCGTCGACAGGTCCACGGTACCGCCCGCCGTACCGTTGCCGCCGTACAGATTGGCGCTGGCGTTGTCGGTGATGACGAGGGAGCCATTGTTCTGCGTGCCCAGCGAGGCGATGGTGGAATCCAGACTCAGGGTCGAGGTCGAGGTACCGGCCGCGTTGCCGCCCGTCAGGGTGGTGGTGTCGGCCACGGCATTGATGCTAAGGCCGCGATCGCCGGTGGAGGCGCCCGACAGCAGCGTCGCGTTGCCGGTATTCATGGTCAGCGTCGAGGCATTGGCTCCGCCAGAGCCGGCGTTCACCGTCGTGGTGGTATTGGTGACGTTGATACCGGCGGAGTTGCTGTTCAGGAAGCTGGCGTCCTGGCCCGACAGGTTGGCCGTGGCGGTATTGCCGCCGACCGTGCCGCTCATGGCGATGCCCGCGGTGGTGCCGGTGCCAGCGAGGTTGATGCCGTTGGTGCCGCCGGTGCCGGTCACACTCACGCCGTCGGTGGTGCCGGTGCCGGTGATGCCGGTGCCGGTCGCGTCGCCCGCTGCATAGGTGTTCACCGAGTTGGTGGTACCGTTAGTCATGCTCGCGCCGCCGCCGGTAGTGGTGACGGAAGCGGTGCCGTCGGACATGGTGGCGGTGGTGCCGTCGACCGAAACCACAGTGGAGCCGTTCACCAGGCGCGCCGAGGTGGCGTCCGTGATTACCGTGTTAGCGCCGGTCTGAATAGTGTTGCTGGTGCTGCCGGTGATGGTGTTGGTGATGCCTTCGATGGTGTTGGTCGAGGTCGCCAGATCACCGATGGTGACGGCGCTGGTGGTGCCCAGGGCATCGGTCGTGGCTTCGAACAGGGTCACCGTGGCGCTACCCACGCCGGAACCGGAAACATCCAGGGTGGCGCCGCCCGTGTCACCGTCGGCCAGAGTCCACACCGAGGAATTGGTGCCGCCCGACAGGGTGGTCTGGGTGCCGTCGACCGTGAGGCCGTGTGTGTTGCCGGTAGTGCTGGTATAGGTCAGCGAAACGCTGCTGCCGTCAACGGACAGGTCGCCGCTCGAAACGCCGCCCCCCGGCACGGAAATCGCCGTCGCGCCGGTGGCGCCATTAACGCTGAAATAGGTCTGGCCGCCGTTGGTGACGGAAAAGTTGTCCTCGACCTCGGTCGGGCCCGAGAAGGTCGAGGTCGAGCTGACGTTGAAGTTGATGGCGGTCACGTCGGCCGTGGTGCCAGCCAGGGTGGCGTTGGTCAGGGTGGCGGTGGCAATGGTTGCGTTCTGGATGGTGCCGCCGCTCATGTTCAGGTTGCCGCCCCCGGTATTGATGGTGCCGCCGCCGGAAAGGATGTTGCCGCCGCCGGAATTGATGCTGCCACCGCTGGTGGTGATGTTGCCGCCATTGGTGCCGATGCTGCCGGCATTGGTGATGCCGGCGCTGTTGTTGTTGATGCCGTTGGTGGTGCTGGCGCCGGTCACGCTCAGGGTGCCGGTGCTGATGTTGCCGGTGTTGCTGATGCCGTTCGTCGTGGTGGCGCCGGTCACGCCCAGCGTAGTGCCGATGGTCACCGCGCCGGTAGTGTCCAGGGTCGCGGCGTCGATGTCGGTAGCGGTGGTGGTGCCGCCGAAGGTGGCATTGTTGATGGTGGCGCCCGTGATGCTGATCACGTCGGTGGATTCCACGACGCCCGGGTTTCCGCCGTTGTCGGTGACTTCAGTCACCGTGCCGCCATCGATGTCCACGGCGTGGGCCGGCAGGGCGGCGAAGGCGCCGACGAGGGCCGCTGCCGCGAGCAGCTTCCTGGCCATGCCGCCGCCCTTGCCTTTGGCCCTGGCGTGCTCGGATGCGGCAACCCAAGTGTTGAGAGTTTGGTTCCAGACCAAGCGGTAAGCGCGATTCATCGTGTTGCTCCTTGTGTTAGGCGTTGTTATTGCTCGATTGTCGATTGGTGTTCTTGCTCGATATTTTGTCAAGGGTGCTAAGTTCTTGTTTTTCTCAAAGCGCTGCCTGGCATGTCTTCAATAGTTAGGTCAGCAGCAAGCTCTGAATGCCGCTCCGCTGGCGGCCTGGGAATTTGGTTGCTTAATCGAGGCCTCGCTTCTGGCGCCAGCGGCCTCATTTTTCCGCCGAGCTTAAACAGGGCGTATGCCCCTGTCAACAAAAGATGCGAGCGCGGGCGCCCCGGCTCCCCTCCCCGCCGGACATTTATGCAACGCCGCCCGGCCCGGCGGCGGCCGCGAATACGCCGGGGCATGGCCAAAACGCCGGGTAATGTGATATCTGTTTGAACCGCAAGTGTTTTTCGGGTATGATGTGCGGCTTCCATATGGAGCCGTCCAGTTGATGGTCGGTTTCATGAACGAAACCCAACAGGCCACCGGGTTTCGCGATTTCCGTAACCTGATCCAGGAGAAACACATGGCTGTCACCACCGCCGAAAAGGCGCAAATCGTCAAGGATTACCAGCGCGCGGCCGCCGACACCGGCTCCCCGGAAGTGCAAGTCGCCCTGCTCACCGCGCGCATCAACCAGTTGACCGACCATTTCAAGGCCAATGCCAAGGACCATCATTCCCGCCGCGGCCTGCTGAAGATGGTGAGCCGTCGCCGCAAGCTGCTGGACTACCTGAAGCGCACCAATCTGGAAAGCTACAAGGCACTGATCGAGCGCCTCGGCTTGCGTAAATAACGCAGCGCCTGCGCAAGTAATCGTCCACGCAACGGACAAAACCTTATCGCATCAAAAAACAGCCGCCCCGCCTGTACGCGGGGCGGTGTCGTTTAGAGGAAGAGGAAAAGCATGAAAGTCACCAAATCATTTCAGTACGGCCGCCACACCGTCACCCTGGAAACCGGCGAGATCGCCCGCCAGGCCGACGGCGCAGTGCTGGTCAACATGGACGACACCGTGGTGCTGGTCACCGTGGTCGCCAAGCGCGATGTCAAGCCTGGCCAGGACTTTTTCCCGCTGACCGTGGACTACATGGAAAAGACCTACGCCGCCGGCCGCATTCCCGGCGGCTATTTCAAGCGCGAAGGCAAGCCCACCGAGAAGGAAACCCTGACCTCGCGCCTGATCGACCGTCCCATCCGCCCGCTGTTTCCGGAAGGCTTCTTCAACGAAGTGCAGGTCATCGCGTACGTGCTGTCTTCCAATCCTGAAGTGGATTCCGACATCCCCGCCCTGATCGGCGCCTCCGCCGCGCTGTCCCTTTCCGGCGTGCCGTTCGACGGCCCCGTCGGCGCCGCGCGCGTCGGCTTCATCAACGGCGAATACGTGCTCAACCCCACCGGCCCTGAACTGAAGAATTCCGCGCTGGACCTGATCGTCGCCGGCACCGAAGCCGCCGTGCTGATGGTGGAATCCGAAGCCATGGAACTGCCGGAAGACATCATGCTGGGCGCAGTCGTGTTCGGCCACCAGCAGATGCAGGCCGCCATCAGCGCCATCAACGAACTGGCCGACGAAGCCGGCAAGGATCCCTGGGAATGGGAACCGCCCGCCAGCAACACCGAACTCGTCGGCAAGATCGAGGCCCTGGCCAAGGCCGAACTCGAGCAAGCCTATTCCATCAAGCAGAAACAGGCGCGCACCGCCGCCGTGGATGCCATCCGCGACAAGGTCTTCAGCGAGTTCATCAGCGCCGACATGGACACCCTGGCGGTGAACGTGGTCAAGGACGAGTTCTTCAAGCTGGAAGCCAACGTCGTGCGCGGCCGCATCCTTTCGGGCCAGCCGCGCATCGACGGCCGCGATACCCGCACCGTGCGCCCCATCACCATCCGCACCGGCGTGCTGCCGCGCACCCACGGCTCCGCCTTGTTCACCCGCGGCGAAACCCAAGCGCTGGTCATCACCACGCTGGGCACCGGCCGTGACGAGCAGACCATCGAGTCGCTGATGGGCGAATACTCCGAGCGCTTCATGCTGCACTACAACATGCCTCCCTTCGCCACCGGCGAAACCGGCCGCGTGGGCAGCCCCAAGCGCCGTGAAATCGGCCACGGCCGCCTCGCCAAGCGCGCTCTGCTGGCCGCCCTGCCCTCCAAGGAGGAGTTCGGCTACACCCTGCGCGTGGTATCGGAAGTGACCGAGTCGAACGGCTCCTCCTCCATGGCCTCCGTGTGCGGCGGCTGCCTGTCCATGCTGGATGCCGGCGTGCCGATGAAGGCACACATCGCAGGCATCGCCATGGGCCTGATCAAGGAAGGCAACCGCTTCGCCGTGCTGACCGACATCCTTGGCGACGAGGACCACCTCGGCGACATGGACTTCAAGGTGGCCGGTTCCGAGAAGGGCGTCACCGCCCTGCAGATGGACATCAAGATCCAGGGCATCACCAAGGAAATCATGGATGCCGCGCTGAAACAGGCGAAGGAAGGCCGCATGCACATCCTCGGCCTGATGAAGGACGCCGTCGGCGGCGCGCGCGAGGAAATGTCCGCCTACGCCCCGCGCATCATCACCATGAAGATCAACCCGGAGAAAATCCGTGACGTGATCGGCAAGGGTGGCGCCGTGATCCGCGCGCTGACCGAGGAGACCGGCACGCAAATTGATATTGATGAGGACGGCAGCATCAAGATCGCCTGCACCAGCACCGAGTCGGGTGAAGCCGCCAAGAAGCGCATCGAGGAAATCACCGCCGAGGTGGAAGTCGGCGCCGTCTACGAAGGCACCGTGGTCAAGCTCCTCGACTTTGGCGCCATCGTCAACGTGCTGCCCGGCCGCGACGGCCTGCTGCACATTTCCCAGATCGCACACGAGCGCATCGCCACCGTGGCCGAGCATCTCAAGGAAGGCCAGCAAGTGCGCGTGAAAGTGCTGGAAGCCGACGAGAAAGGCCGCCTGCGTCTGTCGATGAAAGCGCTGACCGAGCCGCCCAAAAAGGAAGAAGCGCCGGCCGCCCCCGCTCCGGAAGGCGCCGCCGAGTAAGCTTCCCGGCACCCTGCCAGCAGAAAAACCCGCGCCATGCGCGGGTTTTTTTGTTTCTCCAGGCAACGTCGACAGATCCCTGCTATGTTCAGATAGCAAGCCTTTTTCGAACGTCCTCAACAGGAGCCCCGCATGAACAAACTTTACACGCTCGTCCTCATCGCCGCCTTCAGCACGACCGCGCTCGCCGCCAAGCCGGAAGACAAGAAGGCCACGCCGGCCACACCGGCAACGCAGGCTGCCCCCGCAACGCCGGCCGTGCCGGCGACACCTGCTGCCACGCCCGGCGCCAAGGCGACGCCTGCCACGCCGGCTGTCCCGGCTGCTGCCGCAACCCCTGCAACCCCGGCGACATCGGCGGCTGCGGACAAGACCCGCAACGAGGGCAAGAAGGTCAAGGAGAAGAAGCCCAAAAAGCACGAGCGCAATGAAAATGCCGCCACGCCTGCCAGCCCGGCTTCGGAAGGGGGACCGGCCACGCCGGCAACACCGGCCAGGAAGTAAGCGGCCTCTGTCAGCAAAAACGCCCTGCTATGCAGGGCGTTTTTCATCGGCTTGCGCTCAGAAGCTCAGGCGCCGAACAGGGCCGACCACCATTTCTTGCGATTGTTCGGCACCACGGCCGGCTTGAGATTGACCGGGGCCTGCAGGCTCATGGTCCAGCCTGGAAAGACGTGCTGGCCGCTGGAGCCGCAGGATACGCCGAGATTGTGCGGATCGTAGATCTTGATGAAACTGGGTTTTTCCGGATCATCCACATAAACGATGCCGCAGTAGTCTTCTTCATGCTCCTTGCGCAGCAACTCGTCGATGTGGTGAATGAAACGCTCGACATCTTCGGCATTGGCGGGTGCCTGCGGGACATCCTGGCCGACCGGATAGAGATACCAGCCGGCGCCTCGCTCCACCTTGTCCCAGAAAGCCGTCAACTGCTCCCAGGACAGCACGTTATAGAGCGTCCCCCAGTACTTGGCCTCGAAGGCAGTGGTCGCTTCCCGGGGAGCGTTCATCGTGCAGCCTTTTACTTGGCGACCTGCTTTTCCTTGATTTCCTCCAGCGTCTTGCAGTCGATGCAGAGGCTGGCGGTGGGGCGCGCCTGCAGGCGCTCGATGCCGATTTCCACGCCGCAGGAATCGCAATAGCCGTAGTCGCCGGCGTCGATCTTGGCCATGGTTTCGTCGATTTTCTTGATCAGCTTGCGCTCGCGATCGCGGTTCCTCAGCTCCAGGGCCATGTCGGACTCCTGGGTGGCGCGGTCGTTGGGATCGGCGAACACCGTGGCCTCGTCCTGCATGGAATGGATGGTGGTGTCGATGTCCTGGGAAAGCTCGGCTTTCCAGGCTTCGAGGATTTTGCGAAAATGCGCCAATTGCTTGGCGTTCATGTACTCCTCGCCCTTTTTGGCCTTGTAGGGTTCAAAGCGCTTCAAATGTTCGGTGGCCATATGGTATTCCCGGTTGAACTGAACAAAATAAACCTGACTTAATAACAGATTTACCCCCCCAACGGCAACCCATTATTGATCTTGACTGACTATGTCCCTGCAAGCCCTGTTATTTGACGTGGACGGCACCCTCGCCGACACCGAGCGCGACGGCCACCGCCCTGCCTTCAATGCCGCCTTCCGTGAATTCGGCCTGGACTGGGACTGGGATGTTCCCCTCTACGGCAAACTGCTGGCGGTTACCGGCGGCAAGGAACGCATGAAACACTACGTGGACACCTTCCGTCCCGACTATGCAAAGCCGGTCGATTTCGACGACCTCGTGGCGGAACTGCACAAGGCCAAGACTCGCCATTACACCGCCATGCTGGCCGAGGGCAACGTGCCCATGCGTCCCGGCATCGAGCGCCTGCTGCGGGAAGCCATGGACGCCGGCCTGCGCCTGGCGGTCGCCACCACCACCACGCCGGAAAACGTCACCGCCCTACTGGAGCACAGCCTGGGCAAGGGCAGTTCCGAGTGGTTCGAAGTCATCGCCGCCGGCGACATCGTGCCGGCCAAGAAGCCTGCGCCCGACATCTATGTCTGGGCACTGGAACAGATGAACCTGAAACCGGAAGCCTGCCTGGCGTTCGAGGACTCGGAAAACGGCATCCGCGCAAGCCGCGGCGCCGGGTTGACCACCCTCGTCACGGTCAACGACTACACCCGCGATCACGATTTCACCGGCGCCGCCGTGGTGCTCACCGACCTCGGCGAGCCCGATGCCCCCGCCACCGCCCTGTCAGGCGCCTGGCAGGGCCAGGGCTATGTCACGCTGGAAAGCTTGAAGGTTTTGCATCGCGGCTGAAAATCTTCGACGCAGAGAACGGCAAAAAACTTTACAAAGAGGACATGAGGACAAGAGGAATTCGAATCCTGTGTGAATCAATTTCGCTTTGACTCCTGTCCTCTTGTCCTCCTTGTTCAAGATTTTTCGATTTTGCCCTGATGCGTCTCGTACGTCTGCAGGGTATTCTGCAGCAGCGAAGCCACGGTCATCGGCCCCACGCCGCCCGGCACCGGGGTGATCCACGCCGCGCGCTCGGCGGCGACCGCAAATTCCACGTCGCCGCAAATCCGGCCATCCGGCAGGCGGTTGATGCCGACGTCGGCCACGGTGGCGCCTTCCTTGATCCATTCGCCCTTGACCAGGTTCGGCCTCCCAACCGCCACCACCACGATGTCGGCCTGCAGGGCCAGCACCGGCAGGTTGCGGGTCTGGCTGTTGGCCGTGGTCACGGTGCAGCCTTCCATCAATAGTTCCAGCCCCATGGGCCGCCCCACGTGGTTGGAGGCGCCCACCACCAGCGCATTCATGCCGCGCATGTCGCTGTGCACGCTTTTCAGCAGCGTCATCACGCCCATGGGCGTGCAGGAGCGCAGCGTGGGCATGCGCACCGCGAGGCGGCCAATGTTGTAGGGGTGGAAGCCATCGACGTCCTTGTCAGGGTGGATGCGCTCGATCACCGTTTCCGGCTCGATCTGCTGCGGCAGGGGCATCTGCACCAGAATGCCATCCACTTCGGGGTCGTCGTTCAGCTTGTCGATCAACGCCAGCAAATCGGCCTGGCTGGTGGAGGCCGGCAGGTCGTGCGACACCGAGCGCACGTCGGCGCGTTCACAGGCGCGTTTCTTGTTGCGCACGTAAATGGCCGAAGCGGGATCGTCGCCGACCAGGATCACCGCCAGCGTGGGCTCGCGCCGGCCGGCAGCGACCAGCGCATCCACGCGCTGCCTGAGTTCGTCTACGATGCGTTCGGAGAGGGCTTTGCCGTCAAGAATTTGGGCAGTCATGGCGCAACACATTGGCCTCGATGGAAAAGGGGCATTTTCTCAAATAGTGTCACTTTCCCTCAAGCTGAAATTGACCCACAGGCATACATTCGGGCATAATTCGCGGTCTTTCGGGGCGTAGCGCAGTCCGGTAGCGCGCTTGCTTTGGGAGCAAGATGTCGGGGGTTCGAATCCCTCCGCCCCGACCACCGAATTGTTCGGCCCCGAAATAGTTGCCCGCAGCAGATCAAACTGCCCGTAGCTCAGCTGGATAGAGCATCGGCCTTCTAAGCCGAGGGTCACAGGTTCGACTCCTGTCGGGCAGGCCAGTTTGGCTGGAAAGTTTTTACGGTGGTGGCTGTAGCTCAGTTGGTAGAGTCCAGGATTGTGATTCCTGTTGTCGTGGGTTCGAGTCCCATCAGCCACCCCACCCCCAATTCCCCATCCCCCACACACGTAAACTGCCACACATGTCGTGGCTGATGGGCGAGAACCCAGCCGACCCGCGCCCCAAGACGGCACATGCCGCACCCCGCAGGTGCGCAATTCCTCCTTACATACAGAACCAACTGCCGATATTCCGGGGCTGTTCATCTGGCACGCCGGTTGCTCGATGTAAAACCGGGCATGCCGTTCATGCGGGCTTGCCCGACAATCTGCTCCGATCATTCCAGCGACCCTTCGGGGTCGTCCTTTTGGAGATCATGCACAGGGCCCATGCACAGAAACAGAAGATGAACAATCGGCCGTACAGCTTCCAGCATCAATTGGACAGACAGCCCGGGAAAGCGGCCCGCCGCTTCGGGCCAGTCAGGCGAACACTTGTCAGCTTGATTCCGCGGACAGCGTCGACTTGTCCGCAGTTGCACACGCCGGGACTGGACTCACGCACTCATCGGAGCGGAGCGGCGTACCGCCAGTTGCAGGACTTGCACGCTTCGGTCATGCCATGACCTGGCTGCAACTCAAGGGAGACCCCGCTATCCGCCAGGGCCTGTTCAGCCAGTGCCGGATCGAATCCGACATGGACAGGAACATCGACCGCGTTCTCGATGCTGTCGATCAACTCATGCGCGGACATGGCATCTTCCACGCCAAGCTGCATTTCTCCAGCAGTCGCGCAACCTTGTGGTCGGCCACCGACCCCATGCGTTACCGCGTGCACCTACTAGGCGAAATCCTGTCGCCGGAAATCCGCCGCGCCTATCCCGATTTCACCTATCGTTCAGAAGCCTGCGTACTACCAGACCGCATCCGTCCGGTGCTTGAAAGGCTCAAGGAACTGCGCCAGGTAGACGAGAACATGTACCTGCGCGCCGGCTCGCTCAACGTGGTGAACGGGCTGGTCGGGCTCAACTTTTCCTGCGACGGCTCACATTACCTGCGAGCGGATGAATTCCTGTCACGCGAGACCCGATTCTGGACCTAGCGGCGGCGTTTCTCGTGCCGAGGCGGCAGTGAAAACGGGAAAACGTCTATAGAATCGAAACTGTCCTGCTGTCCATTTTCCCTGGAGCACACGTAATGGAAAAACCGTCCGGCCGCCGCACCTGTCTGTATTCCACCGACCAGCTCGATACCATCGTCACCGGCATGGCGCACCAGGCCGCTGGCTTCCTGGTTGGCCGCTCGAAAGTGGCCATCGTCGGCATACTCAGGCGCGGCGATCCGCTCGCAGACCGGCTGCACCAGCGCCTGCAGGACGTCTACGGCCTGCGTGACTGCCTGCGCCTGAACCTGAAAATCCAGCGCTACGCTGACGACCTTACCCTGCTCTACCCGGAAACACGCCTCACCGAGAATGCCGAACAGGCCGCGCTCGATCTGGCAGGCTATACCGTGCTGGTGGTGGACGACGTCATGTACCGCGGCCACTCCATGCTGCGCGCGGTGGAGTACCTGGCCAGGAAGCAGCCGGCGGAAATGCGCACCGTGGTGCTGGTCGACCGCGGCGCCGCCAAGCTGCCGGTGCGCACCGACATCGTCGGCGTGCGTCTGGACGTGGCGCCGAGCGACGTCATCGAATGCAACGTGCCGCCTTACGAGGACGAATTCAGGATCGACCTTCTGCAACTGGATCGCGCCGGAACGGTCTGAGCTGAAAATCCGTTCCCGCGAGAGGCCGACATGAAGAAAAAACCTGACCCCATCCGCCGCAGGCTGTTGGGTGCTATCGCCGCTGCCCCCCTGCTCTGGCCTGCCGCCGGCGTCGCGCAGCAGATCCGCCCTGCCACCCGTGTCATCCCCTCCAGCAGCGAGGCCATTCCGCTCGTTGGATTAGGCAGCTGGATCACCTTCAACGTCGGCAGGGACCATGCCGCGCGCGACGCTTCCACAGAAGTCATGCGCAACTTTTTCCTGCACGGCGGGCGCCTCATCGACAGTTCGCCCATGTACGGCTCGGCGCAGGATGTCATCGGCTACGGACTGAACAAGCTCGGCCGGCCGGCCAATCTGTTTTCCGCCGACAAGGTATGGATTTCCGGCGGCACTAAGGGCCCTGCGCAGATCGAGCAATCGCGCCGGCTGTGGGGCGTGCAGCGTTTCGATCTTTTGCAGGTGCACAACCTGCTTTCCTGGGAGGAGCACCTGCCCACGCTGTTCGCCATGAAGGCGGCGGGACGCCTGCGCTACGTCGGCATCACCACTTCGCACGGCCGCCGCCACGGCGAACTGGAAAAAATCATGAACAGCCAGCCGCTGGATTTCGTACAGCTCACCTACAACCTCCACGATCGCGAAGCCGAACAGCGCCTGCTGCCGCTCGCGCACGAACGCGGCATCGCCGTCATCGTCAACCGCCCCTTCCAGCAAGGCAGCCTGCTCGACCGCCTCGCGCGCCATCGCCTGCCGGCGTGGGCGGCGGAAATCGACTGCACCAGCTGGGCCCAGTTCGCGCTCAAGTTCGCCATTTCACACCCCGCCGTTACCTGCGCCATCCCCGCCACCACCCGTGTCGACCATGTCGTCGAGAACATGCAAGCCGCTACCGGGCGCCTGCCCGACGCGGCCATGCGCGCGCGCATGGCCGCCCATGTCGAAAGGTTTTGATGAGCGAGTGGTGGACCTACGGGCTGCGCGACCTGCTGGTGTTCTCGCCGCAGACCTACTACCGCCAGTTCGAACTGCACAACGTCGAGTGGTGGCCCTTGCCCATGCTTGGCCTGGCGCTGGGTCTTGCGCAGCTATTGTCGCTAAGCCGGGGCGTCCCCAGCTCGAAGCGACTTGCCCTCGCTACCCTGGCGCTGTGCTGGGTCTGGGTCGCCTGGGCCTTCCTCTGGCAACGCTACAGCGCCATCAATCCGGCCGGCGGCTATTTCGCCCTGGCGTTCACGATCGAGGCGCTGCTTCTGCTTTGGCTGGCGATCACACATGGCGGACCGCGGGCTGAAGACGTGCCTGCAGTCCGCCGTTACACCGGCGCAGGCATCTTGTTGTATGCGCTGTTGCTCCACCCCCTGGCCGGCCTCTTGCAGGACAGAAGCCTGGCCCAGGCGGAAATTCTCGGCATGGCCCCCGACCCGACGGCGCTGGCCACGCTAGGCATTTTACTGATGGCCTGCGGGCGCAATTTCTGGCTGTTCGCCCTGATTCCACTGCTGTGGTGCCTCATTTCCGGAGCCATCCTGTGGGCGATGCAAACCGCGGACTTCTTCGTTTCCCCGCTCCTTGCGCTATTGGCGGTTGCATCCGCCGCGGCGGGCAGGCCAGCGGTCGTGCGCTGAATCGAACACGCATCGATGGCACCTCCGCGCCGCGGCATGCAAGGCCGTGTTGCCGGCAAGCAAATCCATGCGGCGCGCATATGTATGTTTGGCGCAGGCTGGTCTATAAAAAGAGCCCCCACCTCCGGCGCAAGCGAAGTGCCGGAATCATGGGCGCTTCGCAGCGCCAAAGGAGCCGAACATGGAATCCACCAGCCAGGGCCGCATCGTGCATGATTTCAACGTCGCCAACTACGTGGCCACCGACCCGTTGCCGCGCGACCAGTCGCAGAGCACGCGCCTGCACCAGCCCGAACAAATGCTGACCAGCATCGATCCGATCACCGGCCGCGACATCGAAGATCTGGAAGGACATCCATACCTCGTCGACGGCAATGTCACCATGTACTTCGAATCGGAAGAAACCCGCCAGCAGTACCTGGACACGCCCATCGACCATCCCTTCCATCTGGTCGACAATCCGACCGACGAGGGCTACGACGAAGGCTGATTCACAAGGAGGGCATGGAGACAAGAGAGAAGCCTTTTTGACAACGCGCTTCTGTCTCGCCTCAACTCCTGTCCGCTTGTCCTCCTTGTGCAGAATTCGGTTTTTTCATCTACGGCTCAGCTTGTCGTTGACCTGCCGCGCATTTCCTTCTGCGCCAGCATGCGCAGGCCTTCCAGCGCGTGGTTGAGCGTGTCGTGGTAGCTTTCGCGCGGGAACACGACATAGGCCGGCTGCCTGAACACCGGACTGTCCGGCACGAGCTGCAGGCAGCCGGTGTCGAGATGCTCGCGCACCAGCCGTTCGGGAAAATAGCCCGAACCGCCGTAGACAAGCGCCTGCTGCATGGCGAGCCAGCCGATGTTGACGGTCATGGCCGGCGAGGCCACATCCGGGTAATGCTCGCTGAACTGTGCATGGAACTCCGGCCCCCAATCGATGTGGATGTAGTCCTCGCCGGTCCAGCTCCCCTCGCGCGGCGAAGCCACCAGCAGCAGGGTCTCGTCGAACAGGTGTTCGATCACCAGCCCGGGACGCGTCACCGGCGTGTACATCGCGCCGATGTCGACCGTGCCCTCGATCAGGCCCTGCATGATGTCCGCCTCGAAGCCGATCTCCAGGCGCAGCGACACGTCCGGCGCGGCCTTGCGCATCCAGTTCACCCAGCGCGGCAGGAAGTCCTCCCACAACGCAATGCGCGCACTCATGGTCAGCACGTCGTGGTAGCCCTGCGGCAGGCCCACGTCGTGGCGCGCCTGCTCCAGCGTACGCACCAGGTTCTTTGCGTGGACCAGAAAACGCTTGCCCGCCGCAGTCAGTTCGGCACCGTTGCGGCCACGCACGAACAGCTTCGCGCCCAGTTGGCCTTCCAAAGTCTGCACACGCGCGCTGACGGTGGACTGCGTGACGTGCAGCTTGCCGGCAGCGGCAACGAAATTCCCGGTGGCCGCCACGGCGAGGAAAGTGCGCGCAAGTTCGATATCCATGTCAAATCCCCCAAGCCAGGTAAGTTATATCGATTTATTCGATATTAAATAGCAAAATTTATCGTTTTTCAAATAGTTAAGTCGGGCGTAGACTGCATTCAACCTGAACGAAAGGAGATGCAAAATGAACGCTCCCGCCTCCCTGAATACCCTGATGCCCCAGCGCGATGCCGAGGGCTACCTGGTCGAGCCGGCCGACTGGAACGAGGACATCGCCCAGGTCCTGGCCGCCGAGGAAGACATCGTAATGAGCGACGACCACTGGTCGGTCATCCGTTTCATGCGCGACTACTACGACGAACACCAGGTCGCCGCCGACGCCCGCTTCGTCATCAAGCACCTGGAAGAGCGCATCGGCAAGGATGCACGCAAGAAGCTGTTCGAACTGTTCCCCTACGGACACGTCAAGCAGACTTGCAAGATTGCCGGCATGAAGCGCCCGCGTGCCTGGAGCACGGGCTGACCGAAACCCCTGATGCACGACAAGCAGTTCTAACCGCAACCCATGCGCACACCCAGCAGGCGGTCAGGCTTGCCTGCTGGTGTCTTTTTTGTGCGCCAAAACAAGGCTCTGCGGAATCCGACAAGACGACGAAGTGAGGGAAATACCTGATGGTGCGCAAACTTGCCTATTCGGTCTCCGAACGGGAGCACTGGATATCCGGCGCCGGCGGAGTACTCGGCATTTTTTTGGCCTGGTGGGTCAGCAAACTCACACTCGACGACCATACCGCCATCCTGGTCGCCTCCTCGATGGGCTCCACGGCCGTGCTGCTGTTCGCGGCCCCGCACGGCGCCATGTCGCAGCCCTGGGCGGTGTTCGGCGGCCATCTGGTCTCGTCCATCATCGGCGTCACCTGCCTGCTCTGGATCCCGGACGACCCTATGTGGGCCGCCTCGCTGGCCGTGGGCCTCTCGATCACCGCGATGTACATCCTGCGCTGCCTGCATGCACCGGGCGGCGCTTCGGCGCTGGCCGCAGTGCTCGGCGGCGACACCGTGCTGGCCATGGGCTATGAATTCGTGCTGAGCCCGATCATGCTCAACGCGCTGATCATGCTGGCCGTGGCAATCGTGTACAACTATCCCTTCGCCTGGCGCCGCTACCCGCAGGCATGGGCCAGAAGGCAATCGCACCCCGGCGAAAAGGCCATGATCCCGCACAGCCGGCTGGTCTATGCATTGTCACAGATCGATACCTTCGTCGACGTCACCGACGAGGACCTGCAGCGCATCTACGAACTCGCCATGCAGGACGAGCCCAAGGCCCCGGAAGCTTCCGGCAGCCTGGCTGCACAGTCCTCACGCGCCTAGCGCCGCCCGGCTCATCTGCCGCCTGGCGGCAAGCGCGCTCACTGCCCCGTATAACGAAAACACCGGGGGAGTGCAAAGGCGGCGGACGGCTACCGTGCTGCAGGATATCGGCACCGGCATGCACCACGCCGCCAGCCGCTTCGCCGTCGTCGCCCAGGAAGCCAACGTCACCCGCGACCCCTCGCACAGCCTGCGCGCGCTGAGCGAAGTCACACAGCAGTGCGTCGCCTGCCATGCGGGCTACCGGCTGAAGTAGGCTCCCGCTACAATCCCCTTGCCTCCCGATTCGGTACACCAGATGAAACGACTGTTCGCCCTCCCCCTGCTGCTGGTGCTTGCGCTGTTCTCCCACGCCGCCGCCGCGCTCGACATGAACTTCCGCGCCGTGGCGCCCGGCGTCTACGCCTACATCGGCGAGACCGGCACGCGCACCTTCGACAACGAAGGCATGAACGCCAACGCCGGCTTCATCGTCACCGATGCCGGCGTCGTCGTCGTGGACAGCGGCTCCACCTGGAAAGTCGCCGAGCAGATCCACGCCGCCATCCGCAAGGTGACCAAACAGCCAGTGAAATACGTCGTCAACACCGGCGGCCAGGACCACCGCTGGCTGGGCAACGGCTATTTCAAGGCGCAGGGCGCCGAGATCATCGCCGCGAAAGCCGCCATCGACGACATGAACGCGCGCGGCGCCCTGCAGCTGCAGGGCCTGGCCGGCGAACTGAAGGACAGGGTCGCCGGCACCGAGGTGGTGCTGCCCACGCGCACCTTCGACAACAAGGAAGTCTTGAAACTGGGCGGGCGTGAAATCCAGCTGCTGTATTTCCATGGCGGCCACACCCCCGGCGACAGCGTGGTCTGGCTGCCCAAGGAAAAGCTGCTGTTCTCCGGCGACCTGGTCTACGTGGATAGGCTGCTGGGGGTGCTGCCGTTTTCCAACGCCGGCGACTGGCTCGCCTCCTTCGCCGAAATGGAAAAGCTCGATCCGCGCACCATCGTGCCCGGCCACGGCGCGGTGTGCGACCTGAAGAAGGCGCAGCGCGAAAGCCGCAACTACCTGCGCCATCTGGTCGTCCACATGCAGAAGGCGGTCGACGACCTGGTCGGTCTGCAGGAAGCCATCGACAGCCTCGACCAGTCGAAGTGGTCCCATCTCGCCAACTATGAATTGCTGAAAGGCGGCAACGCCAGCCGCATCTACCTGGAGATGGAAAGCCGCTGATGACGCTGTTCCCGGTTTCCGGCGTCGAGACCTGGCTGTGGCTGCCGCCGCTGGCGGCCTTCTTCGTTTCCTTCTTCACCTCGATGGTGGGCATCTCCGGCGCCTTCCTGCTGATGCCCTTCCAGATGAGCGTGCTCGGTTATGCCGGCCCCTCGGCCTCGGCCACCAATCTCGTGTTCAACCTCTACGCCACGCCCGGCGGCGTCTGGCGCTACATGCGCGACGGCCGCATGGCCTGGCCGCTGGCGCGGCTCATCATCCTCGGCACTCTGCCCGGGGTGGTGGCCGGCTTCTACCTGCGCACCCTGGTGCTGCCGGACGCGGCGCGCTTCAGGATCTTCGTCGGCGCGATCATGCTGTATCTGGCGTGGCGCCTGCTGTCCGCATTCGCGCCCTGGACGAAGCGCAGGCCCGCGCCCGCTTTCACAACTGCTGACAGCCTGCAGCTCGCGCGCAGCGACTGGCAGCGCATGGAATTCACGCTCGGTGCTCACGCCTGCGGCTTCTCGGTGCCGGCCATGCTGGCGCTGAGCTTCATCGTCGGCATCATCGGCGGCACCTACGGCATCGGCGGCGGCGCCATCATCGCCCCCTTCTGCATCGCCGTCTTCCACTTGCCGGTGGCGGTCGTGGCGGGTGCTGCGCTCGCCGGCACCTTCGCCACCTCGGTCATCGGCGTCATCGTGTATACCGTGCTGCCGCTGCCCGACGGCAGCCACGCCGCGCCCGACTGGCTGCTCGGCAGCCTGTTCGGCCTGGGCGGACTGGCGGGCATGTACCTCGGCGCGGCCACGCAGAAGCACGTGCCGCAGAATGCGCTGAAGCTCGGCCTGGGCCTTTTGCTGTGCGGCCTGGGCGGCGCCTACCTGTGGCCCGCCTGACTACTCGTCCCTGGCCTCGGCCTCGACCAGCTGCGCCAGCAACGTGAGTGATTCCTGCCAGCCCAGATAACAGGCCTCGACCGGAATCGCCTCGGGAATGCCTTCCTGCACCACGCTGAACTCGGTGCCGACGGACACCGGCTTCAAGCTGACCGTGGTCACCATCTCCCCTGGCAGGCTGGGGTCGTCGAAACTGTCGGTGATGCGGATGCGCTCGTTCGGCACCAGCTCCACATACCTGCCGCCGAAGGAATGGGTCTGGCCAGTGCCGAGGTTGGTGAACGACATTTTGTACGCACCGCCCACCCGCACATCCAGTTCGTGCACCTTGCCGGTGAAGCCGTGCGGCGGCAGCCATTTGACCATGGCGTCGGGATCGAGATAGGCACGGTAGATGCGCTCGGCGGGTGCGCGCAGCACGCGGTGGAGACGGACGGTGTGGGTGGGCATGATCAATCCTTCTTTCGCTTGACGGCCAACGATACATTCGGCGGCCCCAGTGGCGCCGGCCCAATCATTCGTAAGGCCGGTATGCCAGGATCACCCGCCATTCGCGGCCGTGCAGCCTGACAGTCTGCCAGACCATTTCCTTGACGACCTTTTCCCTGGAAGCGGGCGCGAGGAAGATGTAGCTGCCCTTGCCATCCGGGCTGGCAGCGATTTTCCTGCCCATTTCGAGCAGGCTGCCATACCCGGCATAGAGTGGGTCGCTGAAGAGCATGCGGCCGATCTCCTCACTGTCCTGGTCGAAGACGATCATGCCGTCAGGCTGCATGATCCAAAGCTCGTAGTCATCCGGAATGTGGCTCTTGCTGAGCAGGGGTTCGATCAGCAATTCCGGGCGAATAAAGGCGTTGATGGAACCCAGGAAGCTGCGCCTTGCGTCATGCAGGGGATGCGACAATTCCACCGCCAGGAAGCCCTCGAATGCCCTGAAAGCGCTGCTGAATATCGGCTTGCGGCTCTTGAGCAGGGCGGCGACATGCTCGCGCTTGCTGACGTCCGCATTCTCGAAGTTCTTGTACTCGCTCGGCTCGATCAGGCGCAGCACGCCCTGGCCATCGACAAACGACACGTCGACCACATCGAGGTTTTCATTGATGAAGGTGGACAGCAGCTTCCGGATCTCGTCTGCCTGCCCGATATTCGGCCTGCTTTTCTCGATCTGCTTCGCCAGCGCGCCGCTCACCTTGCCGCCGACCACGATGGGAACCGCTACCACCGCCGACTTCTTGCCGGATGAGCGGCTGTAAACCGGAAAACCTTTTATCGCATTTCCCTCGAACAGCGACTTGAAATAACCGCGGTTGCCGAGGTTGAGGTTCGTATAATCCAGCGCGACCGAGTAGTAATTTCCATTCGGCAGGACATAAAAATAAACGCCAGGCAAGGATGCCTCGGCCTGCTGCAGGTAGCGCTTGATCCCGTTCCAGTCACCGCCCCTGGCTTCCGGCGTCGCGGCGACCAGTTCGAGCATGGCCAGCGCATTGCCGAAAACGCTGTCCACATAGAGGGCGGCGGCGTTGACCGTCGTTTCCGGGCCGGTCACCGTATCCGCCGGTTTCGTCGCCCACACCGGGCCAACCAGGACAAAAGCCAGCAGCAACAATTTGATCGCTTTCATGCACCACCTTGCTGAACTCAAAGGATCGACAACCATATTGTTCCGCTCATCTTAAATCGCAGTTCATTGCTTGCTGGACAAGGCCTGTCCATTCAGCCTGCCCCAAACCTCAACCGGCAATAAGTCTCCCGCGTCAGCGCCACGCTGACCACACCAATTAACGCGCTGACCGCCAGCCACAGAAATGCGGCATGGTAGGCGGCGGCATCGTAGATGCGCGCGCCTTCGAGCATGGCGCCCTTCCAGTTCCTGTCGAGTATCCAGCCCATGCCGCTTTGCTGGATGGCGGCGAAGCCGAGCACGGACATGTTGACCACGCCGGCAACGGTGCCGGAAACGCCGGGGTGGTTGACCTCGCGCGCGAAGGCGAAGCCGATGATGAGGCTGCCGGCAGTGAAGCCGATGGCCGCGAACAGCAGGGTGCGCAGCACCGGCGATAGTTCGCTGAAGTAGAGAAAAACCAGCCAGCACAATGCGTTGACCATGGCGGCGCCCAGATAAGGCAGCTTGCGCCGGCCGATGCGGTCGGACAGCGCGCCCAGCAGCGGCCCGCCGATGGCGAAGCCGATGAGCATGGCAGTGGTGTAGCCCGCCGCGGCGCTGCGTTCCATGCCGTGCACCTGCACCAGATAGGGCACGCCCCACAGGCCGGCGAAGGTGAGCACGGGCGCGGCGATGAGGCCGCCGGCGAAGAACAGCGGCCAGGTCTCGCGCTGGGCGATGACGAGCTTCAGGCTGCGCGAGGCGCTCATGTCCTTGAAGGCCTCGGGATGGGCGTGGGTGGCGTAGCCGCGCTCGCCCGGGTCGTCGCGCACCCACAGCCAGACCATGCCGGCGAGCAGCAGCGTCGCCGCCGCGCAGATCAGCATGGCCATGCGCCAGCCCATGCCGGCCACGGCTTCGGACAGCGGCACGCCGGCGAGGATGCCGCCGAGGTTGCCGATGAGCAGGGATACGCCGGTCACGGTGGCGAAGCGGTTGGCGGGGAACCAGTGGCCGGCGAGCTTCATGCAGGCGACGAAGGCGACGGCGACCGAGGCGCCGACGAGGCCGCGACCGAGATAGGCGAGCCACAAGCTGTCCGCCTGCGCGAACAGGAAGATGCCGAGTGCTGCGGCGAGCGCCGCCAATGCGCCCACGCGGCGCGGGCCGATGGCGTCCGACATCAACCCGCTGGGAATCTGCATGGCGGCGTAGGTGTAGAAGTAGATGGCGGAGAGGTTGCCGAGCAGGGTGGCGGCGATGTCGAAGTCGCGCATCAGCTCGTCCACCATCACCGCCGGCGCGACGCGCTGGAAGAAGCCGACGAAATACAGGCTGGCGAGCAGGCCCCAGGTCAACCAGGCAAGCGAAACCGGCGGCAGGCGGCTGTCCTTCACGCCACGCCCTGCAGCAAGAGTACGTGCAGGCGGCGCGGGCCGTGCGCGCCGAGCTGGATGGTCTGCTCGACGTCGGCGGTGCGCGAGGGGCCGGTGACGATGTTGGTCGCGCGCGGCATGGCGCCGCGCTCCTCGCGCAACAGCGCCCAGGCGTCTTCCATGCGCGGCACGATTCTGTTTTCCGGCAGCACGCAGAGGAAATCGTCGGGCAGGAAATTGAGCGTGGTGGGGCTGTCGGGCCCGGCCAGGAGAACGAGGCTGCCGGTTTCGGCGATGGCGCAGAAGGCGACGGCGAGGCTCACGCGGTCATCGCCCTGCGCGCGGCGGCGTTCCGTCTGAAAACCTTCCGGCCACAGGACGCCGTCCAGCAGCGGATGCGGAGTGATGCACAATCGTTGCGGCAGGCTCTGCGCGGCGAGGTAGTCGGTCACCGCCTGAACGATGTTTTCTTTCGAGGCGACCTCGACCCAGGTGCCGACGGCTTTCTCCAGCTTTTCGACGAAACGCTCGTGCGGCGATTGCGGCCACTGCGGCTGCGGACCGCGTGCACGCGCTTCGATGCGCTGCACGATTTCCGGCGCGTCAGCGGCGGCTTCGTGCGCGAGGGTTCTGGAGATGCGGGCGAGGATGGCGGTGCGGCTGTCGCTCATGGCCTTCTCCCCTGCTTCCATTGCGCCATGAAGGTGTCGCGCTGCGGCGCGGGCAGGTCGCGCGATGCGGTCCAGGCCTGCGCGAACAACAGGCTGCGAAAACGGCCCTTGCCGCCGCTCAAAAGATTCAACAGCTTGATGCCGACACGCGAGGCCTGGCGATACAGCTCGGGCCGCTTCGCAAAATACGCCCACGCCGCCAGCGCCCAGCGCGCGCGCGGCGGCGTGAGCCTTTGCGTGAATTCCTGGCGGCGATGTTCGCGCAACATTTTCGGCAGCGGGATGGACATGGGACAGACTTCCTCGCAGCGCCCGCACAGGGTGGAAGCGTTGGGCAGCGGCCGGCCCTCGTCCAGCCCGACCATCAAGGGTGTCAGCACCGCGCCCATCGGCCCGGGATAGACCCAGCCGTAGGCGTGGCCGCCGACCGCGCCGTACACCGGACAGTGGTTGAGGCAGGCGCCGCAGCGGATGCAGCGCAGCATCTCATGGTAGTCGCCGCCCAGCATGCGGCTGCGGCCGTTGTCGACCAGCACCACGTGGAATTGCTCGGGCCCGTCGAGGTCATCATTGCGGCGCGGACCGGTGAAGAAGGTGGTGTAGGAGGTGATCTCCTGTCCGGTGGCGCTGCGCGCCAAAAGCCGCAGCAGCACCGAGGCGTCTTCCAGGTTGGGCACCAGCTTCTCGATGCTGGCGAGCACGATGTGCACGCGCGGCAGCGTGGCGGACAAATCGCCGTTGCCCTCGTTGGTGACGATGACGGTGGAGCCGGTCTCGGCGATGAGGAAATTGGCGCCGGTGATGCCGACGTCGGCGGCGAGGAATTTCTCGCGCAGCACCTGGCGCGCTTCATCCACAATTTGCGGCACGGTTTCCAGCGGTCGTGTCAGCCCGGGCTGCCGGTGCAGCTTCTCGAACAGCCCGGCAATCTGGCCGCGCGTCTTGTGCACCGCCGGCGCGATGATGTGGCTGGGCGGCTCGTGCGCGATCTGGATGATGTATTCGCCGAGGTCGGTCTCGACCACCTCGAAGCCCGCGCCTTCGAGCGCGTCGTTGACGGCGATCTCCTCGCCGACCATGGACTTGCCCTTGGCGACCACTTTCGCGCCGGATTTCTTGCAGATGTCGAGCACCGCGGCGCAGGCCTCTTGCGGGGTTTCCGCCCAGTGCACCTGGCCGCCGGCGGCCTGCACCTGGGCCTCGAAGCGCAGCAGGTAATGGTCGAGATTGGCGAGGGTATGGTCCTTGATGCGCCGCCCTGCTTCCCTCAGCGCCTGGAATTCGGACAGGCCGAGGATGGCGGCGCGGCGCTTGTCGACGAAACCGACGCCGGCCTTGGCCAGCGCCTGCTGCAGGGTCGCATCGTGCAGGGCGCGATGGGCGTTGGCGGAGAAGGCGTGCGAGGTCGGCTTCATGGCTTTTCCGGCTCGCCGATGGCCGGGGTGTCGGTCATGCCGGCCAGCACTTCGGCCAGGTGGTACACCCGCACCGGGCTGTCCATGCGCTTCAGGCGCCCGGCGATGTTCATCAGGCAACCGATGTCGCCCGACACCAGCACGTCGGCACCGCTGGCGGCGACCGCTTCGGCCTTGTCCGACACCATACGACCGGAAATGTCCGGGTATTTGACGCAGAAAGTACCGCCGAAGCCGCAGCAGGTTTCCGCGTCCTTGAGTTCGACCTGCTCGAGCCCGGACACTTTTCCGAGCAGCGCGCGCGGCTGGGCGAGCACGCCCAACTCGCGCCGCGACGAGCAGGAGTCGTGCATCACCACCTTGCCGGCAAAGCTCGCGTCGATGAAGCCATCGCCACCATGCTCGGCAAGGAAGACGGAAAGCTCGCGCGTGCGCGCGGCCAGGGTCTCGGCCTTGGCCTGCCACAGCGGCTCGGCCTTGAAGAGTTCGGGATAGTGCGTGATCAGCATGCCGGCGCAGGAACCGGAAGGCACGACGACGTGATCGTAAAAAGCCAGGGCGTCGATGAGCGGCCGCGCCAGCTCGCGCGCGGTGTTGAAGTCGCCGCTGTTGTAGGCCGGCTGGCCGCAGCAGGTCTGCGCCGGCGGCACCACGACTTCGGCGCCCAGGCGCTCCAGCAGCTTGACGGCGGCAAAGCCGGCGCTGGGCCGGAACAGGTCAACGAGACAGGTGACGAACAGGGCGACGCGCATGGGCATATCCGCAAAGGGCTTGGGGCTATGTTAGTGGAAGTCTGCCGCGCGACAAACCCGGGCCACCCGCCGATTCTTTCCCCGCCTCACGCGGCCCGCGCCACGGCTCCGGCGCCCGCGCAGCCTACAGCCTGCGCGCGTTGCAGCGGCCGACACGCGACCATTGGGCAGCCATGATGTCCGTGGCCGATGAAGGCATGGCCAGGACCATGCTGCTCTCCAGCGTGTAGCGATCGATGACGATCTCGATCACCGCCCGGGCATCAGGCAGATCCTGGACATTGAGCGAGGAGGCGATGATCTTGACGCTGTCGCGGCTGCTGAACAGGGTGAGCTTGGGAAACATGACGGCCTGGATGTTGTTGGGGTCGCTGTGGCTGGCAACTTCGGCATCGGCGTCGATGCTGAAATAGGCCGGCTCGGCCGCCTTGCCATGGATCCCTTCCAGCACCGTTGAAGTGGCGCCCTGGTACTTGACGGGTTCGTCCCAATGGCAGGCGACCTCGACCGGCACGGCGAATGCCGGGGCCGTGAGTACGAACATGGCGGCAATTGCGATTTTCCGGATCACGATGCGTTTCCTTTCTGTCTGGGTAACACTTGAATATTAGACGCGCAATGCGCCTGCGCAATTGCCGTCAGTCGACCGCGAGCACGCCCAGCGCATCGGCGACACGGCGCTCAAGGCCTACTGCTGGCAGTACATCCTGCCCAGCGTCGAGGACAAGCGCTTCGCCAACGTTGTCGGCGGGCTGGTGAGCGAGGCCCAGGGCCGGCGCGCCGGCGAGGCGCTGCTGCCGCTGACGGTTTGAGGGAGAAATCATCATGGCCAGCCTCAGCCGAGCGTGGTATCCAGCACCATCATCACCGCGAAGCCCGCCATGAGTCCGAGTGTGGCCGGGGTCTGGTGGCCGTTGCGATGGGTTTCCGGAATCACTTCGTGGCTGACAACGAAAATCATGGCGCCGGCGGCAAGCCCGAGTCCAATCGGATAGGCGAGCGTCAGCCCGCTGGCGAGGCCGATGCCGAGCAGCGCACCGACGGGCTCCATCAGGCCGCTCAATGCGGCCACGCCCACCGCACGCGACGGCGCGAGGCCGGCGGCTTTCAAGGCCATGGCCACGGCCAGGCCTTCCGGGATGTCCTGCAGTGCGATGGCCGTGGTGAGCGGCAGCCCCACGCCAAGGTCGCCATTTGCAAACGACACGCCGATGGCCATACCCTCGGGCAGGTTGTGCAGGGCGATGGCGAACACGAACAGCCAGACCCGCGAGACGCGGCCGCAGCCGGCGCCGCAGGGTCCGCCGTGCTCGTGCTCGTGCGGGGTGAACTGGTCGAGCCCCAGCATCAGGAGCACGCCGAGACCGAGGCCGGCAACGACGGTGAGCGCACCGATGGACGTGCTGCCGGTGATTGCCTCGCCGGCGGCAAGGCCGGGCAGGATGAGCGAGAAGGAACTCGCGGCCAGCATCATGCCGGCGGCGAGCCCCAGCATGGTGTCCTCGGTACGGCTGGAGATGCCGCGCAGGAACAGCGCCGGCAAGGCGCCGAGCGCCGTGGCGGCGAAGCCGGCGATGCCGCCGAGCAAGCCCAGGCGCAGCGCGGCATCGGCCTCGCCCATGGCCACTTGCCAGAGGCTGGTGGCGAGCAGCAGCGCGACCGCCGCCAGCGCCACCGCCAGGCCGAGCGCGGTGTAGGGGTGCTCGTGCGCCTGGTTCGCCCAGGTCGCGCGCCAGCTCAGCGGCGCATCCCGATGCGCGAGTTCCATGTCCGCCCTTCCCTCTGCCGCTCGATCAGCAGTAGCCGAGCGGCACTTCCTCGTCTTCCGTTGCGGCGGCGCGTTCGGCCGCCACGTCCCGCCGCCAGGCCCTGAAAACGCTGTACAAGCTCAATGCCATGATGATTCTCCTGTAGTGTCCGCGGCGCAGAATCGGTCTGCACCGGCCGTTCTCGACACGATGTGTCCTGGATTCATTACACGGCATTCTTGATCATTTGTGAAATTGATTTAACGAAACGATCCGATAGTCATGAACAATGATTCAGACAGGCTGCCAGTAGCGGTGCGGATAGTCGCGATCGGCATCCTCGACCGGCAAGCGGTTCATGCCGCGTGCCGCGAAGAAGCCGTTGGCATCGGCCTGCGCCTTGACCAGCAGGCCGTCGAATCCGCCTGATCTGGCAGCATACCGCGCCGCTTCGAGCAGGCGACCGCCGATGCCCTGGCGTTGTCTCGCCGGGTCGACGTAGATGCCGTGCAGCAACAGTCCGCGCCGACCCTGCGGCAGGTCGCGGGCCTCGGCCTCTTCCCAGGCGGCGACGCCGGCGATTTGGTGCATGGCGTCCTCCGCCACCACGATGTGCAGGAAGGCGAGGTCATGTTCGCCGTAGCGGTAGCTCGGCAGGACGAGGCGCTTGACCCTTTCCGGCAGTTGCCAGGTCATCAGGGCGCGCTCGATAACGCCGTTGATCGCCGCCAGCTCGCCGGCTTGCGCAGGCCGAATCCGGACGACGCCCGCCGGCGCATCCATGGAAGCGGCCGGCCGGCTCATGACACGTCCCAGGCCAGCGCTTCGAGTCCGGCGCCCAGCATGGTCATCGCCTGCATGAACTGGTGTCCGATAGTTCCAGGCATGCCCGCTCTCCTAAAGATATTTGATGCGGCTGCGCAGGTCATCGATGTCGGTCCTGACGTCGCACAGCGCGCCGCCCTCGCCCTCGGTACCGACGACGACGCCGACGCCCGAGACCGGGATGACCGTGTCGATCTGGAAGCGCCCGCTGGTACCGCGCAGGAAACATTCCTCGTCGAAGTACAGGCGGTCGCCTGCCGTGCCGACCGCATCGGATTCCAGGGTATCGAAGCCGACTAGGCGCGCGATATCGTCGCGGCCGCCGATTTCGACCGGCTCGACGCTGCGCGTCTGGGCGTTGATCAGGATAGCTCTCATAAACGGGTTCTCCCAGGTTTGAGTTTCAGCCCCCTCCGGCGGAGGGGGCCGCTGGCTCAGGCAAGGTCGAAGCGATCCAGGTTCATCACCTTGGTCCAGGCCGCGACGAAATCCCTGACGAACTTCTCCTGCGCGTCGGCGCATGCGTAGACTTCGGCCAGGGCGCGCAACTGCGAGTTGGAGCCGAAGACCAGGTCGACGCGGGTGCCGGTCCACTTGCGCTCACCGCTCGCGCGGTCGACCCCTTCGTACACCCCCGCCTCGTCCGCCACGGGTTTCCAGGCCGTCGCCATGTCGAGCAGGTTGACGAAGAAATCGTTGGACAGCGCGCCGGAGCGTCGGGTGAAGACGCCATGCGCCGACTGCCCGAAGTTGGCATTCATGGCGCGCATGCCGCCTACCAGCACGGTCATCTCGGGCGCGGTGAGCCTGAGCAGTTGCGCCTTGTCGAGCAAGAGTTCCTCGGACGGCACCGAGTATTGCTTCTTCTGGTAGTTGCGGAAACCGTCTGCGATCGGTTCGAGCACGGCGAAGGAGTCGACGTCGGTCTGTTCCTGCGAGGCATCCATGCGACCGGGCGCGAAGGGAACGCTGACGCTGACGCCTGCCTTGCCGGCGGCCGCCTCGACGCCGGCGCAACCCGCCAGCACGATCATGTCGGCCATCGAGATTCTCTTTCCGCCCGCCTCGCCGCCGTTGAACTCGCTGCGGATCGCTTCCAGCCTGGCGAGCACGCTGGCCAGTTGCTCGGGCTGATTGACTTCCCAGTCCTTCTGCGGCGCAAGCCGGATGCGCGCACCATTGGCGCCGCCGCGCATGTCGGAGCCGCGGAAGGTCGACGCCGAAGCCCAGGCGGTCGACACCAGTTCCGCAACGGACAGCCCGGATGCCAGGACCTTCGCCTTGAGCGCGGCGATGTCCTGGTCATCGACCAATGCGTGATCGACGGCGGGGATGGGGTCCTGCCAGATCAGCTCTTCGGCCGGCACTTCGGGGCCGAGGTAGCGGACGCGCGGCCCCATGTCGCGATGCGTCAGCTTGAACCAGGCGCGGGCGAAGGCATCGGCGAACTCGTCCGGGTTCTCCATGAAGCGGCGCGAGATCTTTTCGTAGTCCGGGTCGAAGCGCAGCGCAAGGTCGGTGGTCAGCATGGTCGGCGCAATGCGCTTGGACTTGTCGTGCGCGTGCGGCACGGTGCCCGCGCCGGCGCCATGCTTGGGAATCCACTGGTGTGCGCCGGCCGGGCTCCTGGTCAGTTCCCATTCGTAGCCGAACAGGTTCCAGAAGAAGTTGTTGGTCCACCTCGTCGGCGTGGTGGTCCAGGTGACCTCCAGTCCGCTGGTGATCGTGTCAGCCGCCTTGCCGGTGCCGAAGCTGCTCTTCCAGCCCAGGCCCTGTTCCTCGATCGGTGCGGCCTCGGGTTCGGGACCGACATGGGAGGCCGGGCCCGCGCCGTGGGTCTTGCCGAAGGTGTGGCCGCCGGCGATGAGGGCGACCGTCTCTTCGTCGTTCATGGCCATGCGCGCGAAGGTCTCGCGGATGTCCTTCGCGGCGGCGAGCGGGTCCGGATTTCCGCCAGGTCCTTCCGGGTTCACGTAGATGAGGCCCATCTGCACCGCGGCCAGCGGATTCTCCAGGTCGCGCTCGCCGGAATAGCGATCCTTGTCATCGAGCCATTTCTGCTCGTTGCCCCAGTAGACATCGAGTTCCGGCGCCCAGATGTCCTCGCGTCCGCCGGCGAAGCCGAAGGTCTTGAAACCCATGGATTCCAGGGCGACGTTGCCGGTGAGGATGATGAGGTCGGCCCAGGAAATCTTGCGGCCATACTTCTGCTTGATCGGCCACAGCAGCCGGCGCGCCTTGTCGAGGTTGACGTTGTCGGGCCAGCTGTTGACGGGCGCGAAGCGCTGATTGCCGTGCCCGGCGCCGCCGCGGCCATCACCGGTTCGATACGTGCCGGCGCTGTGCCAGGCCATGCGGATGAAGAAAGGCCCGTAATGGCCGAAGTCCGCCGGCCACCAGTCCTGGGAGTCGGTCATCAGCGCCCGCAGGTCGTCCTTCACGGCAGCGAGGTCGAGACGCTTGAATTCCTCGGCATAGTCGAAGTCTTCCCCCATCGGGCTGGACTGCGGGGAATGCTGGTGCAGGATTTCGAGCTTCAGCTGGTTCGGCCACCAGTCCCGGTTCGATGTGCCGCTGCCGGCCTTGTGCTGAAACGGACATTTGCTGTCGGACATGTTTCTGTCTCCTCTCGGGTTAAGGGCCCGCCTGGGTTTCGGGATGTTCCTATTCAAGCGCATGATTTAGACTAGGTCTAATATTTATTGACTAAGTTTCCGATAGCTTTTGACTAACCCATGACTCTCACCGAGCTCAAATACGTCCTGGCCGTCGCGCGCGAGAAGCATTTCGGCCGTGCGGCCGAGGCCTGCTTCGTGTCGCAGCCCACGCTGTCAGTCGCCATCAAGAAGCTGGAGGAGGAACTCGGCGTCACCCTGTTCGAGCGCGGCGGCGGCGGCGAACTCGGCGTGACGCCTGCCGGCGAGCGCGTGGCGGAGCAGGCCGCGCTCATCTTCGAACTGGTGGACGGCATCAAGGACCTGGCCATGGTCGCCAAGGACGATCTGCAGGGGCCATTGAAGCTTGGCGCCATCTACACCATCGCGCCTTATTTGCTGCCGGAACTGATCCCGCAACTGCACGAACGCGCGCCGCACATGCCGCTGCTGCTGGAAGAGAATTACACCCGCGTGCTGACGGAAAAACTCAAGAAGGGCGAACTCGACGCCATGATCATCGCCACCCCGGTGGAAGATCCGTCCATCCTGGCGCTGCCACTGTACGAGGAACCCTTCGTCGTGGCCGTGCCTGCCGACCACGCCTGGAAGAAAAGAAAATCCATCGACAGCCTCGAACTGGAAGCCGAGAGCATGCTGCTGCTGGGCAGCGGCCACTGCTTCCGCGACCAGGTGCTGAAGGTCTGCCCCGCGCTCAACCGCTCGGCCAGCGACGGGCTGCAGAAAACCCTGGAAAGCAGTTCGCTGGAAACCATCCGCCACATGGTGGCCTCGGGCATGGGCACCACGGTGCTGCCCTGCACTGCCACGCGCCTGCATACCTCGTCCGACAGCCTGCTTGCCTACCGGCCGTTTGCCAAGCCCGCGCCCACGCGCGTGGTCAGCCTCGCCTGGCGCAAGAGCTTTCCGCGTCCGCGCGCCATCGAGGCGGTGCGCCAGGCGGTGCTGGCGGCGACCCTGCCCTGCGTGGAAAAGATCCGGCCCGGCAAGCGCTGACATTCAGCAGGTCTGAACCGGCTCAGGCCACCGCCACGCTTTTCACCTGGGCGATCACTCGAGCGCCCTTTTCCAGATTGAGCAGCCTTGCCGACTTGCGCGTGATGCGCGCGAGCAGCGGCGTTTCGCCCAGCGCCAGCTTTACCAGCACCTGGCCGGGCGCATCCTCTGCCAGTTCGACCACCTGCGCCGGCAGCAGATTGAGGATGCTGGTCTGCTGCGGCATGGCCAGCGCGAGGCTGACGTCGCGCGCGGCGACGCGTACCCGCAGCGGCGCGCCCAAACTGCCGTGCAGTCCCGCGAGTTCGAGTTCGACGCTGCCGCAGGCCACGCGGGTGAGCTGCAATTCGGCATCCTGGCCGACGACGATGGCATCGAGCACGGTCGCGGCGACGTCGCGGTGCGCCAGCGGCAGGTCCAATCGCGTCATGCCCTCGGCCAGCGGTCCCTGGTAGGCGATGCGGCCATCGTCGATCAGCAGAAGATGGTCGGCGAGACGCGCTACTTCATCGAGGGCGTGGCTGACGTAGAGCACCGGCAGCGCCAGTTCGCGGTGCAGGCGCTCCAGATAAGGCAGGATCTCGGCGCGCGCGTTGGCGTCCAGCGCCGCCATCGGCTCGTCCATCAGCAGCAGGCGCGGGCACGACAGGAGCGCACGGCCGATGGCGACGCGCTGGCGCTGGCCGCCGGAGAGCTGGTGCGGTGCGCGCTCGATCAGGCTATCCAGTCCGAGCCAGCCGATGACGTCGTCGCGATTCAGTGTGCGCCCGGCCGCCGGCACCCGCTTCCAGCCATAGTCCAGGTTGCCGCGCACCGAGAGGTGGGGGAACAGGCTGGCTTCCTGAAACACGTAGCCGAGCGCGCGCCGGTGCGTGGGCAGGAAAGTCTTGTCGTCCTGCCAGACCTCGCCGTTGACGACAAGGCGCCCGTCGGCGCGCGCGAGGCCGGCGATGAGCCGCAGCAGCGTGGTCTTGCCGGAGCCGGAAGGCCCGAACAGCGCGGTGACGCCCTGCCCGGGCATGCTGAACGCCGCATTCAGGTCGAAGGCGCCGAGCGTGCTGCGGAAACGCGCCTCGATCAGGCTCATGCCGGTGTCCGCTGCCAGTGCCCGCCGCGCCTGCCCAGCATCAGCAGCACGATGAAGGAAAACGCCACCAGCCCGGCCGACAGCACATGCGCTTCGGCGTATTCCAGCGCTTCGACGTGGTCGTAGATCGCCACCGACAGCACGCGCGTCTCGCCCGGTATGTTGCCGCCCAGCATCAACACCACGCCGAACTCGCCGACGGTGTGGGCGAAGGTCAGCACGGCAGCGGTGACGAAGCCGGGGCGCGCGAGCGGCAGCGCCACGCTGCGGAAACGATCCCAGGATGACGCGCGCAAGGTCGCGGCCACTTCGAGCGGGCGCGCGCCGACGGCGGCGAAGGCATTGGCGAGCGGCTGCACCGCGAAGGGCAGCGAGAACACGACCGAGCCGACTACCAGGCCGGCGAAGGTGAAGGGCAGGGTTTGCAGCCCCATTGCCTGCATCCAGCCGCCGACCAGGCCCTTGGGCCCGAGCAGCACCAGCAGGTAGAAGCCGAGCACGGTGGGCGGCAGCACCAGCGGCAGCGACACCAGCGCGGTGACGGCCGCGCGCAGGCGCGCGCGGGTGTGCGTCAGCCACCAGGCCAGCGGCGTGGCGATCAGCATCAGCAGCAGCGTGGTCACCGTTGCCAGCTTGAGCGTGAGCAGGATGGCCGTATGGTCGATCGCGGGCGCCATGATTCAGATATCGTAGCCGTAACTGCGGATCAGCGCCTGCGCCTGCGGGGTTTTCAGGAATTCGAGCAGCGCGCGCGCGGCCGCGTTCTTTTCGCCGCGCTTCAACAGGGCCGCGTCCTGGCGGATCGGCGTGTAGAACGAAGTCGGCACCATCCATGCCGAACCGCCGCTGAGCTTGCCGTCCTGCCACACTTGCGACAGCGCGACGAAGCCGATGTCGGCATTGCCGCTGGCGACGAACTGATGGGTCTGGCCGATGTTCTCTCCAGTCACGAATTTGTCTTTCGCCTGGTCGAACAGGCCGAGCCTGTCCAGCACCTGCACCGCCGCCGCGCCGTAGGGGGCGAGCCTGGCATTGGCCACGGCGAGCTTGTTATAGGCGCCGCTGCGCAGCACCGCAGCGCTGCCGTCGAGCTTCGCGCTATCGGCGCTCCACAGCACCAGCTTGCCGATGGCGTAGGTCTGCGTGAGGACGGCGTCGCCCTCGCGCGCCAGCCGCGCCGGCGTCTCTTCATCGGCGGCGAGCAGGACGTCGAAGGGCGCGCCGTGCTTGATCTGGGTGTAGAACTTGCCGGTGCTGCCGGAAGACAGCGCCAGGCTGTGACCGGTGGCTTTTTCGAACAAGGGCGCCAGCTGTTTCATCGGCGCGCTGAAGTTCGCCGCCACGGCGATGCTGGCCTGCCCTGCCTGGACGTTCGCAGCGAATGCCAGGACAGAAAGTGACAGGAATGACCTCAATGAACGCGCCACCACGGCTCCTGGCTGTTTCGTTATTTCCAGTATGTCATATCGATTTCGTCTTCGCCAGAGGCCAGGGCCAGGGGATTGCTTCAATCGTCGCGAAGATCAGCGGCCAGGTGCGTGCCCAGCGCAGCGAGTTCAGCTTCAGTGGCCTTGCGCGCACGCACCTCCAGGCGGCGATAGAGGACAATGACCTCCTCGGCCAGGGGCGTCAGCGCCGCGCCGCCGCCGTGCGCGCCCCCCTTGCTCGCCTCGACCAGCGGCGTTTTGAAACAGCGGTTCATGGTGTCGACCAGGTGCCAGGCGCGCTTGTAGCTCATGTTCATGCTGCGCCCGGCGGCGGCGATGGAACCGGTCTCGCGGATGGCTTCGAGCAGTTGCAGCTTGCCGGGGCCGAGGGCGATGGCTTCGCCGAGGATGAGACGGAAAGTCAGGCGGGGTTTCATGCGGACATGATAACGCCAGCCAACCGAGGCAGAAACGCGCCCAGGCGGGGACTGCGCCGGTATCATTCGCCCATGGACATCGCCACCCTCACCCAGGCCGCACTCACGCTCTTCGCCATCGTCGACCCGGTCGGCGTGATCCCGATCTTCCTCATGGCCACGCGCGGCTTCTCGCGCGAACAGCAGCATCGCGCCGCCTGGATCTCGGCGCTGACGGTGTGGCTGGTGCTTGTAGGCTTCACCTTCATGGGCGACCCCATGCTGAAGTTCTTCGGCATTCGCATCGAGGCCTTTTCCGTCGCCGGCGGCCTGCTGCTGCTGATGCTGGCCTTGTCCATGCTGCAGGCGCACGTGAGCCCCCTGAAGCAGACGCCGGACGAGGCCATGGAAGCCGAGGAAAAGGAAGCGGTCGGCGCAGTGCCGCTGGGCGTGCCGCTGCTGGCCGGGCCCGGCGCCATCACCCATGTCATCGTCGCCTCCGGCCAGGCGCCGGGAGACATCGTGCACCAGGCCGCTCTCCTGATCCCGGTATCACTGGTGGCGCTGTCGGTGTGGATCGCCTTCCGCGCCGCGCCCACCATCGCCAGGCGCCTGGGCAAGACCGGTATCCACGTCGTCACCCGCTTGATGGGCCTCATCATCGCCGCCATATCCATCGAGATGATCGCGCGCGGCCTCGCCGGCCTGTTTCCCGGCCTTGTCGGATAGTTAGTCAATAACTATCGTTATGTTTGTTACAATCAATTAGACCTATCGTTATCCCGCCCGTAAAGTTGCATCCGTGGACAGCGCATCGCTGACCAGAAGAATGAAACCGGAATCCAACTTTGCTCAAGGAGAAACGACATGGCCGTTGACATCAAATCCCCCACCATCCAGAACCTGGAAGCCGCCTTCGCCGGCGAGTGCATGGCCCACGCCAAGTACCGCTACTTCGCCAGAATCTGCCGCGCCGCCGGCGACGAAGAAACCGCGAAAGTGTTCGAGGCCACCGCCGACCAGGAAATCCTGCACGCCTTCGGCCACGCCGAACTGCTGTTCGCGCAGGAAACCATGACCCCGGCCAAGTGCCTGCAGTACGCCATCGAGGGCGAAACCCACGAGTACACCGAGATGTACCCCAGGTTCCGCCACGAGGCGATGGAAGAAGGCCATCACGCCGCGGTAAAGGAAATCGACGAGCAGATCGCCGAGTCCAAGGAGCACGCGGAAATGTTCCAGGGCGTGCTGGACAAGGCAGCCAAGCGCTTCGCCGCGCTGGCCAAGGTGGAAGAGAAGCACGCCAACCACTACCAGGCGCAGAAGGACAGGATCGCGGCCTGAAAAGGCCTTTGAACAAAGAGGACACGGAGGACAAGAGGGGAAATTCTTTAAGCTCTTTGCTTTTCCTCCTGTCCTCATGTCCTCCTGTAAGAATTTGACTTAATTGAAAGGAAACATCATGAAAGTTTGGCAATGCATCGTGTGCGGATACATTTATGACGAAGCCAAGGGCGACCCCGAGCACGGCATCATCGCCGGCACCCGCTGGGAAGACGTGCCGGCAGGCTGGGAATGCCCGGACTGCGGCGTGTCCAAGGCCGATTTCGAAATGGTCGAAGTCGAAGCCGCCTAAGGCATCAACACAGAGGGAACAGAGGCAGCAGAGGATTGCTTTTGTTCCCCTCTGGTTCCTCTGCCGCCTCTGTGTAAACAAGACATACAAGGAAACCCATGGATCCCATCGTCATCATCGGTTCAGGTCTCGCCGGCTACAGCGTGCTGCGCGAATTCAGGAAGCGCGACCAGGAAACCCCGGTCACGCTCGTCTGCGCGGACGACGGCCACTTCTATTCCAAGCCCAATCTGTCCAACGCGCTGGCTGCCGGCAAGTCGGCCGAACAGTTGGTGAGCACGCCGCGCGCGAAGATGGCGAGCGATCTCAAGGCCGAAATCGTCGCCCATGCCCGCGTCACCGCCATTGATGTCGCCGGCCGGAGAGTGCGCTGGGCCGGGGGCGAGACCGGCTATTCGAAGCTGATCCTGGCGCTGGGTGCCGACCCGATCCCGCACAGCCTCGCCGAGCCCGGTTCGGGCAAGGTGTTCGCGGTGAACGATTTGCAGGACTATGCGGCGTTTCGCGCCGCGCTCAGGCCCGAAAGCCGCGTGGCGATCCTCGGCGGCGGCCTCATCGGTTCGGAATTCGCCAACGACCTCGCTGCCGCGGGCTACGCGGTCGAAGTGGTGCACCTCGGCCCCTGGCCGCTGGAGCGGCTCATCCCCCAAGAGGTCGGGCGCGCGCTCGCCGACGCCCTGGCTGAAAAAGGCGTCACCTGGCATTTCAGCCATACCGCGAAGGCCATCGAAACCGCCGGCGAAGGAATCGCCCTCACCCTCGACGACGGCAGCCGGGTCGAGGCCGACATCGTGCTGTCCGCCATCGGCCTGCGCTCGCGCACGCAGCTGGCCGCCAGCGCCGGCCTCCAGGTCAACCGCGGCATCGTCGTCGACAAGACCCTGCAGACCTCGGCAGCGGATGTGTACGCCGTGGGCGACTGCGCCGAAGTCGACGGCCAGGTGCTGCCCTATGTCATGCCGCTGATGCAGCAGGCGCGCGCCCTTGCCGCCACCCTCGCGGGCGAGCGGACCGAACTGCGCTACCCGGCAATGCCAGTGGTGGTGAAGACCCCGGCCCTGCCGCTGGCGGTGTTGCCACCGGCACCCGGCACGGAGGGCAACTGGCGCGTGGACTGCAGCGATGCAGGCATCTGCGCGCTGTACCTCGATGCCGGGACGGTCCTGCAGGGTTTCGTTCTCGCCGGCAAGCAGGCCGCGCAGCGCAGCCAGTACGCCGCGAAGCTGGGGCAGCCGGTCTGATCGATTCACCCGCAAGGGACTCGGGCGGAACTTCCACAATACTGGCGGAGTCGGCTGGAGAGTCGTTTAGAATCGTTCCATCTTGAAACCCGCCCTGAACACTCTTCTCTTGTATGCGCTGCTTTGGCCCGTCGCGGGCCACGCGGCTTCCATCGAGCTGCCGAGGCAGGGCGAGTTCTGGCTCAAGCTCGACGCCCTGCCCCTGTCCGCGAGCGCGCCGCAGACGAATGCGCTGCGCTTCGACAGCCTCGCCGCACTCACCGAGCATGCGCTGCGTGAACGCCCCGAATCGCGCGCGGCCTGGCTCGCCATCCAGGCCGAAGCCGCGCGCCTCGGCGCCGCGCAAGCCAGCTACTGGCCGACGCTCAGCGCTCAGTTCAACTTCACCCAGAACAAGGGGCTGTCGAGCTCGGGTTCGTCGGCGCCGGTGCTGCACCGCTACGGCCCCAGCCTGAGCCTCGCCTATGTGATTTACGACTTCGGCGCGCGCGCAGCCGACGTCGACGCCCGGCGCTACCAGCTCATTGCCAGCCTGCTCGACAGCAACCGCATCCTGCAGGACACCATCGCCGGGGTCGAGGCGGCCTATTTCTCGCTGCTGGCGGCGCGTGCGCTGGCAGACGCCCAGGTGCAGCAGGAAGCCGCGTTGCGGGCGAGCCTCGATGCGGTCGAGATGCGCCTGCGCGGCGGCCTGGCTTCGCGCGCCGACCAGCTGCGCGCGCGCGCGGCGCTGGCTGAAGCCACGCTCGCGCGCCAGACCGCCGAGCGCGACCACGCCAAGGCCGAGGCACAACTGAAGCAGGCGGCGGGCATCGCGCAGACGCAGGCACTGCAGCTCGGCTGGGAGCTGGCGCCGCCGGCAGCGCTCGACGCTTCCCTCCTGCTCGCCGACCTGCTGGCCGAAGCCGAGCGCCAGCGCCCCGACCTGCAGTCCCTGCAGGCCGCCGGCGCGCGCGCGCGCGCCGAAGCGGAACGCGCGCGCGCGGCGCGCTGGCCGAGCCTGTCGCTGGCGGCCAGTACCGGCCGCACCTTTTTCATCGAGGAAGACCGGCAGGCTTCGAACACCTACAACATCGGCGTGAACGTTTCGATCCCCCTGTTCGATGGCGGCCGCCTCGCCGCCGAGGCGCGCGCCGCCGAGCGTGACGCCGAGCGCCTGCAGGAAGAAGCCGCCGCCCAGCGCGGCATGGTGGCGCTGGAGGTGACGCAGGCCTGGCACGACATGCAGCACGCCCAGGCGCAGCGCGAAGGCGTGGCGCTGCAGTTCGAGGCCGCCGACGAATCGGCCAGGGCCGCCGAAGCGCGCTACGCTGCCGGCGCCGGCAGCCTGCTCGAACTCCTGACGGCACAGGCCGATCTGGCGCGTGCGCGCCAGGTGCGGGCGCAGGCCGACAGCGACTGGCACCTGGCGTTTTCCCGCCTCGGCCACGCGCTCGGCCGGCTGCCGCTGACGACTTCACAAGGAAAACCATGAAGACACGCATCCTGCTCGCAATCGTCGTGCTGGCGCTCGCCGCCGGCGTGGTGTACCGCACCCAGTTCGGCCAGGAAGAAGGCAAGTCCGGCGGCGGCAGTGCACTCGAAGTGAAAACCGTCGCCGTCGAACTGCGCGATTTCCCGCGCGTGGTCGAATTGCCCGGCACCCTGGAAGCTGCGCAGCAGGTGGACATCCTCGCCCAGGTCAGCGGCACACTGGCGAAGCAGCACGTGCAGGAAGGCGATGCGGTCAAGGCTGGTCAGGCGCTGTTCACCCTCGATGCACGTCCCGCGCAGGCGCGCATCGCGCAAAGCCAGGCCACACTTGCCGGCGCCCGCGCCGAAACCGCGGAAGCGGAAAAGAAGCTCGAGCGCCTCAAGCCGCTGATGGACTCGGGCTACATCAGCCGCCAGGAATACGACGATGCGCTGGTGGCCTACGAATCGGCGCGCGCGCGCGCCGGCACCGCAGGCGCGGAACTGGAGGCGGCACGCCTCGACGTGCAGTATGCGCTCATCCGCGCGCCGATCAGCGGGCGCGTCGGCCGCATCACGATACGTCCGGGCGTGCTGGTGCAGGCCGGCGGACCGGCCCTCACCACTATCCTCGCGCAAGCCACGCTCGACGTGCGCGCCTGGCTGTCCGAAGCCGACTGGGCCGCGGTCAATGCGGCGCGCGCAGCCGGCAGGGTAATGGCCGAGATCTACCCCGACAGCCTCGCGCATGCCGACCGCAGCACGCCGCTGGGGCAGGGGGAACTGGTGTTCGTCGACACGCGCATCGATGCAGCCACCGGCGCGGTGCCGATCAAGGTGCGCGTCAACGGCCAGCCTTCCGGCCTGCTCTCCGGGCAGGGCGTGCGCCTGCGCCTCATGCTCGGCGCCGAGGCCGCAAGCAAGGTGCTGCCGGAGGCGGCGCTGCAGCACGGCCAGACCGGCACCTACGTCTACGTCGTGCGCGACGGCATTGCCGACGTGCAGCCGGTCACGGTGAAGCACAGCCTCGACGGACAGCTCGCGGTCGAGGGCGAGCTGCAGGCCGGCGAGCGCGTCCTGGTCGAGGTGCCCAAGCGCCTGCGTGCCGGCGGCAAGGTCCGGATCGAGGGCGAGGCGCCCGCCGGGCAAAAGGCCCCGGGCAAGACCGCCCAGCCATGAGCCAGTAAAGAGCCAGTCGCATGAACCTTTCCCGCCCCTTCATCGAGCGCCCGGTCGCCACCCTGATGCTGGCGCTGGCGATGGCGCTGTTCGGCATGCTGGCCTACCGGGAACTGCCGGTGAACGACCTGCCGCAGGTCGATTTCCCGACCCTGCGCATCACCGCCTCGCTGCCCGGCGCCAACCCCGAGACCATGGCCAACACCGTGGCCATGCCGCTGGAAAGACAACTGGCGACCGTGCCCGGCATCGAGTCGATGAGTTCGGTGTCCAACCAGGGCAGCACTTCCATCACCCTGCAGTTCGAACTCTCACGCGACATCGACGCCGCCGCGCAGGACGTGCAGACCGCGGTCGCCCAGGCCCAGCGCAACCTGCCGGCCGGCATCGACCCGCCGCAGCTGAGAAAGATCAACCCGGCGGATTCGCCCATCCTGTTTCTTGCGCTGTCGTCCGACCGCCTGCCGCTGACTCAGCTCGACCACATCGCCGACTCGCGCGTGGCGCAGCGCATGTCCGGCATGAGCGGCGTCGCCCAGGTGCTGGTCTACGGCTCGCAGAAATACGCGCTGCGCATCTACCTCGATCCGGCCAAGCTCATGCAACGCGGGATCAGCTTCGCCGAGGTGGTCGAGGCGGTGCAGGCCGCCAACGCCAACCTGCCCTCGGGCACGCTCGACGGCGCCAGCCGCAGCTACTCGGTGAAGGCGCCGGTGGCGCTCGCCAACGCCGAGGATTTCGGCAACATCATCGTTGCCTATCAGGACGGCGCCGCGCTCAGGCTGAAGGACCTCGGCCGCACCGTGGACAGCGTCGAGAACGACAAGGTGCGCACCTGGTACAACGGCAAGCGCGGCATCGTGCTGGCGGTGCAGCGTCAGCCCGGCGCCAATACCGTCGAGGTCGTCGACCGCATCAAGGCGCTGCTGCCGCAGATCGAGGCCGACCTGCCGGACGGGGTGAAGCTGGAAACCTTCATCGACCGCTCGATCTTCGTCAAGGACTCGCTGCACGAGGTCAACTTCACCCTGCTGCTGGCGCTGGCGCTGGTGATCCTGGTGATCTTCGCCTTCCTGCACAACCTGCGCGCCACCCTCATCGCCGCGCTGGTATTGCCGAGTTCGCTGCTCGGCACCTTCGCCTTCATGTACCTCGCCGGCTACAGCCTCAACAATTTATCGCTCATGGCCATCATCCTCGCCATCGGCTTCGTCGTCGACGACGCGGTGGTGGTGATGGAGAACATCGCGCGCCACCTGGAAATGGGCAAGCCGCGCTACCAGGCCGCCATCGACGGCGTGCAGGAAATCGGCTTCACCGTGGTGTCGATGACGATCTCGCTCGCCGCCGTGTTCCTGCCCATCCTGTTCATGGGCGACATGATCGGCCGCCTGTTCCAGGAATTCGCCGTCAGCATCGGCGTCGCCGTGCTGCTCTCCGGCGTGGTGGCGCTGACCCTGACGCCCATGCTGTGCGCGCGCTGGCTGTCGCCCGAAACCATGAACAATCCGTTGTCGCGCGGCTTCGAGCGCGGCTTCCATGCCTTCCGCGATTTCTACGGCGACACCCTGCGCGCCAGCATGCGCCACCGCGGCGCCATGCTGCTGCTGTCGGTGGCGGTGCTGGGCGCCATGGTATGGCTGGCCGGCCAGGTCAAGCAGGGCTTCATCCCGCGCGTCGACTCCGGCCGCATCTTCGCCAGCATCCAGTACCCCGAAGGCATCCCCTTCGAGGAGCTTTCCCGCCGCCAGCAGCTGATCGCCGACATCGTGGCCAGGCACCCCGCGGTCGACGGACTGATGTCTTCGGCCGGACAGGGCGGCGGCGGCAGGACCGGCAGCAACATCGGCCGCCTGGTGATCCGCCTCGCCCCGCGCGACACGCGCATCGGCGCCGATGCGGTGATCGAGGAACTGCGCGAGGCCACGCGCAAGGTCGGCGGCGTCAGCATCACCTTCCAGAACCCGGCCTCCATCAACGTCGGCTCGCTCATCTCCAGCAGCGACTATCAGCTGACCCTGAAATCGACCGACTTCGACGCGCTCAAGACCGCCGCCGTCGAAGCGGAAAAGCGCCTCGACCGGATGCCCGAACTCACCGACGTGAACAGCGATCTGGAACTGCGCAACCCGGAATTGCGCGTGGTGCTCGACCCCATCCAGTCGGCGCGTCTCGGCATCGACTCGCAACAGGTCCAGCAGGTGCTGTACGACGCGCTCGGCGACCGTCGCATCAGCGAGATCTATGGCGTCGACGACCAATATACGGTGAACATGAAAATACTGCCCGAGGCGCAACTGGACCCCGCCATCCTCGGCCAGCTGCCGCTGCGCACGGCTTCGGGCGAACTGACGCGGCTCGACGCCGTGGCCAGGATCGAGTCCGGCGTCGGCCCGATCGCGGTCAACCGCTACGGCCAGCAGCTCGCCGTCACGTTGTCCTTCGGCCTGGCGCCCGGCATCTCGCTCGATGCCGGGCTCAACGCCGCGCTCGCCGCCGCCAACGAAGTGCTGCCCGCCGAGGTCAGCGCGGAACTCACCGGCGCGGCGCAGAAATTCCAGGAATCCACTGTCACCCTGCCATTGCTGCTGTTGTTCACCATCGTCGTCATCTACATGGTGCTGGCGGTGCTGTACGAGCACCTCGGCCATCCGCTCACCATCCTCACCGCGCTGCCGCTGGCGGGCTTCGGCGCGCTGCTGGTGCTGCTGCTGATGAACGAGGAACTCAACATCTTCAGCTTCGTCGGCCTCATCCTGCTGGTCGGCCTGGTGAAGAAGAACGGCATCATGATGATCGACTTCGCCCTCACCCGGCAGCGCGCCGGCATGAGCGCCGAGGACGCCATCGTCGAGGCCAGCCTCACGCGCCTGCGCCCGATCATGATGACCACCTTCGCCGCCATCTTCGCCACCCTGCCGATCGCCATCGGCTTCGGCGCCGGCGGCGAGGCGCGCCGGCCGCTGGGCATCGCCGTGGTCGGCGGTCTGGTGTTCTCGCAGTTCCTCACGCTCTACATCACGCCGACCTTCTACGTCAGCATGGCGCGCCTGGAGGACTGGATCAGGCGGAAGCGGGCATCCGCCGGGTAAGGCGCGCAAGCAGATGGATCGAACCCTGCAGGAAATCTACGACGGCTTCGCCGACACCTATGAAGCCAATCGCGGCCTGTTCGACATGCGCCCGGTATTCGACGACTTCTGGGCCAGGCTGGGCAAGCCGGCGGGCGATGCGCTCGATCTCGGCTGCGGCGCCGGCAAGCCGTTCGCGAAGCAGTTCATCGAGCGCGGCTGGCGCGTCACCGGCGTCGACTTCTCGCAGCGCATGCTGCAGCTGGCCGAGCGCTACGTGCCGGAAATGCAGCGCGTCCACGGCGACATGGACAAGGTGGATTTCCCGCCTGCCAGCTTCGATGCCGTCACCGCCGTCTACAGCCTGTTCCACCTGCCGCGCGAGCGCCATCCCGCGCTGTTCGCCAGCATCCGCCGCTGGCTGCGCCCGGGCGGAAAACTGCTGTTCACCTACGCCAGCCGCCATTACACCGGCAAGGACGAGTTCGACGGTCATATCGAGTTCATGGGCAGGCGGCTTTTCTACAGCCACGACACGCCCGTGCGCCTGCGCGAAATCCTGGCGCAGGCAGGTTTCAAGATTGAGGACGAGGCCCTGCGCGAGATCGGCGGCGAGACCTTCCTGTGGCTGACGGCGACGGCGGCCTAGCCTGGGTCAGTCCAGCGCGAAAGCCAGTACCAGGGGCATGACGATCAGCGCCGCGAGGTTGCCGAGCAGCACGATGGAGGCGACCTTTTCCGGCTCCTGCCTGTATTGCTCCGCCATCAGGTAGTTGAGCACGGCCGGCGGCAGTGCGCCGAACACCAGCAGGATGGACTGCTGCACCGGATCGAGATCGAGGAAAGGCAAGAGCGCCAGCACCATGACGATGCCGGTCAGGGGCGCGACCACCCCGCTCCATGCGCCGATGTGCCAGTCCTTGAACGACACCTGGTTGAGCCGCACGCCGAGCGCGAACAGCAGCATGGGGATGGAGGCGTCGCCGAGCATCTTGATCGCGGTGTAGAGCGCATCCGGCAGCAGGGTGTTCGACAGGCTCACCGCCACGCCCAGCGCCGTCGCCGCCATCACCGGCGTCTTCAAGAGCTGCAGCAGGTTCATGCGGTGCGCCAGCAGGTACGGCCCCATGGAAAAGTGCAGCACCATCTCCACCAGGAACAGGATGATCGCCGCGCCCAGGGCGGCATCGCCGAAAGCCAGCACGATGAGCGGGATGCCCATGTTGCCGGAGTTGCTGAACATCATCGGCGGCACGAAGGTCCTGGCGTCGACCTTGAGCACGCGCGCCACCGGCCACGCCAGCAGGCCGGAGCCGAGGATCACCAGTGCCCCGCCCAGTGCCAGTTGCGAATAATGCGCGAAATCGAAATCCTTCGACGCCAGCGCGGCGAACACCAGCGCCGGCACCAGCACGTCCATGCTGATCTGGTTGGTGACGCCAATGTCGGGCCGCTTGATCCTTCCATAGAGATAGCCGATGCCGATGATGGCAAAGACCGGGAAGACGATGGACAGGATGCGCAGGGCGAGCATCCGGGGATTTTAAACAGGATCGGGGATACTTAAGCCTTTGAACAACCACGAAGCTCCATGATCTTTCCCGTCTCCGGCGTCGAAACTTCGCTGTGGCTGCCGCCGCTGGCCGCCTTTGTCGTGTCCTACTTCACCTCGATGGTTGGGATTTCCGGCGCCTTCCTGCTCATGCCCTTCCAGATGAGTGTGCTGGGCTATGCCGGCCCGTCTGCCTCAGCCACCAATCTCGTGTTCAACCTCTACGCCACGCCCGGCGGCATCTGGCGCTACATGCGCGACGGCCGCATGGCCTGGCCGCTGGCGCGGCTCATCATCCTCGGCACTCTGCCCGGGGTGGTGGCCGGCTTCTACCTGCGCACCCTGGTGCTGCCGGACGCGGCGCGCTTCAGGATCTTCGTCGGCGCGATCATGCTGTATCTGGCGTGGCGCCTGCTGTCCGCATTCGCGCCCTGGACGAAGCGCAGGCCCGCGCCCGCTTTCACAACTGCTGACAGCCTGCAGCTCGCGCGCAGCGACTGGCAGCGCATGGAATTCACGCTCGGTGCTCACGCCTGCGGCTTCTCGGTGCCGGCCATGCTGGCGCTGAGCTTCATCGTCGGCATCATCGGCGGCACCTACGGCATCGGCGGCGGCGCCATCATCGCCCCCTTCTGCATCGCCGTCTTCCACTTGCCGGTGGCGGTCGTGGCCGGCGCGGCGCTCGCCGGCACCTTCGCCACCTCGGTCATCGGCGTCATCGTGTATTCGGTGCTGCCGTTGCCCGGCGGCGGCACCGCCGCGCCTGACTGGCTGCTCGGCAGCCTGTTCGGACTGGGTGGATTGGCGGGCATGTACCTCGGCGCGGCCACGCAAAAATACGTGCCGCAGCCGGCGCTGAAGCTGGGCTTGGGCCTGCTGCTCGCCGCGCTGGGCGCAGCCTACCTGATGCCCGCGCTTGCCTGAACCTGCGTCCGAATCCGGATCACTCGGCTGCGGCGTGGATGGTTATCAGGGAAATCTCCGGCGGCGCGAACAGGCGTATCGGCGGCCCCCAGGTGCCGGTTCCGCGGCTGACGTAAAGCCTGCGCCCGTCGGCCAGTTCGGTAAGCCCGGTATGGAATTTGTAGGCCATGCGCGTGAAATGCACGAAGGGATAGATCTGCCCGCCGTGGACGTGGCCCGACAACTGCAGGTCGAAGGGCGAGGCTTCAAGCACCCGCGGCTGGTGCTTGAGCAGGATGGTGAAGGCTTCCCCGCTCGCGGATGCGAGCGCCCTGGCCTCATCCTCGTCTGCCTGCGGCAAGGACTGCATCACGCTGGGATCGTCCACCCCGGCCAGCACGATCCCGCCCGCCCTCGCGGACTCGCCGCGCAGCAGGGTGAAGCCGGCATTGCGCATGAAGGCGAGCGAGTGTTCCAACCCGGCATAGTATTCGTGGTTGCCGGTGACGGCATAGGCGCCGAGCGGCGGACGGTAGGCGTGGAAGCGCCGGGCCAGCGCGGCGAAATCGTCGCCTTCTCCGTCGACGATGTCGCCGGTGGCCACGACGATGTCGGGCTGAAGTTCGCGCAGCCTCGGCATGACGCGATCAAGCAGGCGTTCTCCCTGCATGACGCCCAGGTGCAGGTCGGAGATCTGCGCAATGGTGACGCGCCCGGATGCGAGCTTGGGCGTGGGGATGTCGATTCTCTCGATGCGAATCTGCCGCGCTTCGAAGAAGCCGTAGACCAGCAGGGCCAGCGCAATCAGGGCGACGAGGCGCAGCGTCCACATCGGGTTCACCGGCCAAGCCAGGTTCAGCAGCCTGGAAAGGATGAAACCGAAGTCGAACAACAGCCCGATGCACAGGAACAGGAACAGGTAGGCCATCCAGGTGTAGTTCGCCCAGGCGGCGATCACGGTCGGCCGGTGCCAGGCCTGTCTTTCCAGGAACCACACCAGCAGCGGGCTGCAGGTCAGCAGGATGCCGGCCACGCAAAGCCCGGCGGCCAGCGTCCAGCTATGCGGCAACGCGAACCACACCTTGCTGAGCAGGTAGAAATGCATGGTCCCGTACACCAGCAGGACCACGGCCAGGAAGCTCAGCATCGCCTGTCTCCGGCATGCGTCAGGTTCATGCCTGCCATACGCCGTAGCCCGCTTCGCGGAAATCGATCGCCAGTTCCACTTCCAGCTCGCGTGCCTGCCGGTAGGAAAGCGGGTTGTAGAGTTCGTACAGTTCCGGCAGCAGGCGCAGGCCGTATTGCCGCACGTAGCGGTTGGACTGGATGCCGGCCTTGTGCTTGTCGAAACGCACATCGGGGTCGAGCCCCGTCATGCCCACGTAAATGCAGGGCTTGCCTGCGACGTGGCCCGGATTGGCCTTTTTGAACCGCCCTTCGTGCAGCACCTCTTTCGACAGTTCGACCACATAGACGTGGTAGTGATTGTAGCGGCCCATGGTGTTGTCCGTTCGTGCACAGAGTCATAGGGTACCGTGTCGCTCCCTGATGAAAAAGCGGCAGCTGGCCGGGCTTGCAATCGGCTTTGCCAAAAAGTAGACTAGTCAGTCTACCTATTGTCCCACGCGCCATGAATTCAGTAATCGAGACCCCCCAGGATGCCCGCCAGCGCCTGCTGGACGCGGCGTGCGAAGTCTTCCGCAACGAAGGCTACCGCGTCAGCATCGACCGCATCGCCCAGCGCGCGCAGGTGGCGCGGCAGACGCTGTACAACCATTTCCCCAGCAAGGAGGCCTTGTTCGCGGAAGTGGTGAACCATGCCATCGAGTCCATCCTGGTCACCCTGGACGGCGACACCGACGTGCGCGCCACCCTGCTCGCCTTCGGCAACGCCTACCGCGAAAAACTGCTCTCGCCGGAGGGGCTGGCGCTGTTCCGCACCATGACAGCCGAGGCGCCGCGCTTTCCCGAACTGGCGAAGCAGTTCTTCCGCCAGGGCCCGCTCGCCACGCGCAAGCGGCTGGCCGCCTACCTCGAACGTGCCATGGAGCGTGGCGCGCTGCGGCGCGACGATCCCGATTTCGCCGCCGAAATGCTGACCGCCATGCTGGCGGATACCGACCGCCTGCGCGGCCTCATCAACCTTCAAACCGATTTGCTCAAGCCCGCCAAGACGACGCAGACAGTGGACTGCTTCCTGCGCGCCTTCGCTCCCGGAAAGGACCTGCAATGAAACGCTTCGCCCTGCTGCTCGCCCTGCCCCTCATCGCCGCCTGCGGCCCCGGCGACAAGGACGTGCCGGCCGGCCCCGGCGGTGGCATGGGCGCCATGCCGCCGCCGGAAGTGGAGATCGTCCAGGTCGGCCGCGGCTCGGCCACGCTCACCCCCGAACTGCCCGGCCGCGTAGAGGCCGTGCGCAGCGCCGAGGTGCGCGCCCGCGTCGAAGGCATCGTGGAAAAGCGTCTGTTCACCGAAGGCAGCGACGTCCGCGCGGGTCAGGCCCTGTTCCAGCTCGACAACCGCACCTACCGCACCGCGGCCAAGGCGGCCGAGGCCGACGTGTTCGTCAAGCGCCTGAAGCTCTCGCGCGTGGAATCGCTGCTGCCGATCAAGGCGGTGACCCAGCAGGAAGTCGACATCGCCCGTGCCGAACTGAAGCAGGCCGAGGCGCTGCTGGCACGCGCGGAGCTAGACCTGGAAAACACCACGGTGCCGGCGCCCATTTCCGGCCGCATCGGCCGCGCCCACATCACCGAAGGCGCGCTGGTCGGGCGCGGCGAGGCCACCCTGCTCGCCACCATCGAACAACTGGAGCCGGTCAATGTGCTGTTCACCCAGCCCAATGCCGAGGTGCTGCGCATGAAGGCGGGAATAGCCGCCGGCACGCTGCAGAAATCCGACAGCCGCAACGTCGAGCTCATCCTGGAAAACGGCCAGCCCTATCCGCACAAGGGCAAGCTGATTTTCAGCGACATGAGCGTGGACTCCGGCACCGGCGCCATCACCCTCAAGGCCGAGTTCCCCAATCCGCAGCGCCTGCTGCTGCCCGGCACCTTCGTGCGCGTGCGCGTGGCGCAGGCCGTTGCCGCGGATGTCATCATCATCCCGCAGCGCGCCGTACTGTCCGGACCGCAGGGCCAGTTCGTCATGCTGGTCGGCGCCGAGAACAAGGTCGTGTCGCAGCCGGTGAAACTGGGCGCCATGGCCGGCGACCAGTTCGTGGTCGAGGATGGCCTCAAGGGCGGCGAAAGCCTGATCGTGACCGGCGTGCAGAAGGCGCGGCCGGGCACCGTGGTCAAGCCCGTTCCCGTGAAGCAGGCAGGCTGACATGGCACGCTTCTTCATCCACCGGCCCGTTTTCGCGTGGGTCATCGCCATCCTGATCATGCTGATCGGGGTGATCGCGCTGAAGAACCTGCCGGTCGCGCAGTACCCGCAGGTCGCGCCGCCGCAGGTCGCCTTCAACGTCACCTACCCTGGCGCCTCGGCCCAGGTAGTGGAAGACACGGTGGTCAAACTGATCGAGCAGGAGATGAACGGCATCGAACATCTTCTGTACATGGAAGCCTCTTCCGAACTGGGTGCGGGCACGCTGACGCTGACCTTCGAGCCGGGCACCAACGTCGACATCGCCTCAGTGGAGGCGCAAAACCGCTACAAGCGGGTGGAGTCGCGCCTGCCCGAGGAGGTGCGCCGCATCGGCGTGCCGGTGACCAAGCCGCAGCGCAACTACCTGATGTTCGTCGCCATCCATTCCAAGGATGGCCAGCGCAACTTCATCGATCTCGGCAGCTATGCCGCGACCAACGTGCTCGACCCCCTGCGTCGCGTGCCGGGCGTGGGCGAGGCCATCCTGTTCGGCAGCGAATACTCCATGCGCATCTGGCTGAAGCCCGAACAGCTGATCGCCTACGAGCTCACCCCGGCCGACGTCAAGCGCGCGCTGCAGGCGCAGAACGTGCAGCTCGCCACCGGCGAACTCAACCAGGCGCCCAGCGCGGCCGGCGCACAGGTCAACGCGGTGATCGTCACGCGCGGCCGGCTTTCCACGCCCGAGGAATTCGGCGACGTCGTGGTGCGCGCCCTGCCCAACGGCGCTACCGTCAAGGTCAAGGACGTGGCGCGCGTCGAACTGGGCGGCGACAGCTACGACCGCTACGCGCGCATGAACGGCCAGCCCATCGCCGCCATTGCAATCAGGGTCGCGCCCGGCGCCAACGCACTTGACGTGGCTACCGCCATCAAGGAGCGCATGACCGACCTCGCGCGCTTCTTCCCCGAGGGCGTCGACTGGGCCGTGCCTTACGACACTTCGCGCTTCGTCGAGATTTCCATTTTCGAGGTGGTGAAGACCCTGGGCGAGGCGATGATCCTGGTGTTCATCGTCATGTTCGTGTTCCTCGGCCACTGGCGCACCACACTGATTCCCGCCGTGGTGGTGCCGGTCGCGCTGGCCGGCGCCACCGCCGGCCTGTATGCCTTCGGTTTCTCCATCAACGTGCTGACCCTGTTCGCCATGGTGCTCGCCATCGGCATCCTGGTGGACGACGCCATCGTGGTGGTGGAGAACGTCGAACGCATCATGCGCGAGGAACGATTGCCGGCCTTGCAGGCCACGATCAAGGCCATGGACCAGATCCTCGGCGCCATCCTCGGCATTTCCGTGGTGCTGTCGGCCGTGTTCATGCCCATGCTGTTCTTCGGTGGCTCGGTGGGCGCGATCTACCGCCAGTTCGCCGCCACCCTGATCCTGACCATGGCCTTCTCGGTGCTGATGGCGCTGTCGCTGACGCCGGCGATGTGCGCCACCCTGTTGAAACCGGGCCACGAGGACCAGGACGAGAAGCGCTGGTTCAACCGCTTCTTCCACAAGGTGACCAACAACTACCGCGGCCTCACCGGGCGCATCCTCGCCAGGAGCGGCCGCTGGTTCGTGATCTATCTCGCCATCGTCGCCGCCACCGGCTGGATGTTCAGCAAGCTGCCCGGCAGCTTCCTGCCGGACGAGGATCAGGGCTATTTCGTTTCCCTGGTGCAGTTGCCCGGCGGCGCCACCCAGGAGCGCACCGTCGAAGTGCTGTCGCAGGTCGAGCAGTTCTACCTGAAGCAGCCGGAAGTCGAGCGCGTGATCGGCGTGGTCGGCTTCTCCTTCTTCGGCCGCGGCCAGAATGCCGCGCTCATCTTCACGCGGCTGAAGGACTGGGATGAACGCGCGCAGGAGGAAAACTCCGCGCAGAGCGTGATCGGCCGCGCCATGGGCACCTTCATGGGCATCAAGGAGGCCATGGTGTTCGCCGTGAATCCGCCGCCGATCCCGGAGCTCGGCGCCGTGGGCGGCTTCGACTTCCGCCTGCTCGACCGCACCGGACAGGGCCGCGAAGCCCTGATGGACGTGCGCAACCTGGTGCTCGGCATGGCAAGCCAGGATCAGCGCCTGGCCGGCGTGCGCCCGGAAGGCCAGGAACCCGGCCCGCAGGTCTATCTCGACATCGACCGCGAGAAGGCGCAGGCCCTGCAGATCGACATGGCCGAACTCAACGACACGCTCGCCTCGGCAATCGGCGTTTCCTACGTCAACGACTTCGTGCGCGCCGGCCGCATCCTGCGCGTGCAGATGCAGGCGGATGCCGACCTGCGCAAGACGCCGGAAGACCTGATGAAGCTGCCGGTGAGAAATCGCGCCGGCAAGATCGTGCTGCTGGGCGAGATCGCGCGGGCGCAGTGGACCGTCGGTCTGCCCAAGCTCGATCGCTACAACGGCAACCCCTCGTTGAAGATCGCCGGCGGGCCGGCGCCCGGCTATTCCACCGGCGACGCCATGCTGGCCATGGAAGACATCGCCGCGAAGCTGCCGCAGGGCTTTGGCTTCGAATGGTCGAGTACCTCGTTCGAGGAGCGCCTGGCCGGCGCCCAGGCGCCGATCCTGTTCGCGCTGTCGCTGCTGGTGGTGTTCCTCGCGCTGGCAGCGCTGTATGAAAGCTGGACGATACCGGTCGCCGTCATCATGGCGGTACCGCTGGGCATCCTCGGAGCAGTGCTGGCGGTGCTGATGCGCGACCTGTCCAACGACGTGTTCTTCAAGGTCGGCCTCATCGCGATCATCGGCCTCTCTGCCAAGAACGCCATCCTCATCATCGAGTTCGCGATCCAGCAGCTCAATGAAGGCAAGGAGCTTGTCGCCGCCACTCTGGAAGCCTGCCGCATGCGTCTGCGTCCGATCCTGATGACCAGCTTCGCCTTCATGCTCGGCGTGATGCCGCTCGCCATCTCCAGCGGCGCCGGCGCCGCCAGCCGCCATGCAGTCGGCACCGGCGTGGTCGGCGGCATGTTTACCGCAACCGTGCTGGCGATTTTCTTCGTGCCGGTGTTCTTCGTGGTGGTGAGCAGGCTGTTCTCTGCCAAGCCACGCAAGGAAATGAACCATGACTAAAAGCCGCTTGTCCCTTCCCGGCGTTTCCGCCGCCCGCCTCGGCACCTCGCTTGCCGCGCTGGCGCTGGTCGCAGGCTGTTCCTTCATTCCCGACTTCATGCGCCCGGCTGCGCCGGTGCCGGAAAAGTTCGCCGGCGCCGGCGAATCGGCGGCAAGCGCCGTGCCCGGATGGCAGGCGTATTTCGCCGATCCCGCACTGCACACGCTGATCGAGGCCGCACTCGCCCACAACCGCGACATGCGCATCGCCCTGTCGCGGGTGGAGGAAGCACGCGCGCAGGCCGGCATCACCCGCGCCAACCGCTTCCCCACGCTTGAGGGCCAGGCAGCGGCGAACCGCAGCCGTACGCCCGAGGACCTTTCCGGCAACGGCAGCGCGCGCACGACCAGCCGCTATGACCTGGGGCTCGGCATCACGTCCTTCGAACTGGATTTCTGGGGCCGCGTGGCGGCGCTGAACGAAGCCGCTCGCGCGCAGTACCTTGCCAGTGAGGAGGCAGCGAGGAGCTTCCGCATCAGCCTGATCGGCGATGTCGCAGCCACCTGGCTGCAGCTTGTCGAGCTGGCGGAGCGCGAACGTCTGGCGCTCTCCACCCTGAATAGCCGCGAGGAAAGCCTAGAGCTGATCCGCAAGCGACGCGATGCCGGGCTCGCCACCGATCTCGATGCGCTCGCCGCTGAAAGCCTTGCCGAATCGGTGCGCGGCCAGTGGTCTGAAATCAGGCGCCAGCGCATGCAGACGGAAAACGGACTCGGGCTGCTGACCGGGATGGCGGTGCCGCTGCCGCCCGCGCCCGACGTTTCCGCGTACCCGGCCATGGCCGAACTGACGCCCGGCCTGCCGTCGGAGACGCTGCTCAAGCGACCGGACGTGCGCGCAGCCGAACAGCGCCTGCTTGCCGCCAACGCCAGCATTGGCGCAGCGCGTGCCGCCTTCTTCCCGAGCATCGCCCTGACCGCCAATCTCGGCACAGCCAGCAGCGAACTATCCGGCCTGTTCGGCGGCGGCAGCCAGGCCTGGCTGTTCCAGCCCGTGCTGCGACTGCCGCTGTTCGACGCCGGACGCAACCAGGCCAGCCTCGACCTGGCCGAAGCGCGCAAGGTGACGGCGGTGGCCGATTACGAAAAAACCATCCAGGAAGCCTTCCGCGAAGTGGCCGATGCGCTCGCTGCACAAACCGCCTACCGGGAACAGCTGGCCGCGCAGGAAGCCAATCTCAAGGCCAGCCAGACCCGGCTCGATCGCGTCAAGGCGCGTGCCGACAGCGGCATCGCCAATTATCTGGAAGTGCTGGACGCGAGCCGCGACGCCTTCGCCGCCGAGCAGGCCGTGGTCACCACCCGGCGCCTGATGCTCGGCGCCCGGGTCGCGCTGTTCCGCGCGCTGGGCGGCGGAGAGCAGGACGCTATTCGCGTGGCGACAGGCGGGTGACGCCGGCAGTCAGCACATAACGCATGGCGTCCTCCATGCTCATGTCGAGCGGCTCCAGCGCCGAGCGCGGCACCAGCACCGCGTAGCCGCCGATCATGTAGCTCATGGGTAGATAGACCATGACGCTGTCGCTGCCCTGGAAATCAGCCGGCAACTGCTCGTCGGCCTGGGTGATGAAGCCGATCAGGCGCACGCCGGTATCGCCCAGAGTGACCGCGACCACCTGCTCGAAGCCCTTCTTCCTGGCGGGCGAAAAATAATCCATCAAGTCGCGAAACGCGGCATAGATCGACTTCACCACCGGCAGGTGGTAGAACACGCGCTCGCCGCGCATGAACAGTTGCTTGATCGGCCCGGTATGCATGAGCATGCCGACCACGAACATGAGCAGCAGCGCCGCCGCGCCGCCCATGCCGGGAAAGTAGATGTCCCGCGGAATCAGGTTGCGCAGCAGGGTTTCCGCGGAAACCGCCATCCAGTAAAGCAGGTAGAGCGTAAGGACCACCGGCAGCACGGTGATGAGGCCGGTAAGAATGTATTTGCCGATGGTTTTCATCATGGGCGCCCTTCCGGGTCGAGCGAAGACGGCTCGCTTCGCTGCACATCGCGGACGAGTTTGTTCGGGTCGAGCGACTGCAGCGCACCGACGGCCGCCTCCCATCGCCCGGCTTCGCACAGGCCTCGCAGGGCGGCATCTTCGTAGGCCTCGACGGCTGCCTGCAGGCAGGCCGTGCGAATGGTTTCAGCAAACTGCAGGGGGTCCATGGCAGGTGACTCCGGTCCTCAATGTTGACAAGTGCTTTACAGGATTCGTAGCCCTGTCATTCCGTTCGGGCACGCTCAGTCATCCACGCAGACTGAACGCGCATCCATCATACCAAGCTGTTGCGCGGTCGACTGCTGTCTGCTTCCAAATTCCGCAGCACCTCGCAACACTGCCGGCAAAACCGCACCGCCTCGCGCCTGCCGACTACGCCATCCAGGGTGAAATCGGCAAGTCGCCGGCCAAAGACCCTGTGCGACAGCCAGCGGAACAGCCCGCGCATTTCGTTGAAGAAAAAGTATTCGTGATGATCGCTGGAAATGGCGAGGCGGCCGGCGGGAAACGCACCGCGTGAGCGAAGGATCGCCTCCAGTGGCGTGAACAGCATGTCGATTTCGAATACCTTGAGCGGCGGGCCGCAGAAGGTGGCAAAACAGGCCACCTGCCGGCCTTCAAGGCCGCCTACGATATCCAGCCAGCGCGCCACCGGGTAAGACAGATACAGCCACTTGGGCGTGCCCAGCAGCACCAGATCGAAGCCGGATACGTCATCGTTGACGAGCGGCCGGATCGCCTGCCGCGGCTGGAAATAATGGCGCTGCCAGATGCGGCGGAAGCGGCTGCTTGCCAGATACAGCGGTAGCGCCGGCAGCAAGGGCAGGAGCAGAACGGGCAGCAGCCACTTGCTCCACTCGCGCTCGGCGCGGATGGCCTCGTTCGTGACTTCGTGCCCGCACCTGCGCATTTCCCCGGCAAGCACCCTCGCCAGGCGCGCAGTATGCCCGCTGCGCGAATAATGGACGATGAGGACGCGCGCCAAGAACCGGCTTAATTCAAGGCGCTGGCCAGCAGGCGCCGATAGCGCGAAACCAGTTCGCCCTGGCCGCCCAGCAGGTTGAACACGTCGAGCAGGGTCTTGCGGCCGATGTCGTCCTGGAAGCCGCGGTCGCGGCGCACGATTTCGATGAGCTGCCCCATGCCCTCTTCAAAGCGGCCGGAGCCGATCATCAGGTTGGCGAGCTTGAGGCGGGCGTCGAGATTGCCGGCATCGGCCTCGATGGCGGCGGACAGGGTGCCTTCGTTCTCGCCGCCAGCGTTCATTTCCGCGAGCCTGATCTGCGCCGTCAGCTGCATCGTGCGTGCGTCCTTGGTCACCTCATCGTTGCGGATGCTCGCCAGCAACCGGCGCGCTTCCTCGAGCTCACCCTGGGCGAGCATGATTTCGGCAGCATCCACCCTCACCCATTCGTTGCCGGGGTCGAGCTGCGAGGCCTGCGCCAGAAATTGCAGCGCACCGGCCTCATCGCCCGCGCCGCGCTTCAGCTGCGCCTGTTGGCGCAGCTCCTCCGCGGGGCTCGGCATGATCTTGCCAAGCCATTCGCGCACCGCACTTTCCGGCAGCGCCCCGGAAAACTCGTCGACGATCTTGCCATTGACCACGGCCTTCACGTCCGGAATGCCGCGCACGCCGAACTGGGCCGAGAGTTCCTGGTTCTCGTCGGCGTTGACCTTGGCAAGCACGAACTTGCCGGCGTATTCGGCCGCGAGCTTTTCCAGGAGGGGCTTGAGCGTCTTGCACGGGCCGCACCACGGTGCCCAGAAATCCACCACCACCGGCTGATTGAAGGAAGCCTGGATGACTTCCTGCTCGAAATCGGCAAGGCCGACGTCTTTATCGAATGCGGGCATGGTTTTTTCTGCTCTAAAGAAAATTGAACAAGGAGGACATGAGGACAAGAGGAACAACTACAAGCCTTACTCCTGTCCTCTTGTCCTCTTTGTAAAAATCAGTTGGCCCGTTCCTGCACCAGCACCCACGGCGCCACTACCACGCTCCACAGCGCGGGATCGCGCGCCAGCCAGTCGCGCGCCTGGTCGTCGCTGACCTTGCCCAGCTGATTGGCCTGCAGCCAGCGGCCGACGGCGGCGCCGTCGTCCTGCGCCATGGCCAGCGCGACCGCCACCAGATCGAGCTCGCCGGCCACGCGCAGCACCACGCCGCGCGCGTGATGGCGCTGCATTTCGGCCCAGCTCACCTTGGCGGTCTCGCCGTTGAGCTTGGCGCGGAGGATTTCGGTGGGTTCAGTCATCGCGAATCGCCAATTCCAAAAAATCCACACAGAGATAACAGAGGCAGCAGAGGAAACCAAAAAACCAATAATCGGGGTATTCCTCTGTTCCCTCTGCTTCCTCTGTGTCAAAGGCTTTTGCGCCTTTTATATACGCTTAGCCAGTTCCTCAGCCCTGCCGATGTAGCTTCCAGGCGTCATGTCCTTGAGGCGTGACTTTTCCGCATCGGGAATGACCAGCCCGTCGATGAAGGCGTGCAGCGTCTCGCGGTTGATGCCGCCCTTGCCGCGCGTGAGCTCCTTCAGCTGTTCGTAGGGATTGGCCACGCCGTAGCGGCGCATCACGGTCTGGATGGGTTCGGCCAGCACTTCCCAGTTGGCATCGAGGTCGGCGGCAAGCGCGGCCGGGTTGGCCTCCAGCTTGTTGAGACCGCGCAGACAGGACTCGTAGCCGAGCAGGGTGTAGCCCAGGCCCACGCCCATGTTGCGCAGCACGGTGGAATCGGTGAGGTCGCGCTGCCAGCGCGAAATCGGCAGCTTCTGCGCCATGTGCGTGAGCACGGCATTGGCCATGCCGAAGTTGCCCTCGGCATTTTCGAAATCGATCGGGTTGACCTTGTGCGGCATGGTCGAGGAACCGACCTCGCCCGCCTTGACCTTCTGCTTGAAGTAGCCCAGCGAGATGTAACCCCACACGTCGCGGCACAGATCCATGAGCATGGTGTTGGCGCGCACGTGGGCGTCGAACAGCTCGGCCATGTAGTCGTGCGGCTCGATCTGGATGGTGTAGGGATTGAAGCCGAGGCCGAGGTCGGTGACGAACTTCTCGGCGAAGGCTTCCCAGTCCACACCGGGATAGGCGGACAGGTGGGCATTGTAGTTGCCCACCGCGCCGTTGATCTTGCCCAGGTACTCGACCTCGGACAGTTGCAGGCGCGCGCGGCGCAGGCGATAGGCGACGTTGGCCATTTCCTTGCCCACCGTGGTGGGGCTGGCGGGCTGGCCGTGGGTGCGCGACAGCATCGGCAGCGCGGCGAGGTCGTGCGCCATGGCATGCAGCTTGTCGATGATGGCGGTCAGGCCGGTTGCCATGAGGGATTCCTGCGCACCCTTCAGCATCAGCGCGTGCGACAGGTTGTTGATGTCCTCCGAGGTGCAGGCGAAATGGAAGAACTCGGAGACTCGCTGGATTTCCTCATTCTGCTTGCAGCGTTCCTTGAGGAAATACTCCACCGCCTTGACGTCGTGGTTGGTGGTGGCTTCGATCTCCTTGACCCGCGCCGCGTCGTCCTCGGAAAAGTTTTCCACGATGCCGTCGAGGAAGGCGATGGCCGCCGCGGAGAATTCGGGCACTTCGGCGATGTTCGAATTGGCGGCCAGCGCCTTCAGCCATTCCACTTCCACCAGCACGCGATGCCGGATCAGGCCGAATTCGCTGAAATAGCGGCGCAGGGCGGAAATCTTGCGGCCATAGCGGCCATCGAGTGGGGAAAGCGCAGTGAGTGCGGAGAGTTCCATGCGGTTCTCGGAGTGTGCGGAAAAACCGCTATTTTACCGGAGATGCTGCACTTGGATGGCCCGGTCAGACCGGCCGGCGCTCGCGGAACGCCTGTGCGATGGTACCGAGGTCGACATATTCCAGCTCGCCCCCCAGCGGCACGCCGCGCGCCAGGCGCGAAACCCTGAGGCCCTTTTCGCGCAGGCGCTCGCCCAGCATGTGCGCGGTGGCCTCGCCCTCGGGCGTGAAATTGGTGGCCAGCACCACCTCCTCGACCACGCCGTCGAGCGCGCGGTTCAAGAGCTTGTCCAGGCTGATTTCGCGCGGGCCGACGCCATCCAGCGGGGAAAGCCTGCCCATCAGCACGAAATAGAGGCCGTTGAAGCTTTGCGTGGATTCCAGGGTGTTGAGGTCGGCGGGCATCTCCACCACGGCCAGCAGGCGCTTGTCCCGGCGCGGGTTGGCGCAGGTGGGACAAATTTCCGTCTCGGAAAAATTGTTGCACAGCCGGCAATGCTGCAGGCTGGTAAGCGCGTGATCCAGGGTCGATGCCAGCTTCCCGGCGCCGGCGCGGTCGCGCTGCAAAAGATGATAGGCCATGCGCGCCGCCGACTTGGGCCCCACGCCGGGCAATGCGCGCAGGGCGTCGATCAGGGCGGCGAGCGCGCCGGGCTGTTTATCTGACATCTATCATCCACAAAAATACCAAACCACGCAGAACACGGGGAATGCAGGAATTTTCACCGGGGTTCCGGTTTATTCCGGCATCGAGCCCGGCGGCTCCTTGCCCGACAGTATCAGGTAGAAACCCAGCGCGACCAGCGCCATCCACAGCACCACGGCGCCCATGCCATAGCGCTCGGACAGCGCGCCCATGTTGAACATCACCACCAGCGCCGCCACCAGCACGCCATTGCCGGCCCAGAAGCGGATTTTTTCCGGGGCCATGTCAGAACGGCAGCTTCATGCCGGGGGGCAGCGGCATGCCCTGGGTGATCGCACCCATTTTCTCCTGGGTGGTGGCTTCGGCTTTGCGCACGGCGTCGTTCATCGCGGCGGCAATGAGATCCTCGAGCATTTCCTTGTCGTCCATCACGCCCGGGTCGATCTGCACGCGGCGCACGTCATTGCGGCAGGTCATGGTGACCTTGACCATGCCGGCGCCGGCAACGCCCTCCACTTCGGTTTCGGCCAACTGTTCCTGGGCCTTCTGCATGTTCTGCTGCATCAGCTGAACCTGCTTCATCATGTTGCCGATTCCGCCTTTCATCATTGCGATTCTCCTGAGGGTTGAATGCTTGCGGGGTCCACCCGCGCATCGAATTGTTCCACCAGATCCCGGATGAAGGGATCGGTCTCGATCGCCGCCACGGCTTCCGCCTGCTTCTCGGCCTTCGCGCGTGCGCGCACTGCGACCGGGCTCTGGCCGCCGGAAGCACCAACCTCGATGCTCACCTTGAGCCCGGTGCCGAATTTGTTCCTGAGCGCGGCTTCCAGCTTTTCCTGGTAGACCTTGTCGAGCAGGTGCCTGTGCATCTCGGCCAGCCCGAGCAGCATGACGCTGCCGTCGAAGGACTTGAGTTCGCACTGGTCGGCGAGCATGCGGGCCATGCCGCCAAGCTTGAGGTCGGCAACGATGGCGGGCCAGTCCTGGCCGGGCTGGGCTGGAACGGCCTGCACCGTCCCGGTTTGTGCCGTCTCGGTTTGCGCCGGGCTGGCTGGCGCTGTGCGGACCGGCGGCGGGCTCGGCTCGGCCGCGGCCTGGGCAAGCTGCACCCTGGTGATGGCCAGCGCCGCGGGCCTTGCCACCGACACCGGCTGCCGCGCCGTGTCCATAGCCGGCGAGAAGGCCAGCATGCGCAGCAGCGTCATGCTGAAGCCGGACAGTTCATCCGGCGCAAAAGGCAGGTCGCGACGGCCGTTGAGGGCGATCTGGTAATACAGTTGCACGGTCTCGGCATCGAGCTTCTGCGCGAATTCCTGCACGCGCGCAGCATCCTGCTCCTCGGCGAGCGCGCCCGCAGCAGCCTGCGCCAGGGCAATTCGCGTCAGCAGGCTGCCCAGGTCCTGCAGCGCCGCGCTCAAGGACAGGCCGCGCTCGGCAAGCAGGCGCGGCTGAATCAGCAGGGCATCGGCATCCTGGCGGGAAAGCGCGTCGAGGATGTCGAACAAGTATTCCTGGCCGACGGTGCCGAGCATGGCTTCCACTGCGGCAGATTCCAGCTTGCCGCTGCCGTGGGCGATGGCCTGGTCGGTGAGCGACAGCGCATCGCGCATGCTGCCGTTGGCGGCGCGCGACAGCAGGCTGAGCGCCGCGGCCTCGACGGCGATGCCTTCCTCGCCCAGCACGTGGGCGAGGCGCTGCGTCACCTGCGCCGGGGTCATGGGCTTGAGGTTGAACTGCAGGCAGCGCGAAAGCACGGTGACCGGGATCTTCTGCGGATCGGTGGTGGCGAGGATGAACTTGACGTGCTCGGGCGGCTCTTCCAGCGTCTTCAGCATGGAGTTGAAGGCCGGCTTCGACAGCATGTGCACTTCGTCGATGATGTAGACCTTGTAGCGGCCGACGGTAGGCGCGTACTGGGCGTTGTCGAGCACCTCGCGCATGTTGTCGACGCCGGTGTTGGACGCGGCGTCGAGCTCGAGCAGGTCGACGAAGCGGCCGGCGTCGATCTGCCTGCAGGCGCTGCACTCGCCGCAGGGCTCGGGGGTGACGCCGGTTTCGCAATTGAGGCACTTGGCGAGAATGCGCGCCAGAGTGGTCTTGCCCACGCCGCGGGTGCCGGTGAAGAGATAGGCGTGGTGCAAGCGGCCCTGAGTGAGGGCGTTCGACAGCGCCTGCACCACATGTTCCTGGCCGGTGAGGTCGGCGAAGCGCCTGGGGCGCCATTTGCGCGCCAGGGCCACCGCAGCTTGGGAAGATTCGCCGAACAGGTCAGTCATGAGGTCAGGGGCCTGGAACCGGGGGCCAGGCAATAACGGCGCGGGCATGCTGAATGTGCTGGCAGCCAACCACCTGGCTCCTAGAGCCTAATTCCTACCCCCAAAAATTTAAGTGGCGAGCCTTGACCCCGGCACTGGTAACGATCCGCTGTGGCTGCTTCCTTCCGGACCTGACCAGGTTCACGGGGCTGCCATGCGGGGAGGCCCGCCACCGGTATTTTACCGCGTTATTGATCGTCCAGCGGCTCTTTCAAACGGCGATTGCGCACCGCGTCGGCGAGTTCGCGCAGCAGCGGCACGGTATCGTCCCAGCCGATGCAGGCATCGGTGATGGACATGCCGTATTCCAGCGGCTTGCCGGGGCACTGGTCCTGGCGCCCGGACTTGAGGTGGGATTCGATCATCAAGCCCATGATGCGCTGTTCGCCGCCGGCGATCTGACCCGCGACATTGCGCCCCACTTCGATCTGTTTTTCGTACTGCTTGCTGGAGTTGGCGTGCGACAGGTCGACCATCACTTCCTGGCGCAGGCCGGCTGCGGCCAGCTCCTTGCAGGCCGCGTCCACGCTGGCGGCGTCGTAATTGGGCTGCTTGCCGCCGCGCAGGATGACGTGGCAGTCCTCGTTGCCGGCGGTCTTGAATACCGCCACGTGGCCGGACTTGGTGACGGAAATGAAATGGTGGCGCGCGGCCGCGGCCTTTATGGCGTCGACGGCGATGCGGATGTTGCCGTCGGTGCCGTTCTTGAAGCCGATCGGGCAGGAGGTGCCGGACGCCAGCTGGCGGTGCGATTGCGATTCCGTGGTGCGCGCGCCGATGGCGCCCCAGGCCACGAGGTCGGCGATGTACTGCGGCGACACCAGGTCGAGGAACTCGGTCGCGGCCGGCAGGCCGAGTTCGTTGATGTCGAGCAGGATCTTGCGCGCCAGATGCAGGCCGGCGTTGATGTCGAAGCTCTCGTTCAGGTGCGGATCGTTGATGAGGCCCTTCCAGCCCACCGTGGTGCGTGGCTTTTCGAAATACACGCGCATGACGATGATGAGCTCGTGCTGCAGCTCGTCGGCGATGTTCTTCAGCCAGGTGGCGTATTCCAGCGCTGCCTTGGGGTCGTGGATGGAACAGGGGCCGACGATGACGACCAGACGGTCGTCGGCGCCGCGCAGCACGTCGTGGATCTGGTTGCGCGCGCGATACACGGTTTCCGTCACCCTGTCGCTGGCCGGCAGGTCGGCCATGAGGCGGGCCGGTTCGATGAGTTCGCCCACCTGTTCGATGCGGGTGTCGTCGGTTCTGTAATGCGTCATGTCAGTATCCTTTGTCGCCCCATAACAAAAAACCGCCAGGGGCGCTGGCGGTCTTTCGGGGATGTTTGCGAAGCTTGATTCATTCCCTCCCGGCCGCCTTTGGCGTGGGATAAAAGAAGTAAAAAAAGCCGGCAAACGCTTTGTTCATGACATGAATGCTATCAGACGCGCTTATCCCTAACAAGCTATCGACTTGATAGTCAAAGGTTTTCGTGGGCACCGTCGCAGAACGGCGCATCCGCTGTCCACTTGCAGCCGCACAGGTAGACGGTCTGCTTCTCGGTGACGGTGAACTCCTTGGGCTCGAAGCCGGTGCCTTCATGCGAGCCATCGCAGAAGGGCTGGCTTCTGGAGCGTCCGCAGGCGCACCAGTAATAGGTGCCGGGTTCCAGCTCCAGTTCGTAAGGGGCTTTTTGCGCGATGACGGGATCTTCCACGTTGTCTCCTGTTGGTTCAATGGTCGGGGTTGCGTGCCTGGGGCTTGAGGAAGGTAATCACGTTCGAGCCGGGGGCATTCTTGGTCGAACAACTGCCCTCGCCCACGCCCGCCGCGCGCTCGGCTTCATGCAGGATGTTGATGGCTTCGACATAGAACTTGTCCTTCACCATCATCAGCGCGGTGAGGTCGCCGTCGTTGCGCGCCAGCACGTCAGCGCCGCCAGCCAGCAGCGCCTGACAGACGCCGGCTTCGCCGTAGCCTGCGGCCAGCATCAACGGGCGGATGCCGTAGGTGATCCTGACGTTGGGATCGGCGCCGGCCGCAATCAGGCGCGAGACAATCTCGGGAAAACCGCGGTCCAGGTCGGCGTTGAAGCACGCCTTCATCAGCGCGGTCCAGCCCAACTCGTCCTTGGCGTCGACTTCGGCGCCGGCCGCCAGCAGGGCTTCCACCATGTCCAGGCTGCCGCCGTGGGCAGCGTTCATCAATGCCGTGGCGCCATAGGCATCGCGCGCGTTGACATCGGCGCCATTGGCGAGCAGGTCACGCACGCGCGCGACATCTCCGGCATTCACAGCTTCGATCAGTTGTTGGCTCATTACGTTCTCCTTGGGGGCGAGATGCCCAAATTACCTGAGCATTTTAGTCGGGTATAAACCTGCGCGCAAGCCTCCTCGGCCTCGCCGCCTCACGCGCGCCGCAAGGCTGCCCGCCGGCCGCGCTGCACGTCGACGCCCAGCAGCACCGCCAGGCCGACGAGGAAATACGCGCCCGTGAACAGCATGGCAAGGCGGTGGTCGCCACCGCTGGCCCAAACCGCCGCGCCATAGGTCATCGGACCGAGGATGGAAGAGAGTTTCACTGCCAGCCCCCACAGCCCGAAGAACTCGGCGCGCCGCGCAGCCGGGCTGAGATAGCCGATGAAGGCGCGCCCTGCCGACTGCGATGCGCCCAGACACAGGCCTGCCAGGTTGGCCGCCAACCAGAAGCGTGAGGGTTCGACCGCGGTATACGCCAGCGCCACCATGGCCAGCCAGCCCAGCAGGGTGATGCCGACGGCGCGCTTGTGGCCGATGCGGTCCTGCACGTAGCCGAAGACCAGCGCGCCGATCGCGGCGGTGACGTTGACGAGCAGGATCAGCTGTATGGTCTGTCGCGTGTCGAAGCCCATGGCCTGCTGTGCGTAGATGGCGGCGAGCGCGATCACGGCCTGGATGCCGGCCTGATAGAACACGATGCAGACCAGGAAACGGAACAGGTCGTTGTACCGGCGCGCATGCCTGAGACTGTCGCCCACCTGCCGGAAAGCCTCGCGCGCGAACCCTGCCGCCAGCGGCCCGGGCTGGGCGCGCTCTTTCAGGAACAGGAAAGTCGGCAGCGCGCTCAGCGCGAACAGCGCGGCAGTGATGAACAGCACGCCGGGCACGAAATCGACGGCGCTGCCGCCGCCCGCCTGCACATGGTCGACATAGCCCAGCGCGACCGCCAGCACCAGCAGACCGCCGACATAGCCGAGCCCCCAGCCCCAGCCCGACACCTTGCCCAGCGCGCGGCCGCGCGCGAGTTCAGGCAGGAAGGCTGCGATCAGGTTCTCGCCGGTGCCGAAGAAGAAATTCGACAGCGCGACCAGCGCCATCGCCAGCGCCACCTGCCCCGGCGCCGCCCAGGCCAGCAGCACGGTGCCGGCTATGCAGCCGATGGTGGAGAGCAGCAGCAGTTTCTTCTTGGCGCCGTGCTGGTCGGCATAGGCGCCGAGCAGCGGGCCGGTGAGCATGATGGCGGCGTAGGACACCGCCAGCGCCGCGCTCCAGGCGAAGCTCGCCCACGGCGCGTTGCCGGCGATCACCGCGACGAAAAAGGCGTTGTAGACCGCAGTGATGATGACCGTGGTGTAGCCGGAGTTGGCGAAGTCGTACATCGCCCACGCCCACACCTCGCGTTTCTTGACGCCCGGGTTGAGCGCGCCGGCTTTGCTTGCAGCCAAGGAATCAGCCGGCGGTGCCGCCCACGGTAAGACCGTCGATGCGCAGCGTCGGCTGTCCCACGCCGACCGGCACGCTCTGGCCTTCCTTGCCGCAGGTGCCGACACCGGAGTCGAGCTGCATGTCGTTGCCGATCATCTCGATGCGGGTCAGCGCGTCGGGGCCGTTGCCGATCAGGGTCGCGCCCTTGACCGGATAGGTGACCTTGCCGTCCTCGATCATGTAGGCCTCGGCGGTGGAGAACACGAACTTGCCGCTGGTGATGTCGACCTGGCCACCGCCGAAGTTGACTGCGTACAGGCCGTTCTTCACCGAGCGGATGATTTCCTCTGGATCCTTGTCGCCGGCGAGCATGTAGGTGTTGGTCATGCGCGGCATGGGCAGGTGGGCGAAGGATTCGCGCCGGCCGTTGCCGGTCACCGGCACGCCCATGAGGCGGGCGTTGAGGCTGTCCTGCATGTAGCCGGTGAGGATGCCGTCCTCGATCAGCACGGTGCGCTGGGTAGGGTTGCCCTCGTCGTCGACGTTGAGCGAGCCGCGGCGCAAGGGAATGGTGCCATCGTCGATGACGGTGACGCCGGGCGAGGCCACGCGCTCGCCGATGCGGCCGGAGAAGGCGGAACTGCCCTTGCGGTTGAAATCGCCCTCGAGGCCATGGCCGACCGCTTCGTGCAGCAGGATGCCGGGCCAGCCCGGCCCCAGCACCACCGGCATCACGCCGGCCGGCGCCGGACGTGCGGCGAGGTTGGTGATCGCCTGGTGCACGGCCTGGCGCGCGTATTCTTCCAGTTTCTCGTCGGTGAAATAGTCATAGCCGAAGCGTCCGCCGCCGCCGCCCGAGCCCTGCTCGCGGCGGCCGTTCTCCTCGGCGATGGCCTGGATCGACAGGCGCACCAACGGCCGCACATCGGCCGCCATGTGGCCGTCGGAACGCGCCACGTAGATCACTTCGTATTCCGAAGCCAGGCTGGCGATGACCTGGATCACGCGCGGATCGAGCTTGCGTGCGATCGACTCGAATTTTTCCAGCAGCAGGATCTTCTTCGCGTCGTCGAGGCTGGCCAGCGGGTCGAGCGGTTGGTACAGGGCGCGGCCCTCGCCCTTTTTGTTCAATGCGTAGGCCTTGCCGCCGCCGCTGCGGGCGATGGCGCGCGTGGCGTCGGCTGCCTGCGACAGCGCGTCGAGGCTGATCTCGTCGGAATAGGCGAAGGCGGTCCTCTCGCCCGAGACCGCGCGCACGCCCACGCCCTGGTCGATGTTGAAGCTGCCGGACTTGACCTGGCCTTCTTCCAGCGTCCACGCCTCGGAACGGCTGTACTGGAAATACAGGTCGGCGTAATCGAGATCGTGCGTCAGCAGCTTGCCGAACACGGGCGCAAGGCGGCTGCCGTCGAGATCGTTGGGCGCAAGCAGGGTGTCCTGCGCGACGCGGAACAACTGCTCGCTGCTTGCAATCTGGGAGGCGGCGTCGGTCGGCTTCATGTTCATTTCTTTTTCACGGGGGAACTGTTGTGTTCGACCAGGTCGACCTTCAGCTTGTCGCAGCCGATCATGCGGTGCCTGAGCGCCGGCAGGCTCTGCCTGAGACCCGCCTGGTAGGCCGGATTGATGTTGGCCACGACCACGCCGGAGCCGCGCGGCAGGCGGTCGAGCACGACGCCCCAGGGATCGACGATCATGGTGTCGCCGTGGGTCTCGCGGCCGGACAGGTGATAGCCGCCCTGCGCCGGCGCGATGACGTAGGCCTGGTTCTCGATCGCGCGCGCGCGCACCAGGGTTTCGAAGTGCGCCTTCCCGGTGGTGGCGGTGAACGCCGACGGCACCATGATCATGTCCACGTCCTTCATCGCCCGGAACAGTTCGGGGAAGCGCAGGTCGTAGCAGATCGACAGGCCGATGCGGCCGAAGGGCGTTTCCAGCACCACGATCCGCTCGCCGGGCTCGATGGTCTGCTCTTCGCGGTAATGCTCATTGCCGAGGTCGAGCCCGAACAGGTGAATCTTGTCGTAGCGCGCGGCCAGCTTGCCCTTGTCGTCATAGACCAGGCAGCTGTTGCGCACCTTGTCCGGCACGGAGGCCTCCAGCGGCACCGAGCCGCCCACCAGCCAGACGCCATGCCGCTTCGCCATGCGCGAGAGGAAGCTCTGGATCGGTCCCTTGCCCTCGGTCTCGCGCACCGCGACCTTGTCGGTATCCTTGATGCCCATGATGGCGAAGTACTCGGGCAGGGCCACCAGCTTCGCGCCGGCTGCCACTGCCTGCTCGATCAGGCGTTCCGCTTCCGAGAGGTTGGCGGCGACATTGGGGCCGGAAGTCATCTGGATGGCGGCCACGCGCACGCTCCCCGGCTGGGCCGCAGCCTTTTTCGAAATGGCCTGCTTGGCAAGCGAACCCCTGGTGGAGGCGATCGAAGTGGTTTTCCTGACTGTCATGGTTATATTTCTTTATTCCTGTACCGATTTGGATTTTGCCAGTTTGGTGACGACCGGACTCTCCCAGGGGCCATCCACCATGTATTCGTAGGATATGGCTTCTTCGAAAGGATCTTTCAAGACTTTCTGCGCCACCAGCGCGCCGACGCCGGCAATCGGGCCGCCGAGCAGTGCGCCGGCCACCGCCACGCCTTCGGATATTTTGGGAAGGACCTTCACGCGCAGCTTGACCGACTCGTCCCTGAGCCTGGCCATGCCGGACATTTTCACGCTGGCGGCCGGGCCTTTCATCAGAAAATCGTTGGTATAGACCGTACCGTCTGCCACTTGCATGGTAGAGGAAATCTCGTCGAATGCGAACCCTTCGGAGAAGACGTCGCGGAAGTCGAGCGTGATGCGGCGCGGCAGCGACTGCAGGCTGGCAATGCCCAGCAGCTTGCCCGCGCCCGGCTCGACCTTGAGGAACTGTCCGTTCTTCGCCGTCAGCTTCAGCGTGCCGTCCAGTGTGTCGAAGTTGAAGTCGGCCGGCGAGCGCAGCCAGGTGACCTCTCCCTCCACCGTGGCCGCGCCTTTCCTGAGCGCGCCGGGGTAGCCAAAGCGGCCCAGCATCAGACCGGCATCCTTGATGTCGGCATTGACCTTCATGCGGGTTTCGCCCAGGCCGGTATCCTTCCAGATGCCGCTCATGCGGATCACGCTGTCGGCATGCAGCAGATTGAGCTGATCGATGGCCATGCCGGTGGGCACGCCATGCGCGACCACCTCCAGCCGCCCCATCGGACGGCTGCCGAACCTGAGTTCATCCACCTGCAGGTCCAGCGCGGGGAAGTTTGCCGCCTGCAGCCGCATTGCCGCGCCGCCGGTGCTTTCCGCGTAAGGCAGCGGGTCGGGCAGGATAAACTGCCTGAACTGCGCGGAAATGCGCGCTGCGCCGTCGCCTTCCGCACGCCGGTAGGTGATGCTGCCGGCCATCTCCCGGCCGCTCACCGACGTGCGCAACAGGTTGCCCCTGAGTCCGCCGGCGATGTTGATGTCATTGAACTGCCGCCCGAGCAATTCAACGCTGCCCAGGCTCAGGTTGATGGCCGAGATCTCGGTCGTGTTGTCTCCCCTGCCCTGCGGCAGGATGTCGGCCCAGCCGCCCAGGTCGAAATTCTTCACGCTGCCCGCGATCTGCATGCCGGGCACGGCGGGCAGCTTTGCCCTGCCGCCGAAATTGAGTTCGCCGCGTTCCAGTCTGAAGCCGCCCGCCATGGGTTTCGACAACCACACCGCGGTGGCGATGTTGCCATACTGCAATGCGGACTGCTTGCTGCCGTCGTCCAGGTTCTGCTGTTCGAAGACGAAGCGGGCCGGTTTTTCCGGCGTCTTTTCCAGCGGCGCAGGCAGGCGCGCATCCAGCCCGACCAGGTTCGATTCCAGCGAGAAGCGCGGCTTGCCGCGCCTGAGGATGAGTTCGCCTTTCCAGCCGGACTGCCCGGACAGGCGCCCGGCGATGCCCTTGCCGAACCAGGTCTCCAGCGCCGCCGCGCTGAACACGCCCTGGCCGCGCACGCGCACCTGTTCGTTTTCGGTTGCTGCGGTCAGCGCGGCCGGCCCGCCCAGCAGGCGCGCGCTGATTTTTTTCGCGCTGACCGACTGCTCGGTAAAGTCGAGCGTGCCGCTTACCTGTTCCATGCGCGGCATGTCCGGTCCGGGGTAGACGAGGTTGCGGTCGAACACCAGCCGTCCCGCCAGCGTGGTGTCGTCGCTGTGCCGCAGGGGCACCTTGATGTTCATCTGCAGGCTGAGGTCGCCATTGGCGGTCATCTCTTCCGTCAGGCCGTCGATCTTCTCGCTAACGGGGCTGAAATTGACGAAGCGGATGAATTCCTGCGCCGGGCCGGCAGCTGTGCCGCTCACCTCCAGCAACTCCTCCATCGCCTCCAGGTCCGGGATGACCGCCTCCACCTTGCTGAGGCGAGCGCCATAGATGCGCGCATCGTCGGAGCGGATTTCCATGCGTACGCCATCGAACAGCAGTTCACCCTCGATGTCGTCGATCTGCGGATAATCGGCAGCGTAACGGAGCTGGCCGCCGCGAATTTTGCCGGCCACGCGGAATATGCCTTCCGCCGACGTGCTGAACGGGAAACGGGCCAGATCCCCCTGCAGCTTGAATGTGCCCTGTTCCGCCAGGCCGCGCAGGATGGCGGTTCTGAGCCATTCACGCGTGGGCTCGCCGATGGTCAGGGGCAGGTAGCGGTAGACGCTGGGCCCGTTCGCCCGTTCCACGCGCCCAGCCAGGTCCGCGTAGCCCGGACCCTTTGCATCAAGCCGGTAGTGCCCGTAGAGCGTGGCGGCAAAATCGGCATTGGAAAGTGCGGCCTCGGCAATCTCGATGTCGTGGTTTTCGTCCTTCTTCTTTTTCCAGCCGCCGCGAACATTGAGAATGTCGAAGCGAAACTGCGGCTCGGCAAACCATCCGGGGAAATCGAAACCGCTCGCCTTCCCGGCAATCGAATAGGCGCCCTTCTCTTCGTTGCCCGCCAGCATGCCGCTGAGGTTGGTCCCTCCCGGCCGCCCTTCCTTCGCCGCCCAGCCCAGGCCGGTAAAGCGCGCGTCCACGCTGAATTTTTCAGGCACGGGCAGACCGCCCTGCCAGCGCACGTCGAGCTTGTCGAAGCGGCCTTGCGGCGCCCAGTCGGCGATCTGCGCCTTCCATTCATCCGCCAGCGGCAATGCATGGGCGAGCGCGGCAAGCTGGGTCAAGGACACGTGCGCCGCCGTGGCACGTTGCTCGCCTTCGCCCCAGCGATAGGAAAAATCGAAGGGGCTGGTGGAAACACCCGCCCGGTCGGCAAGCGCCAGGCCGCGCGCATAGACTGCCTGCGGCTGCGCGCCGTTTTTCGCGGCCTTGCCGCGCGACCAGCCCAGATCGCCGGCGAGCCTGGCCAGGCTGACCGGTGCGGCCAGTTGCGGCGACTCCAGATAGAGGTCGGCCAGATTGAGCTTGAGATCGCTGGACGACAGGCGCCCATCGGCAAAACCCAGTCTGGCCTCGACGGTGCCGTGTCCGCGCGCAGCCGCATAGGCCGGCGGCAGCCAGGGGCGCCACGCTGCCAGTTCCAGGGCGGGCACCTTGACGCTCAACTGCCCGCGCCACTCCTCGATCCTGGACAAGCTGCGGCCATACAGCACGCCCTCGGCGGTCAACGGTCTCGCCAGGCGTGCGGGCGGCGTCATCTCAAGCCGGATGGCATGGCGGGTGAGCAGGTTGTGCATCTGCACAGATACGTCGCGCAGCACCAGCGGCTGGCTGTCGCGCATGTCGTCGATCCACGCCACCGTCACGCCCTGCATGCGCACCTCGCCCTGTCTGAGCAGCCAGTCACTGAAGGACGTATCCGGACTGGCAGGGTCGACAGTGATGCCGCCGACGTGGATCAGGCCATCCTGCGCGCGGCGCACGGTCAGGCCGGGAGCGTCGACATGCAGCGCATGGAACCTCGGCTCCAGTGCAATCAGGGTGCGCCAGCCGAAGCTGCCTTCCATTTTCGAGAAATACAGCACCGGCCGCCCGTCCCTGGAGATGCGCACGCCTTCCAGGGCGAAGCGCGGGCGCGGGCCGCCCCACTCGCCATCGAGCGTGTCGATGCTGATGGAGTAGCCGGTCGCGGAAGTCAGCAGGCCGGCGATGTCGTCCTTGTACTGGGGCAGGTTGGGGAACACCCACCAGTACAGCCAGGCCAGCACGAGCAGCGGAATCGCGGCGAGCGTTCCCGCCAGCGCCCACAACCAGCGGCTGCGCAAGAAGGATGGAAATTTGAAGCCGGCCATGTCTTTATTGTATTGCCTGAACATGACCGGAAACCGGCGCCTGCCGGGCTGGGTGCATTTTTATTCGCCTGCCTGCCAGTTGGCGAGCTGCCGGCGGTCGCGCTTGGTCGGCCGGCCCTTGATGTCGTGTGCCGGCTCCCTGGCCAGCTTGCGCCGGGCTGCCTGCTCCTCGCGCCGGGTTTTGCTCGCTGCCGTTTCCTCGTACAGGGTCTGTGCCACGCTGGCCGGGCCGCGCCTGTCGGAAAGCCCGCGCACGATGATTTCCCATTCCGTCTCGCCGGCGCGCACACGCAGGTTGTCGTTCACGCGAATCTCCCGCGCCGGCTTGCAGCGCTCGCCGTTCCAGTGCACCTTGCCGCTATCCACGGCCTGTGCCGCAAGCGAACGGGTCTTGAAGAATCTTGCGGCCCACAGCCATTTGTCCAGGCGCATACGAAAAATCCAGGCTTGCTCTCTGCCGAAATTAATGGGAAAACCAGATACCGTCACCGATGAACAACCCTGGCCTTTTCTGTGACAATTCTGGCTGGGCAAGTTCATCACAGCACAATCACAGGAGCATCCATGACCCCGAAAATTCTCGCCTTTGCCGGCAGCACGCGCAATGGTTCATTCAATCGCCAGGCGCTGGATCATGCCGTGGCCGGCGCACGCGAGGCCGGGGCCGAAGTCACGCTCATCGACCTCCGAGATTACAGCCTGCCGCTCTACAACGGCGATCTGGAGGAAAGCCACGGCCTGCCCGAGGCAGCCGCACGCCTGAAGACGCTGTTCAAGTCGCATCAGGGGCTGCTGCTCGCCTGTCCGGAATACAACAGCTCGATCACACCCTTGTTGAAAAACACGCTGGACTGGGTGTCGCGCGAACATGACGGCGAATCCGGCCTGGTGCCTTACGAGGGCAAGCTCGCCGCGCTGGTCGCCGCTTCGGCGGGCAATCTGGGCGGCCTGCGGGGATTGAGGCACGTGCGCGAAATCCTCACCACCCTGCAGGTGCTGGTGATCCCGAAACAGATGGGGCTGGCGCGGGCCGACAAGGAACTGGCCGACCCGGCCTCGACCCGGCTGAAAGGCCTGGCCGAAACCGGCCAGGCCCTCGCTGAGGCGATCCGCCGCTGGGGCTGAACCCGGCGCGGAGACTTACTATACGGCCTGCTTCAGCTGTTCGAGGATGGCCGGGTTCTCCAGGGTGGACACGTCCTGGGTGATCTCCTCGCCCTTGGCGATGGCGCGCAGCAGGCGGCGCATGATCTTGCCGGAGCGGGTCTTGGGCAGGTTGTCGCCGAAGCGGATGTCGTCGGGCTTGGCGATCGGGCCGATTTCCTTGCCGACCCATTCGCGCAGTTCACTCACCAGCTTCTTGGCCTCTTCGCCCTCGGGACGCGCGCCCTTGCAGACAACGAAGGCGACCACGGCCTCGCCCTTCACGTCATGCGGCTTGCCGACCACGGCGGCTTCGGCCACGCGCGGATGCGCGACCAGGGCGGACTCGATTTCCATGGTGCCAAGGCGGTGGCCGGAGACGTTGAGCACGTCGTCGATGCGGCCCATGATCCAGAAATAGCCGTCGTCGTCCTGATGGGTGGAATCGCCGGCGAGGTACATCCTGCCGCCGAGTTCCTCGGGGAAATAGGTCTTCTTGAAGCGCTCGGGGTCGCCCCACAGGGTACGCAACTGCGAGGGGAAGGGGCGCTTGATGACGAGGAAGCCACCCTTGCCCTTCTCCGTTTCATGGCCGGCCTCGTCCACCACACCCGCCATGATGCCGGGCAGCGGCAGGGTGCAGGAGCCAGGCTTGGTCGGTACGGCGCCGGGCAACGGGGAAATCATGTGCGAACCGGTCTCGGTCTGCCACCATGTATCGACGATGGGGCAGCGGCCCTGGCCGATATGCTCGTGGTACCACATCCAGGCTTCGGGGTTGATCGGCTCGCCCACCGTACCCAGCAGGCGCAGCGAAGACATATCGAACTTCGCCGGCAGGTCGGCGCCCAGCTTGATCAGGGACCTGATTGCAGTGGGCGCGGTATAGAAGGTGGTGACCTTGTGCTTCTGCACCATTTCCCAGAAGCGTCCGGCGTGCGGGTAGGTGGGAATGCCTTCGAAGATGATTTCGGTCATGCCCAGCGACAGCGGACCATAGGCGACATAAGTGTGGCCGGTGATCCAGCCGACGTCGGCCGTGCACCAGAACACGTCGGTGTCGGGCTTGGCATCGAACACCCACTTCATGGACAGGGTCGCGCCCAGCAGGTAGCCGCCGGTGGAGTGCTGCACGCCCTTGGGCTTGCCGGTGGAGCCCGAGGTGTAAAGGATGAAGAGCGGATGCTCGGCATTGACCCAGGTCGGCTCGCACACGTCGGACTGCTTGTCGGCGAGTTCATGCCACCAAACATCGCGGCCTGCGGCCATGTTGATCGCGGCGCCGGAGCGCTTGTAGACCATGACCTTTTCCAGGCTGTCGCAGCCGCCAAGGCCGATGGCCTCGTCCACCGCGGCCTTCAGCGGCACCCCCTTGCCGCCGCGCAGGGACTCGTCGGCGGTGACCACGACCTTGGCCTTGGCGTCGACGATGCGCTCGTGCAGGGACTTGGCGGAAAAGCCGCCGAACACCACGGAATGGATGGCGCCGATGCGGGCGCAGGCCTGCATCGCCACCACCGCCTCGATGCTCATGGGCATGTAGATGACGACGCGGTCGCCCATGGCGACGCCGAGCGACTTCAGCGCATTGGCGAACCTGGAGACGCGCTTGAGCAAATCGTTGTAGGTCGAGGTCGCCACCGAGCCGTCGTCGGCTTCGAAAATCAGCGCGGTTTTCTCGCCCTTGCCCGCCTCGATGTGGCGCTCGAGGCAGTTGTAGGAAACGTTGAGCTCGCCGTCGTGGAACCACTTGTAGAACGGCGCCTGGGACTCGTCCAGCACTTGGGTGAAGGGCTTGTGCCAGGCGATGTTTTCCTTCGCCAGCCGTCCCCAGAAGCCGGCGTAATCCGCCTTGGCCTCGTTCATCAGGGCCTCGTAGCCAGCCATGCCCGACACATTGGCCTGCGCGGCGAAATCGGCAGAAGGCGGGAACACGCGGGTTTCTTGCAACACGGAAGTTATGGCTGTCATTGTTGATCTCCTGGGTGGCCGGGACTGGATTGGGGGTATATTGGCAAAGGCCAAGAATACCAAACCCGTCCGACCCATGTCTGCCCCTTCGCTTGCTCCGCTCCGCTCCGCTTCGCGTTTCGCCTGCCGCCTGCTGGACAGTCAGCCCGCCCTGGAAACGGAAACCCTGGCCGCCCTGGGGCAGCCCTTCACCCGCGAGGAGATGGAAGACTTCCTGTCCGCGCAGTTGCTGTCCGGGGAAAACGGACAGGACGACAGTCCTCTCAAACGTACCCTGCGCCTGCTGAGACACCGCGTCTGGCTGCGCACTGCCGCGCGCGACATCGCCGGACTCGCACCGCTGGAGGAAGTCACCGGCGCGTTTTCCGACCTGGCCGAACTCTGCCTCCGCACCGCGCAGGATTTCTACACGCACGAACTCGCCGCAAAGCATGGCCAGCCGCTCAATGCCGACGGCAGCCCGATGCAGCTCGTGGTCGTGGGCATGGGCAAGCTGGGCGGGCGCGAGCTCAACGTGTCCTCCGACATCGACCTCATCTATCTCTATCCGGACGAGGGCGAGACCGCAGGCCCTTCCCCCGTTTCCCATCATGAATTCTTCGTGCGTTTGGGCAGAAAACTCAGCGCAGCCATTTCCGAGAATACTGCCGACGGCTACGTGTTCCGCGTCGACCTGCGCCTCAGGCCCTGGGGCGACTCCGGCCCGCTGGCCATGAGCTACGCCATGCTGGAGGACTACCTCAGCCTGCACGGCCGCCCGTGGGAACGCTATGCCTGGATCAAGGGGCGTGCGCTGACCGGCACCCGCAACGGCGAACTCGACGCCATCGTGCGCCCCTTCGTGTTCCGCAAATACCTCGATTTCGGCGCCTACCAGTCGATCCGCGAACTGCACGCGCAAATCCGCGCCGAAGTGGCGCGAAAGGACCGCCAGGACAACATCAAGCTCGGCCCCGGCGGCATCCGCGAAATCGAGTTCGCCGCCCAGGTGTTCCAGCTCATTCGCGGCGGCCACGTGCCGGCCCTGCGCATGCGCCCGACCCAGGAAGTGCTGAAGACGCTGGCCGCCGAAAGGCTGCTGCCCGAGGACACCGTGGGCATCCTGCTTGCCGCCTACCGTTTCCTGCGCAAGCTCGAACACCGCCTGCAATACCTCGACGATGCGCAGACCCAGACCCTGCCTTCGGATCCGCAAAGCCAGGCGCTGATCGCGCAGGCCATGGGGTTCGGCGACTGGAACACGCTGCTTGCCGAACTCGACCGCCACCGCAGCAAGGTCGAGCAGCATTTCGACCAGGTGTTCGCCGCGCCGCAGACCGACCAGTCCACCCACCCCTTGCAGGCGCTGTGGCTCGACCCGGCCGATCAGGCCGAACGCCTGGCGGAACTGGGCTATCGGCATGCCGGGGACAGCGCCCAGCGCATCGCGCATCTGCGCGAACTGTCGCGGCAGAAATTCACCGAGTCCGCGCGCATCCGCGTCGACAGCCTGATGCCGCCGATCATCGAGCTCGCCTCGCAGCAGGCGCATCCGGACGAAGCCCTGAGCCGGCTCGCCGACCTCATCGAAACCGTCGCCCGGCGCCAGACCTATCTCGCCCTGCTGGCGGAATACCCTGCCGCGCTCAACCAGCTCGCGCGGCTGTTCTCCGCGAGCCCGTGGGCCGCACAGCTGGTGACGCGGCAGCCGCAGCTCCTGGACGAGCTCATCGACCCGCGCCAGCTGTTCGCCGCGCCCGACTGGGGCGCGCTCGCGCAGCGGCTCACGCAGGCGCTGGACGAGGAAGCCGGCGACATGGAAGCGCAGATGGACCGCCTGCGCCGCTTCAAGCAGGTGCAGACCCTGCGCCTGCTGGCGCAGGACGTAGCCGGCAGGCTCAGGCTGGAGACGCTGTCCGACCACCTTGCCGCGCTCGCCGACCTGCTGCTGGCCGAGACCCTGCGGCGCGCCTGGAGCACGCTGACCAGGCGCCACCTGGAAACCCCGCGCTTCGCCATCATCGGCTACGGCAAACTGGGCGGCAAGGAGCTGGGCTACGCCTCCGACCTCGACCTCGTGTTCCTCTACGACGACGACACGCCGGACGCCGGGACGATCTATGCGCGGCTGGCGCAAAAGCTCAGCACTTGGTTAACGACAACCACCGGCGCCGGCGTGCTCTACGACACCGACCTGCGCCTGCGGCCGGACGGCGCTTCGGGCCTGCTGGTGAGTTCGGTCGAGGCCTTCGAGGACTACCAGCGCAACCAGGCCTGGACCTGGGAACACCAGGCGCTTACCCGGGCGCGCTTCGTCTGCGGCGATGCCGGCGTCGGCGAAAAATTCGAAGCCATCCGCCGCACCATCCTCACCCTGCCGCGCGACCCGGCCAGGCTCAAGCAAGAGGTCCTGGCCATGCGCCAGAAGATGCATGACGGCCATCCCAACCCCTCGGAACTGTTCGACATCAAGCACGATGCCGGCGGCATCGTCGATGTCGAGTTCGCAGTGCAATACCTCATCCTGCTGAAGGCCGGGGACTACCCCGCCCTGCTCGACAACGTCGGCAACATCGCCCTGCTCAAACGCTGCGGCGAACTGGGCCTGCTGCCCGCCGGGATCGCCGGCAAAGCAGCCGATGCCTACCGCGAGCTGCGCCGCGCACAGCATGAAGTGAAGCTGGCCGGCGCCGAGCATGCGCGGCTGGAACCGGGCCGCCTCGCGGCCGAACGCAAGCATGTAAGCGCACTCTGGGAGAGCCTCTTCGCATGACCCCCGTCTTCAACTTTGCCCTGCTCGCAGCAGCCGCCGTGCTTTCTTTCCTGCTGCCAATATCCGTGCAGGCGCAAACGCCGGCCGCGGACATCGGCATCGTGGTCATGCACGGCAAGGGCGGCAGCCCGGACAAGCACGTGAACACCCTGGCGCAGGCCTTGCGCGACGAGGGCTATCAGGTGGCCAGCCTCGACATGCCGTGGTCGGCGCGCCGGCAATATGACGTGGACATGAACGTGGCCGTCAATGAAATCAGCGCCGCGCTGGATGCCATGCGTGCGAAGGGCGCGAAAAAACTGTTCGTCGCCGGGCACAGCCAGGGCGGCCTGTTCACGCTGTATTACGGCGGCCGGCAAATGGTCGACGGCCTGATCGCCATCGCTCCGGGAGGAAACCATGGCGCGCCGGATTTCCGCAATGCCCTGGGCGCGCATGTCGCCAATGCCAAGACCATGATCGATGCGGGGCGCGGCGGGGACAAAGCCGTTTTCGCCGATTACGAAGGCGCGAAAGGCGCCTATCCGATCACCACCACGGCGGCGGTCTATTACGACTGGTTCAACCCCGACGGCCCCCACAACATGTCCACCGTGGTACGCCAGATCAAAAGCGGCATTCCGGTGCTGTACGTGGCACCGACGCGCGACTACCCGGCCCTGGCGAAAAGCAGGCAGGCGAATTTCGCCGCACTGCCCGCGCATGAGCTGAGCCGGCTGTACGAGCCGGAATCCAGCCATATCGAGGCGCCGACGGCAGCGAGCAGGGAAATCATCCGCTGGATCGGCGAAGTTGCCGCCCGCCCCTGATGGGGGCTCGGGCAAAGCCGCAGGCCGCTGACCATGCCTGGGCCGGAAGGCCGGGCCTTTGGTACAATCCGCTTTCCAACCAACCGAACAGAAGTCCTGGAGTTTCATTATGTCGATGGCCGACCGCGACGGCGTCATCTGGTATGACGGCAAGCTGGTGAACTGGCGTGATGCCACCACCCATGTGCTGACCCACACCCTGCACTACAGCATGGGCGTATTCGAAGGCGTGCGCGCCTACGAAACGCCCAAGGGCACGGCCATTTTCCGGCTCGAGGACCACACCAACCGCCTGTTCAACTCGGCCCACATCCTCGGCATGAAAATGCCGTTCGACAAGCCGACCATGATCGAAGCGCAGAAGACCGCGGTGCGCGAGAACGGCCTGAAATCCGGCTACATCCGGCCGATGGCCTTCTACGGCGCGGAGGCCATGGGCATCTCGGCGCACAACCTGTCGGTGCACGTCATCGTGGCGGCCTGGCCGTGGGGCGCCTACCTCGGCAAGGAAGCGCTGGAAAAAGGCATCCGCGTGAAGACCTCCTCGTTCTCGCGCCACCATTCCAACGTCACCATGTGCCGCGCCAAGGCCAACGGCAACTACATGAACTCCATCCTCGCCCACCGCGAGGCCGAGCAGGGCGGCTATGACGAAGCCCTGCTGCTGGACGTGGACGGCTTCGTGGCCGAAGGTTCCGGCGAGAACGTGTTCATCGTGCGCGACGGCAAGCTCTACACCCCGGACCCCAGCTCGGCGCTGATCGGCCTCACCCGCGACACCATCATGCAACTGGCGGCCGAGAACGGCATCGAGGTGATCGAGAAGCGCATCACCCGCGACGAGGTCTACATCGCCGACGAGGCCTTCTTCACCGGCACCGCCGCCGAGGTCACGCCGATCCGCGAGCTCGACAACCGCATGATCGGCAACGGCACGCGCGGCCCGATCACGCAGAAGCTGCAGTCGCTGTATTTCGACTGCGTGCAGGGCCGTTCGCCCAAGCACGAAGGCTGGCTCACTTACATTTGAGAGGGTCGCCCATGCCCGACACCGACAACAAACAGCGCATCATCGAAGTGAATGCTTCGCAGCTGCCGCTGCATTGCCCGCTGCCGGAGCACACGGCGTGGAACGCGCATCCGCGCGTGTTCCTGCCCATCGAGAAAAGCGGCGAGGCGGTGTGCCCCTACTGCGGCACCCATTACAAGCTGCAAGGCGGCGCCTGCGCCGGCCATTGACCCCATTTCGAGAAACGATGGCATCCAGGCAAGGCTGATGGATGACTGCCCTCATGAAAAACAGCCCCCGGGAAATCATTCAGGCCGAATTCCGCAGGATCACGCGCAAGGGTCCCGATGACGACATCGAGGATGTCCCGATTGCCGAATTGGGCGTCGACTCCCTGGACTTCTTTGAAACCCTCATACATCTCGAAGAGAAATTCGGCATCAAGATTCCGGTCGAGAAGCTGGATGACACGATCACCCTGCGCAGCATTCTTGCGTTGGTGAACGACTAGCCCGGTGCAATACGCCTACCTCAAGTCCAGGCCACTGAATGAAGAGGAAAGGCGCCGGCTGCGCATTTCAGTCGGCACGGCATTGCGGCTGAAAGGCGCAATCACCCGCCCCTGCCGCAACCGGATAAGCAGTCAGCTCGCCGCATTCCTCGACAAGCCGTCCGACGGCGTCAAAAACGAACTGCTGAGCTGGCTGCTTTCTTACGGCTCCCCGCAGCTGCTCGACATCCTGCTCGACACGCTGGCGGCCCACGGGACGCGCAGACGCGAACTTGCGGCGTTCAGCCAGGCCGGCAGCAGGCATCTGCTGCCGCGCGAATACATCACCCCGGATTTCCAGCGCGTGCAGAACGCCGCACAGCCCCAAACCGCGCTGGTCTGCTTTACCGGCGATTCGCTCAGGCTGAACATGCCGGTGCAGCTGTTCCATTCCCATGTGGCCGGCCGGTTCGACCTGATCCTCTATCTGCGCGACGCCGAGAAACAGCTCTTCACCCGGGGAATCCAGGGCATGGCCGCGAGCATGGACGAATTGTTCGCCGAATTGCGGCGCCAGATCCCGGCCGCTTGCCACCTTGCCGTGCTCAGCGCCTCCTCGGGCGGTTATGCGGCGGCGCGCTTTGCCGAGGCGGCCGGCGCCCGGCGTCTGGCCATGTTTTCACCGCCGCTGAAATTCAGGGATGTCGCCGCGGTGAGCGGTCCGGCACGGATGCCGCCCAGCGATGCGAGAATTTTTTTCGCACGCACGAATGAGGGGGATGTGCGCTTTGCCTCCGACTGGGCCGGAACCGGATATGCCGACGCGATCAGATGGTTTGACACCAGCAGCCACGGCACGCTGAAATACCTGTTTGCACAGGGCGAGGCCCAGTCCCTGGTCGACTGGCTGCGCGGCGGGACGGATGCGATTCCCTACAGAAAACTGGGAAGGCGGCGCTCGACGACCCTCAGGACCGCCTTCTCACGATTGCTCCGATTCGCCATCAGGAATTAGGCCCATGACTCTCGAAGTCGTAAAAATCATCGACCAAGCGTTCAAAAACCGGACGCTGACGAGCCACGGCGCCAGCCGTTCAATAAAGGTGCTGCCGTATGGCGCGCATCGGGCAATGCTGGTATTCGACCTCTCGGCCTCGCGCAAAATTCTCACGTCCAAGGCATTCAACGGGCTGAACTATTTCAAGCCGGGAGTGGCGCGCCTGAGCGCAGCGGGCACGCCGATGGCGCACATCGGCCAGTTCTACGACGAGACGATATTGTTCAAGGAAGGCGAGGAACATCATTCCATCAAGGCCGCTTTCAACCGCATCCTGAGCCGGACGATCGCCGAGCTGCAGGCAGCGAAGCCGCAGATCCTGCGCTACTTCCGCAAGCGCAAGTCGGCGATGTCGAGCCCGCTGGTTTTCTCGGACGCATTCGTCCGGCTATGCTTCGGCCTGGTCATCGCCCGCCTGACCTCGACACCGTTGCGGACGGTCTTTCGTTCGCTGGGCGTCCGCCGCAACGTTTTTTTCAGCTACTTTCACCCCCCGCGCCAGATTTCCGCGAACGAGGCCCTGGCCACGCTGTACGCTGCCGCATCGCCCCCCGAGAAGGGCGCGCACGGCTGGAACGAGCACCTGCTGGCGCAAAGCCTGATCATCATGGGCATCGACCCGATGGTCGGATCGATCTGCGCAAGCATCGTCGATGGCCGCACGGACGGCCTCGCTGCCGGGGTCTATCGATATTGCCCGACCTCCTTCGTTTCGAGAATCTGCGTCGAACCCGTCGCCATCGGCGACATCGAGTTCGAGCCGGGCGACGTCTGTTATGTCTCGCTCATGCCTGCCAGCGATGAAACCGCCCACGCCTGCCCTGCAGAGAATGAGCGCAATGCGAGCCTCGCTTTCGGTGTGGGCGTACATGCCTGCATCGGAAAGCATCTGTCTCTTGCGGTCTTGCAGATGGCGGACGAGATTCTAGATACTGTTTTCAGCCACGGCTTTGATACGATGCCGACCACCGAGCCAGATGGCGCTTTTCTGTCTTTTCGCGACCCATGACACCACAGCCAGGCCAGATCTTCAGTTCGCCAGACGATGCGGAAACCGCGTTCTATGCGGCTTTCGCAGCCGCCGACCTTGGAGCCATGCAGCAGGTATGGGCGGACTCCGCGCATGCGGTCTGCATACACCCCATGTCTTCCCCGCTTTACGGCCATGCCGCAATCATCGAGAGCTGGTCGGCCATCCTGAAGAAGGGCGGCGGGCGGATTTCGCATCGGACCCTGTACCGGCACATCGAGGGAAATCTCGCGGTCCACGGCATCGAGGAACGCCTGCTGCTGCCGCAGGGCGTGGAAGCGCGCATGCACGCCACCCATGTCTACCAGCGCGAGCCGACAGGCGGCTGGAAGCTGCTGATGCACCACGCCAGCCCCCTTCCGGCAAGCATCGCGGGAAAAACGGAATCAGCGCTGCACTGAGCAAAGCAGCTGAACAAGGTACGCCTTTCCGATTCGCGGCAAACTAAATGAAGTTTCCGCCACACAGCAACGCGGGTCTGACAACCTGAAACCAGAACCTGCCATTGGCCCCCACCAAGGCCGATGCCCTGGCCCGCCTGAGCTCCTCGGGCACAAGAAGCCGTCTGGGAAGGCTGGCTTGTGGCCCGATCAGGCCGTCATGGAATAACGCGGCGCTTCCTGCCTGGGCGCATTGAGATAGGCATCGAAGCTCATGGCGATGTTGCGCAGGAACAGCCGGCCCAGCGCGGTGACGCGGATTTCTTCCGCTTCCGCCTCGACCAGGCCATCTTCCTGCAGCGGTTCGAGCCGGCGCAGGCTGTCGGCAAAATAATCGTCGAAGCGGATGTTCCAGCGCGATTCGATCGCCGCCTTGGAAAGCGAGAGGTCGCACATCAGCTCGGTGATGACGTCGCGGCGGATCTTGTCGTCGGTCGTCATGCGGTAGCCCTTGACCGTGGCCAGGCCCTGTTCGCCGATCAGCTTCTGGTAGGCGTCGGGGCGCTTCTCGTTCTGCGCGTAGATGTCCCCGGTCTGGCTGATGGAGGAAGCGCCAAAGGCGTAGATGTCGGCATTGCGGTGCGTGGTGTAGCCCTGGAAATTGCGCCACAGGGTCTTTTCGCGCTGCGCCTTGACCAGCTCGTCGGCAGGCTTGGCGAAGTGGTCCATGCCGATATGCACATAACCCGCGCCTTCCAGTGTGTCGAGGATCAGCTCCTGCATGGCCATGCGCGTGGCGAAATCGGGCAGGTCGGACTGCACGATCAGCTTCTGGTGCTTCTTCAGCCAGGGCACGTGGGCATAGCCGAACACCGCGAGACGGTCCGGGTTCAGCCGCACGATTTCCGCCAGGGTCTTGCGGTAGCTGTCCAGGGTCTGGTGCGGCAGCCCGGTCATGAGGTCGAGGTTGATGCTGGCAAAGCCCTCGGCGCGGAACCAGCCGTAGACCTCCTCGATCAGCGACAGCGGCTGGATGCGGTTGACCGCCTGCTGCACCTTCGGATCGATGTCCTGCACGCCGAGGCTGGCGCGGTTGAAGCCGGATTCCCTCAGCGCCTGCACCTGCTCCAGCAGCAGGCCGCGCGGGTCGACCTCGACCGAGACTTCGGCATCGGCGGCAAAATTGAAGCGGTTGCGGATATGCAGGCCCAGCGCGCGGATGTCCTCGGCCTTGAGGAAGGTGGGCGTGCCGCCGCCCCAGTGCAGTTGCACCACGCGGCGCGCAGGATCGGTAAGCGCGGCGACGGCGTCGATCTCGCGTTTCAGGTAATCGAGGTACTCGGTGGCCTTGCCGTATTTCTGCGTGGCCACCATGTTGCAGCCACAGTAATAGCAGAGCGTGTCGCAAAACGGGATGTGCACGTACAGCGACAGCGGTCGGGCGCTGTCCTGGCTTTCGATGATTTCCTGGCGCCACTGGCCGATGCCGAAATCCTCGGCGAAATGCGGCGCCGGCGGGTAGGAGGTATAACGCGGGCCCGGCTGGCTGTACTTGGTCAACAGGGCAATATCAGGGTGCATGGCAGCGTACCTTATTTAAGACGTTTTAATCTTATTATTGGGAGCGGGTTTTGTCGAGTTTGTTCCTTAATGTGCCGGCCGCGCCCAATCCTGGTGGAAAATAAACCATGGATCCAGATAGTTATATAGCACCCCCCTGGCTGCCGGGCGGGCATTTGCAGACCCTGTACCCGACTCTGTTCCTGCGCGGGCCGCGGCTTGGCTACCGGCGCGAGCGCTGGGAACTGGACGACGGCGACTTCCTCGATGCCGACTGGGCGGATGGCCCCGACGACGGACCGCTGCTGGTGCTGTTCCACGGCCTCGAGGGCAGTTCCGCCAGCCCCTATGCGCGCAGCCTCATGCGCGCGGCGACCCGCCGCGGCTGGCGCGGCGTGGTGGTGAACTTCCGCGGCTGCTCGGGCGAGCCGAACCGCCTGCCGCGCGCCTATTTCGCCGGCGACAGCCAGGAAATCGGCCATGTGCTCGCACGCCTGCGCAGCCGTTTCCCGCAAGCCAGGCTGCATGCGGCGGGGATTTCCCTGGGCGGCAACGCCTTGCTGAAATGGCTGGGCGAAAGCGGCCACGCCGCCGGACGGCTCGTTGCCAGCGCCGCCGCCATATCCGCACCGCTCGACATGAATGCGGCCGGCGCCGCGCTCGACCGCGGCTTCAACCGCCGCGTCTACACCGCGCACTTCCTCGCCACGCTGAAACGGAAATCGCTGGCCAAGGCCGCGCGCTTCCCCGGCCTGCTCGACACCGATGCGATTCGCGTCGCCGCCACCTTCCGCGAATTCGACACCCTGGTCACGGCCCGGCTGCACGGCTTCCGCGATGCCGAGGACTACTGGACGCGCGCCTCGAGCAAGCCGCTGCTGCAGCATGTCGTCGTGCCGACGCTGGTGCTCAATGCGCAGAACGACCCTTTCCTCCCCGCCCAGGCATTGCCGCGCCCGCACGAGGTGTCGGACAGCGTGTTCCTGCATCAGCCGCAGACCGGCGGCCATGTCGGCTTCCCGGGCGGCGCGTTTCCCGGCCATATCGACTGGCTGCCGCAGCGCGTGCTGGATTTTTTGGCCCGGCAATGAAAACCGCGCGACTTATAATGAAATATTGTCAGCCCCGATCCTGAATCACATGCACATCCCCAAGGAAATCTTCAAGGCCTACGACATCCGCGGCATCGTCGGCAAAACCCTCACCCCGGAAATCGTCGAAGCCATCGGCCAGGCCATCGGCTCGGAAGCCTTCGCCCGCCAGCAGACCGCAATCTGCATCGGCCGCGACGGCCGCCTCTCCGGCCCGGAGCTCTCGCAGGCTTTGGCGCGCGGCATCCAGAAGGCCGGCATCGACGTCATCGACCTCGGCATGGTGGCCACGCCGATGACCTACTTCGCCGCCTATGAACTGGGCACGAACTCGGCCGTCATGGTCACCGGCAGCCACAACCCGCCGGACTACAATGGCCTGAAAATGGTGCTGGGCGGCGAGACCCTGTCCGGCGAGACCATCCAGCAATTGCGCGTTCGCCTTGAGGAAAAGAACCTCAGCCACGGCAATCAAAGCGGCGGTCTGGGCGACTACAAGACGCACGACATCACCGAGGCCTACCTTTCCCGCATCGCCGGCGACATCAAGCTCGCGCGGCCGATGAAGCTCATCGTCGACTGCGGCAACGGCGTGCCCGGCGCCTTCGCGCCGGCGCTCTACCGGCGCCTCGGCTGCACGGTGGAGGAAATGTACTGCGAGGTCGACGGCACCTTCCCCAACCACCACCCCGACCCTTCGGTGCCGCACAACCTCGCAGACCTGATCGCGCGCCTGAAGACTTCCGACGCCGAACTCGGCTTCGCCTTCGACGGCGACGGCGACCGCCTCGGCGTGGTCACCAAAGATGGCAGCATCATCTTCCCCGACCGCCAGCTGATGCTGTTCGCCGACGACGTGCTGTCGCGCAATCCCGGCGCCGAAATCATTTTCGACGTGAAGTCCACGCGCAACCTGTTCGACTGGATCAGGAACCGCGGCGGCAGGCCGACCTTGTGGAAGACCGGCCACAGCTTCATCAAGGCCAAGATGAAGGAATCCGGCGCGCTGCTGGCGGGCGAAATGTCCGGCCACATCTTCTTCAAGGAGCGCTGGTACGGCTTCGACGACGGCCTCTATGCCGGCGCGCGCATGCTGGAATACCTGAGCAGGCAGGCCGACCCCAATGCCACCTTGAAGAGCCTGCCCGACACCGTCAACACCCCCGAACTGCAGATCAGGATGGCCGAGGGCGAGCATTACGCGCTGATGGAAAAGCTGCAGAAGACCGCGAAGTTCCCCGACGCCAGGGAAGTCATCACCCTGGATGGACTCAGGGTCGAATACGCCGACGGCTTCGGCCTCGCCCGCCCCTCCAACACCACGCCGGTGATCGTGCTGCGCTTCGAGGCCGACAGCGAAGCCGCAATCAAGCGCATCCAGGCGGATTTCCGCCGTGTCATCCTGGAACAGGCGCCGGATCTGGACCTGCCCTACTGACTGATGCCTGGCCGAGCCCGGCGGCGGCCTCGCCCCTGAGTTCGGCCAGCCAGTCTCGCCTCAACAGTTCGCCGACGTCCTGCGCAGCAACGGGGCTGCTGATCAGGTCGCCCTGCACCACGCGGCAGCCTAGCCGGCGCAGGCGTTCGAGCTGGCGCACGTTCTCCACACCTTCCGCCACGGAATCGAGATGCAGGCCCTGACACAGGGCCAGGATCGAGCGAATGAAGGCCTCGTTGATGATCGCCACCTCGATATCCTTGACGAAGTAGCGGTCGATTTTCAGGCAGTCGAGCGGAAAGCGCTTCAAGTGCGCGAGCGACGAGTAGCCGGTGCCGAAATCATCGATGGCGAGGGCCACGCCCAGTTGCTTCAGCGCCAGGATGCGGTTCACCGCCCGGTCGATGTCCTGCATGAATATGCCTTCGGTCAGTTCCAGCTGCAGAAATTGCGGCGCCAGGCCGGAAATTTCGAGGGCGGCGCGCACGTTGGCCACCAACGTCTCGTGCCAGAACTCCTTGCCGGAAACGTTGACCGCGACGCCGAGTCCGTCATGCCCGGCAAGATGCCAGCCTTTTGCCTCGCAGCAGGCCTCGATCAGCAGCCTGCGCCCGACATTGACCACTTCGCCGGTCTCGTCCAGCAGTTCCAGGAAATCCGCCGGCCTGAGCAAGCCTCTTTGCGGATGTTGCCAGCGCAGCAGCGCCTCGAATGATTGAATGCGGCCAGTTTCGACATCCAGCTGCGGCTGGTAATGGAAAGCGAATTCGCCGCGCTGCAGGGCATAGTGCAGGTCGGTTTCCAGTTGCAGCCGCTCCTCGGCCAGGGCGTTCATCGCCTTGTCGTAGAGCTGGAAGCGGTTGCTGCCGCGCTTCTTGGCGTGGTGCATCGCGGTATCGGCGTTCTTGACCAGCGCCACGGCGTTTTCGCCATCATGCGGGTAAAGGCTGACGCCGATGCTGCAGGTGCTGAATATCTCGCGCTCGTCGATGCGATAAGGCTCGGCGAGCAGGGCGATGATCTTCTCCGCCGCCTGCAGGATGTTGCCGACCTTCCCCGCTTCGGTGATGACCACGACGAATTCGTCGCCGCCGACGCGTGCCACGATGTCTTCCCCGCGCACCGCGTTTCTCAGCCGCACCGCCACCTCGCAGATCAGGCTGTCGCCGCTGGTGTGGCCCAGGGTATCGTTGACCAGCTTGAAACGGTCAACGTCGATGAACAGCACCCCGGCCAGACTGCCGCGCCGATGCGCGCGCGCCAGCGCCTGCTCGATGCGATCCATGCACAGCATGCGATTGGGCAGGCCGGTCAATGCATCGTGGGTGGTCAGATGCTCGCGCTCGCGGCTGCTGCGGCCGGCGTAGCGAACGGCCGCCAGCGCGACAGCCAGTCCGAGCGCCAGGGCAGCGGCTGCCAGGAGATGCATCCAGAAACGCACATCCTTGTGCGCAGCGGCTGCATCCGTGCTGGCCGCCATGGCCAGTTTCTGGGTTTCCGCATCCAGTTGCGCGAGCACTCCGAGAATCGCGTTCTGGGCAGCCATGGCGGTCTCCAGCACTTGCGTCTTCCCGGCGGCGTCCGCATCGACGGGATCGGCAACCCAGTCCTGCATCGATACGACAGGCGTGGGCAGTCTTTCCAGCAGCGCCCGTTCCGCGGCGCCGAGCGGCATGCCCATGAACTCCGCCCTCGTCTTGACGAAGCTTTCCACATTGCGACCGTATGTCGCCCGCAGCTGGTCGCGCTCGAACAGGTTCCTGCTTTCGCCCATGCGGAACAGGTTGAGCGTCTGCTCGCGTGCGGAGAGCACCATGGACTTGACCAGGTTCTGCTTGCGCATGTGCACGTCGACGACGGTTTTGAGGTTGTCCGCCGTGACCGACAGCTGCCTGAGCCCGATACCGGTGACGAACAGAATCAGCAGCAGCTGAACGGCAAAACCGGCGAGCAGCGCGATGCGCCAGCCCGGTCCAGGCTGCAGCCGCGACCGGAAACGGCGCGGCGCCTTGTTTTTGATACCTGACATGGACGTTTTTCCTCCGGCCAGCCGTCCGAAAAGCGAGATTTGGCCTTTTTTCGTTATGTATGTTGTTTTAAGTATGCTTGTGGAAACGGGCTCGTATCCGCAAGCTAGCCAATACGGCAATTTCCGGGCAAAGTTTATCCCCAGGCCTGTATCCGGCCGCCCGGCCTGGCCGGCGGGCAGCGGGTCTGAAGCCCTGAAACAGCCTGAAATCCGCGGGTTTCCGTGCCGGGATGGGAAATTAATACCAGTGCCGCAGGGCGCCAACGCAGCGGGAACTTTTGCAGATGGACATCAAGACGAACTGCACCGTCTACCGACACGGACAGAAGCCCGAGGACATCGCGCTCGACGCAATCAGCGAGCATGTCCGCGACAGGGACAGTTTCATCTGGATCGACATCGCCGATGCCCGGCAGCCGGTGCTGTCGAGGCTGGGCGAGGAACTGGGCCTGCACGAGCTGGCGATCGAGGATGCGCTCACCACCCACCAGCGTCCCAAGCTCGAAGAATACGGCGGCCATCTCTTCATCAGCGCAAGAACCGCGCAACTGCTGGAAAGCCACATATTCTTCGGTGAAGCGCATTTCTTCGTCGGCCCCAATTTCGTCGCGGCAGTCCGCCACGGCCCCGGCTTCAGCCTTGCACGCGTAAGCGAACGGCTCAAGGCCGCAAAAAATGCCGAGAAATCCGGCAGCCCGTTCGCGCTGTACCTGGTGCTGGACTTGATCGTCGATCACTATCGCCCGGTGCTGCAAAGCATTCATGGACGCTTCCTCGAACTCGAAAGCGTGCTGCTCACCGATGCCCTCGGCCGTGACGACCTGGAACGGCTCTACGGCGTGAAGCGCGAACTCAATTCCCTGCGCGATGCGGCCGAACCCATGCAGGACATCGTGCAGGACCTGATTCGCCTGCATCCGGAATTCGTTTCGAAGGAACTGAAGGCCTACTACCGCGACGTGCACGACCATGCCGTGCGCGTGACCGATGCCATCGACACCCTGCGCACCAGCGCCTCCGACGCCATGCAGTTCCACCTCGCCTCGCTCACCATCCGCCAGAACGAATCGGTGCAGAAGCTGGCCGGCTGGGGCGCGATCCTGGCCGTGCCCACGGTGATCTTCTCGCTCTATGGCATGAACTTCGACCGGATGCCGGAACTGCATCAGCCATGGGGATACCCGGCAGTTCTGGCCGTCAGAGCCGCAAGCATGGTCTGGCTCTACAGGCGTCTCAGAAAACGCGGCTGGATATAGCGGCCAGGGAAACTGTAGCTAGCCGGCCGATGCAAAAAAATGTCCAAAACGGCACCAACCAAAAAGTACGGATTAGCTTTCACGGTGACTTTACCGCGAGGATTGAACTTTCAATTCGATCAGCACGCCCGGGCAGCTCTTTGGTGGCGCGTCGTCCGCACACCGAGGCTGATGCTTCTGCTGCAGAGACCGCACCCGAATTCGCTCAATCATGAATTTTCGCCCTTGCAGCAGTTTTGGCATTCTTATGACTGTTCAGCCAGCCGCTCTCCCGAGACTGCTAAAGTGTCGAGAACTCCAGGTTCCCGGAAAGTTCTGGATGAACAACCTGGTGAAACATCACAACCCGTGGCCAATCTAACTTCTTGAGCAAACTCGACGACCTCTACCGACTGCATCGTGTGCTGGATGGGCGACGCACGCCAATCACGCGACAAAGCCTGATGGACGAGCTCGAACTGACCCGATCGACCTTGACTAGGCTGATCGCTGATTTGCGCAACAAACTCGGCGCTCCGCTGATTTTTGACAATGAATTCGGCGGCTACCGCTACGATACCGCCGATGGGCGCCATCACTTGCCGGGCCTATGGTTCTCCAGCGAAGAGCTCGCCGCCCTCGTCACGCTCAACCGGCTATTACTAAACATGCAGCCCGG
>VFQM010000127.1_pt1 | contig 96048 bp, 78 predicted proteins | sample 3512391 | NCBI WGS metagenome assembly VFQM01 (sample SAMN10412369, study PRJNA504923) | tailings metagenome | isolation source: Replicate 1 from Balatoc abandoned mine | place: Philippines | reverse complement strand
GCGGCGGTCCGCGCCTGCTCAATGTCTGGGCGAGCTGGTGCCTGCCCTGCATCGCTGAGGCGCCGCAGCTTGAGGCATTGAAGGCGCAAGGGGTCGAGATCATCGGCATCGCCATCCGCGACCGGCCCGAGGACGTCGCCAATTTCCTCGGTGCGCACGGCAATCCCTACAGCCGCATCGGTTCCGACCGCATCTCCGAAGTGCAGCTGGCGATCGGCTCATCCGGCGTGCCCGAGACCTTCGTTATCGATGCCGAAGGCGTGATCCGCTACCAGCACATCGGCGATATCCGTGCAGACGACGTGGCGGTGCTGCTGGCCGAACTGGAGAAGGCGAAATGATCCGCGCCGTTTTCGCTGCTGCGCTGGTGCTGCTGGCCGTGCTGCTGCCCCGGCCGCTGGGCGCGCAGGATACCATGCCGCCTGCGCCCTATGCCTATAACCAGCTCGGCGATCCCCGGCTCGAAGCCGAAGCGACCGCGCTGATGCACACCCTGCGCTGCCTGAAGTGCCAGTCGCAGTCGATTGCGGACAGCGACGCGCCGATGGCGGGCGACATGCGCCATCAGGTAAGGAGCCGCATTCTGGCGGGCGAAAGCCCCGATCAGATCCGCAGCTGGCTGATCGCGCGCTATGGCGACTATGTCAGCTACGAACCCGCGGTGAGCAGCACCACCTGGCCGCTGTTTGCCGTGCCGGTGCTGGTGATCCTGCTGGTCGCGGGCGTGCTGCTGCGGCGGCTCGGCAAGCGCCGGTCGGATGCGGGAGAGGCAGCATGATCGGGGGCTGGCTTGCCGTTGCGGCTCTGGCGCTTGCGGCCTTCGCGCTCGCCGCGTTCCTGCTGCGCCTGCCGCGCGAGGGGCTGACCCTGTTCGGTGCGGTGCTGGTGTTCGGGCTCGCGGGCTATGCCTGGCAGGGCTCGCCCGGCCAGCCTGCCGCGCCCAAGGCGCTGGAAAGCCGCGTGTCCGATCAGGGCGAGGCGATGGTCGAGGGGCGCGCCGCACTGTTCGATCGCACCACGCCGCCGCCCGACTATCTGCTGACCTCGGATGCCTTTGCCCGGCGCGGGCGGTTCGGCGAGGCGGCAGGCCTGTTGCGGCGCGGGCTGGAAGACAATCCGCAGGATCTCGAAAGCTGGCTGGCGCTGGGTCTCGCGCTGGTGGGCCATGCCGATGGCACGGTCACGCCCGCGGCGTTGCAGGCCTTCGGCCGCGCGCGGGTGATCGATCCGGACAATCCCGGTGCGGACTATTTCCTCGGCTTTGCCTACCTCCAGAGCGGCGAGGTGCGCGCCGCGCGAGCCGTATGGGCTGGCCTTGTCGAACGCTCGCCCCCCGATGCCCCCTGGCGCGAAGGGCTGGCGGCGGAAGTCGCGCGGCTCGACGACATGATCGCGCGCGCGCCGATGCTGCAGGGTCAGTGACGCTTGCGTGTCCGCCGTGCAGTCGATGTTGCAGGTGCGAACGCGCGGTGCTAGGCGCGCCGCCTCTCCGGCTTGAGTCGCTTGGGCGGGATGGGCAGTACCGAAATGACGGGAAATCCGATTGAGATGACCAGCACCGCCTCAACTGCAACCCCTGACGCCAGTGACGGCCATGGCCACGGTCATAGCGCCTCCACCGCCGCCCTGGCGATCGGCGCGGTGGGAGTGGTGTTCGGCGACATCGGCACCAGCCCGCTCTACGCCTTCCGCGAAACCTTCGCCTCCCACCACGGCGCGCCGGGGATCTCGCCCGATGCGGCGCATATTCACGGTGTTCTGAGCCTGGTGTTCTGGTCGATGATGATGGTGGTGACGGTCAAATATGTCCTCACCATCACCCGCGCCGACAACAAGGGTGAGGGCGGAAGCCTGGCGCTGCTGGCGCTGATCCGCCGCGCTTCGGACAGCGCCGGCTGGACGGCGCCGCTGGTGCTGCTCGGCGTGTTCGCGACCGCGCTGTTCTATGGCGACAGCATGATCACCCCGGCGATTTCGGTGCTTTCGGCCACGGAAGGCCTCCAATACATCGTCCCCGGTTTCGAGCCGTGGATCGTGCCGACCGCGATCGCAATCCTCGTGTGCCTGTTCGCGCTGCAATCGCGCGGCACGGAGAAGGTGGGCAAGCTGTTCGGCCCCATCATGCTGACCTATTTCGCGATGCTGGCGACCCTGGGCGTGATGCATCTGACCGCCAATCCGGCGATCATCCTCGAGACGATCAATCCGGTGAACGCGCTCAACTTCTTCATCACCGACGGGTTTACCGCCTTCATCGCACTGGGCAGCGTGGTTCTGGCAGTAACGGGAGCCGAGGCGCTCTACGCCGACATGGGCCATTTCGGGCGCAAGCCGATCGGCCTGTCGTGGCTGACCTTCGTGTTCCCGGCGCTGATGCTCAACTACATGGGACAGGGCGCGCTGGTGCTGTCGCAGACCTCGCCCGAAGCGACCGCGGCGCTCATCAAGGATCCCTTCTTCCTGATGATCCCCGATATGGTGCGCGTGCCGGTGATCATCCTTGCGCTGCTGGCCACGATCATCGCCAGTCAGGCGGTGATCTCGGGCGCGTTCAGCCTGACCCAGCAGGCGATCCAGCTGGGCTTCATCCCCCGCATGGACATCCAGCACACCAGCGCCACGGCTGCGGGGCAAATCTACATTCCGGCGATCAACTGGGGCCTGATGGTGATGGTGATCCTGCTGGTGCTGTTCTTCCAGTCCTCCAGCAACCTTGCCGCCGCCTATGGCATTGCGGTGACCGGGGCGATGTTCATCGACACCCTGCTGCTCGCCGCTGTGCTCACCGCGCTGTGGCGCTGGCCGCTGTGGAAGGCGCTGCCGCTGGTGGCGATCTTCCTGATCGTCGATGTCGCCTATTTCGGCGCGAACCTCATCAAGGTGCCGCAGGGCGGCTGGGTTCCGCTTGCCATCGGCTTCGTCATCTTCACCCTGCTCACCACCTGGGCGCGCGGGCGCAAGCTGATGCGCGAACGCATGAGCGAGAGCGCGCTGCCGCTGGAGATCTTCGCCAAGTCGGCCAAGAATTCCGCCGTGCGCGTGCCGGGCACGGCGATCTTCATGGCCTCGACCACCGCCGGCGTGCCCTCTGCGCTGCTGCACAACATCAAGCACAACAAGGTGCTGCACGAACGCGTGGTGATCCTCACCATCAACATCGCCGACGTGCCCTTTGTCGGCCCGCACAAGCGCTGCGAGATGACCGATCTGGGAGACGGTTTCTACCGCGCGGTGCTCAACTACGGTTTCATGGAGGAAACCGACGTGCCGCAGGGATTGAAGACCATGGAGCGCTGCGGCGGCGCTTTCGACATGATGCACACCAGCTTCTTCCTCTCGCGCCAGACCCTGATCCCGAGCGATCATCCCGGCATGCCGATCTGGCGCGAAAAGGTGTTCGCCTGGATGCTGCGCAACGCGGCGAGCGCGATGGACTTCTTCAAGCTCCCCACCAACCGCGTGGTCGAGCTCGGAAGCCAGCTGGAGATCTAGCTTCCGGTCGGCGGCTCGTTCTTGAGCGGTTCGTCCCGGTCTTCAAAGCTCAGCCCGTGCTTCAGCAGCATCGGGATCTGGCTGAAGGTGAACAGGAAGGTCAGCGGCAGGAAGACCCACAGCTTGGCCCACAGCCAGCTTTCGAAAGAGAGCTGCGCGCGCAGGGCCTCGTTGAGACCCGCAAGGGCGAGGAAGAACACCCCCCAGTTGCGCGACAGCTTGCGCCAGCCTTCCTCGCTAAGCCCGTCGAAGGCGGCTTCGAGCAGGATCTTGAGCAGCGCCTTGCCGGCGAAGAACCCGCCCAGCAGCACCACGCCGAAGCAAGCGTAGATGATGGTCGGCTTCAGCTGCACGAAGGTCGGGTCGCCGAAGAAGATGGTAAGGCTCCCGAAACCCATGATCAGCGCGGTCGAGAACCACAGCATCGGCGAGACCTTGCCGAGCCGCCATTTCGACACCAGCAGGGCGATGATCGAGGCAGCCATGAAGGCGCCCGTGCCATAGACGATGGCGATGATCTCGCCCCCGGGGCTGACCTCGTCGGGGGACATCCAGCGATAGACGCCGAGGAACACCAGCAGCGGGCCGTAATCGACCGCGACGTTTAGCCAGCTTGAAGCGGCCTTCTTGCCTTCCGTCTCGCTCATCACGCCACCCCTGCAATCACGCGGGCGACCAGATCGGGATCGAAGGGGCGCAGGTCTTCCATCTTCTCGCCGACGCCGATCGCGTGGATCGGCAGGCCATATTGCTCCGCCGCCGCGACCAGCACGCCGCCGCGCGCGGTGCCGTCCAGCTTGGTCATGATCAGACCGGTGACCCCCGCCACCTCCTTGAACACGTCGATCTGGGCGAGGGCATTCTGGCCGTTGGTGGCATCGAGCACCAGCACCACGTCGTGCGGGGCCTCGGGGTTGAGCCGGCCGAGCACGCGGCGGATCTTGGCCAGCTCCTCCATCAGCTCTTTCTTGTTCTGCAAGCGGCCCGCGGTGTCGACGATCAGCGCGTCGATCCCGGTGTCGGTGGCTTGGCGGACCGCATCGAACACGATCGCCGCCGGATCGCCGCCTTCCGGCCCGCGCACGATGTCCACCCCGATGCGCTCCGCCCAGGTCGCCAGCTGGCCGATCGCGGCGGCGCGGAAGGTGTCGCCCGCGGCCAGCAGCACGCCGTAGTCGTCCTCCATGAGCAGGTGCGCGAGCTTGGCGATGGTGGTGGTCTTGCCGCTCCCGTTGACTCCGATCACGAGGATCACCTGCGGGCGCGGGAAGGCGGTGATTTCGAGCGGCTTGGCGACCGGACGCAGGATCGCGGCGATCTCTTCGGCGACCGCCTCTTTGAGCTCGCGCGAGGTGATCTCCAGCCCGAAGCGCTTTTCCGCCAGCTTGGCGCGGATCCGCGCTGCCGCCGAGGGGCCGAGATCGGACATGATCAGCGCATCCTCGACCTCGTCCAAGGTCGCATCATCAAGCTTCGCCGTCCCGCCGCTGGCACCCGGCAGGTTGGCGGCGAGCCGCTCCGAGGTTTTGGCGAACCCGCCGAACAGGCGCTGGGTCCAGCTGGTTTCACTCATCCGAGCAGGCCCTCCCTGACCTCGCGCACGGTTACGTTGATGATGCAGCCCGCTGCCGTGCCGGGGGGCAGGGCGACGCGGGCGTAGTTCGGGGCATAGCCGGTGCCGTCGCGTTCCGCGAGGACCGGCAGGGTTTCGCCCACAAGGCTAACGAGCCAGCTGGTGCGGATGTCGGCTGCACGCGCCCGCAATGCGGCGGCGCGGGCCTTCACCACGTCGCGCGGCACCTGCGGCATGCGCGCGGCGGGCGTGCCGGGGCGGGGCGAGAAGGGGAAGATGTGAGCGTGGACGATCGCGAGTTCGTCAATGATTGCGAGGTTTTCCGCGTGGTGGTCCTCGGTCTCGGTCGGGAAGCCGGCGATCAGATCCGCGCCCACGGCAATGCCAGGGCGCAGCGCCTTCAGCCGCGCCACCAGTTCCACCGCATCGGCCCTGAGGTGCCGCCGCTTCATCCGCTTGAGGATCAGGTCGGCCCCGTGCTGCAAGCTCAGGTGCAGGTGCGGCATCACGCGCTCCTCGTGCGCCAGCAGCTCGAACAGCGCGGGGTCGATCTCGATCCCGTCGACCGAAGACAGGCGCAGGCGGGGGAGGCCCGGGAAAGCTGCAAGGATCGCCGCGACCAGCACGCCGAGGCGCGGCGCGCCGGGCAGATCATGGCCCCAGCTGGTGAGATCGACACCGGTGAGGACTACTTCCTGCGCCCCGGCGGAAAGATGCGCTTCGACCTCGCGCAGCACCTCGGCCACAGTCAGCGAGCGGCTCGCACCCCGCCCTTGGGGGATGACGCAGAAGGTGCAGGCGTGATCGCAGCCGTTCTGCACTGCCACGAAAGCACGCGTGCGTGCGGGGGCGAGGGGCGGCGCGTCACCGGGAATGTTCCACGCCCTTGGATCGAGCTTGGCGGCATTGGCGACCAGGCCATCCACCTCGTCCATCGCCCCGATTTCAGCGCGGTCGATCTCGGCCGCGCAGCCGGTGACGACCAGCCGCGCACCCGGGTGCTCGCGGCGCGCGCGGCGGATCGCCTGGCGCGTCTGGCGCAGCGCCTCGCCGGTCACCGCGCAGGAATTGACCACCACCAGATCCCGCTCGCCCGCCAGCATCGCGCGCATCCGCTCGGCCTCGGCGATGTTCATGCGGCAGCCGAGCGAAATGATCGCGGGTGCGCTCAAGCGTAATCGTCCCAGTCGAAGGTGCCGCGGAAGCTTTCGGTTGCCGGGCCGCTCATCAGCATGCTGCCGCCCGGCGCCCACGCGATCACGAGGTCGCCGCCGGGCAGGGAAACGGTGACGGGGCTTTGCACAAGCCCGCGCCGGATTGCCGCGACCGCGGTAGCGCAGGCTCCGGTGCCGCAAGCCCGCGTCAGCCCCGCGCCGCGCTCCCACACCCGAAGTTTGAGGTGATCCGGCCCCGCAAGGCTCGCGACATTGACGTTGACCCGCTGCGGGAACAGCGGATCGTGTTCGATCAGCGGGCCGAGACGTTCCAGTTCCACCCTGTCGGCATCATCGACGAAGAAGATCACGTGCGGATTGCCGACATTGACCGCCATCGGGCCTTCCAGCGTCTCCCAGCCCACCGGCATCGTGAAGGTGTCCATCGGATAGGCAAGCGGGATCGCATCCCAGTCGAAGCGCGGAGCACCCATGTCGACCCGCGCACCGCCGTCGAGCGGTTCGAGCGCGATCAGCCCGCTGCCGGTCTCGACCACGGCCGGCGCGCCATGGAGCACCGCCACCGCGCGGCTGCCATTGCCGCAGGCGCCTGACTCGCTGCCATCGGAGTTGAAGAACCGTACCCGGAAATCGTGGGCCTCGCTCGGTTCCAGCAGCACCAGCTGATCAAAGCCGATCCCCGTCCGCCGGTCACCCAGCGCGCGCGCCACGGCAGGCGTCATTGCCGGCAGCGCGGTCACGCGCGCGTCGAGCACGACGAAGTCGTTGCCGAGCCCGTGCATCTTGATGAAGGGGATAGCCTGCGTCACGCCCCCGCATCTATGCACGCGAGGGGCCTGCGTCCAGTCCTGCGCAGGGGCGGCTCAGGAGTTGGCTGCGCGCGGCAGGCCGGGCTGCTGCAGCGGTTCTGGCACAGCGGCTGGCGGTCCGGGCAGGCGACCTGCGCCCGCCAGCTTGCCGCTCGCCGCCAGTCGTTGGCGCACTTCAGCTCCGCTTTCGGGCTTGCCATAGACATAGCCCTGCGCCTTGAGTTTGCCCATCGAGCGCAGCGCGGCGAGAATGTCCTCGTCCTCCACGCCTTCCGCGGTGAGCGGCAGATCGAGCCCGCGCCCCAGCGCGATGATCGCGTCGACCAGTCGCGACCGGCCCGAAGGCTCGCGCAGCTCGCTGATGAAGCTGCGGTCGATCTTGATCCGGTCGAAGGGCAGGTTGCGCAACTGTTCGAGGCTCGAATAGCCGGTGCCGAAATCATCGAGGCTGATCTGCACACCCTGGTTGCGCAAGCTGGCGATCATGGTGCGCACCAGTCCGATGTTCTCGTGCAGGCAGCTCTCGGTGATCTCGATCTCGAGCCGCTGCGGCGGGAAATTGCTCGCCACCATCCGCTTCAGCAGGCGTTGGGCGAACCACGGATCGCGCAGCTGCACCGGCGAGATGTTGATCGACAGCGTCAGATTGTCGTCCCATTCGCGCGCATCGGCAAAGGCGCGGTCCATCAGCTGTTCGGACAGCTGGGTGATCAGCCCCATTTCTTCGGCGATGGGGATGAAGATTTCCGGGCTGACAAGGCCGAGCTGTTCGGACTGCCAGCGCGCCAGCATCTCGAAGCCGACCAGCTCGCCGCTCTGGATGTCGACCTGCTGCTCGTAATAGGGGATGAATTCCCGCTGGCTGATCCCGCGGCGGATTCCGGTTTCCAGCTGGTTGCGGAACCTCAGCTCGCTTTCCATGCTCTGATCGAACCAGAAGTGGCGGTTCCGGCCCTGCTTTTTGGCGTGGTAAAGCGCCATGTCGGCACGATGCATCAGGGTTTCGGCATCGACCACCGGGCCGGGCGATCCATCGGCATCATGGTCGGTCGACAGCCCGATCGAGACCGTCATCTCGACCGTGACCTCGCGCAATTCGAGCGGCGCGGCGATGCTGGCAAACAGGCGGATGACGAGATCGTCGATGCGGTCGGTATGTCCGACCGGATAGGACATGATGAAGGCAAACTCGTCGCCCCCCAGACGCGCCAGCCGGGCTTCGCGCGGGAGCAGTTCGCGGATCCGTTCGCTCAGCTTGACGAGCACCGCGTCGCCGCAGGAATGGCCATACATGTCATTGATCTGCTTGAAATTATCCAGATCGATCATGCAATAGGCGATGGCCTCGCCGCGCTGGGCGGCGCGGGTGCGCAGTTCCTCGGTCGCGCCGATCATGCTGCGCCGGTTGAGGCAGTGGGTGAGCGGATCGGTCGCGGCCAGCAGGCGGGCCTGGTCTTCGGCGCGGCGGCGCTCGGCGATTTCGTGGGTCAGTTCGCGGTAGCGCCGCCAGCCGAAGATGATCAGCGCGATGTTGAGCAGGAGCGCGCTGACCAGCAGCTTGTCGGGCGCGCTGCCCGAACCCAGCAGCGAACGCACCGCGCTGGGCATGACGGCACCGCCGGTTGCCACCAGCAGCAGGATCGCAGCCGCAGCAATGCCCAGCGCGACGATGTCGCGTTCGGCGCTGTGCAGCGGATTGTCCGGTTCGTTGTCCTGCAAAGCTGTCAGTCCTGAAGCACTCCGGGCGGGGCTGCGGCGGGGCCGTGCCTCTCCCTGATCGCGGGCATCATCGCAGGGGGCGTTAAAGATCGGGTTAATCGGGTGCTTGGCGCGCTGCGGGGGCTTGAGTGCGCCCGTCCCGGCGGGCTATCGGCGAGGCGATCTTTTCCCCTCTGCCCGCCTGCAAGGAGCCCGCGCACCATGGCCTACTGGCTGATGAAATCCGAACCCTTCAAATACAGCTGGGACGATCTTGTGGCCGAGGGCGAGGGCACGTGGGACGGGGTGCGCAACTACCTTGCACGCAACAACCTGATGGCGATGCAGGTCGGCGACGAGGCGTTCTTCTACCACTCCCGCGAGGGGCTGGAGATCGTCGGCATTGCCGAGATCACCGTCAGCGGGATCGGCGATCCCACCGACGAGACCGGCAAGTGGGCGGCGGTGAAGCTGAAGGCGAAGGAGAAGTTCGCCCACCCCGTCACGCTCGCCGCAATCAAGGCCGAACCGCGGCTGGCCGAAATGCAGCTGGTCCGCCTGTCGCGCCTGTCGGTCTGCGGCGTCACGCCGGCCGAATGGGACGTGGTCTGCGAGATGGCCCGGGGCTGACGTTGCGCTGAAGCGGCGCTGCGTCTGTTTCACGTGAAACAGCCAATGACTGGCCGATGATCGTACAATGACTGCACAATGAGCAGGGGGCCGATTCCGTGCCGCGCTAGTCCCCCGATTTCGCTCTGGCGCGCAACCCGCTGATGGTCGCGCCGCTCGCTGCGATGCGTTCGAGATCGGTGAGCGCGTGGATCAGGCGCAGCCCCGTGCGGCCCTTGGCTTCTTCCAGCGCGGCGATGAATTCTTCCGTTGTGGCGGCCTTCGCGCTCCACCCGCCGAAGGCTGCGCCCAGCGCCGCGAAATCGGGGTTGGCAAGGGTGGTGGCCGAAACCCGCCCGGGATATTCGCGCTCCTGATGCATCCGGATCGTGCCGTAGGCGCCATTGTCGACCACCACCACGATCAGATCCGCACCATATTGCGCAGCCGTCGCGAGTTCCTGGCCGTTCATCAGGAAGTCCCCGTCACCCGCCACCGCGACCACGGTGCGCTCGGGGTAATGCAGCGCCGCAGCGACCGCGGCCGGCACGCCGTAGCCCATCGCCCCGCAGGTAGGCGCAAGCTGGCCGGGATAGGCGGTGTAGCGCCAGTAGCGGTGCCACCACCCCGCGAAATTGCCCGCGCCGTTGCAGATGATGGTGTCCGCAGGCAGCATTGCGCGCATCGCCTTGACACAGGCGCCAAGGTCCATGCCTGCGCCAGAGGGCTGGGGTGTCGACCAGTCGAGCCATTCGCCATGCGCCTCGGCGCCTGCGTCGAAGGGGATGATGTCGGTCTCCTCCCACAAGGCGGCCGCTTCGGCGAATTCGTCGACCGCGCAGCACAGCGCCAGATCGGTGCGATAGACCCGGCCCAGTTCCTCCGGGTCGGGATGGATGTGGACGAGGGTCTGGCCGGGGTGTTCGAGCGTGGGGACTTCGTAGCCGTCGGTGGTCGCCTCGCCCAATCGCGCGCCGACCGCGATCACAAGATCGGCGCTTTTCACGCGCTCGACCAGCTTGGGGTTCGGCCCGTAGCCGAGATTGCCGGCATAGACCGGGCTGTCGGGCGCAATCGCGTCCTGCCGGCGGAAAGCGGTCGCCACGGGCAGGCCGATGCGCTCGGCGAATTGCTGGAAATAGGTGCGCGCCTTGGCGTTCCAGCCTGCCCCGCCGATGATCGCGATGGGGCTCGCCGCATCGGCAATCAGGCCGAGCAGCGTCTGCATCGCATCGGGGCAGACGGCCTGCGCGGGGCGGGTGACGAAGGGGCGGGGGGCAAGGCTGGCAGGCACCTGTTCGACCAGCATGTCCTCGGGCAGGGCGAGCACCACCGGCCCGGGCCGCCCGCTCATCGCCACCGCATAGGCGCGGGCGACATATTCGGGGATGCGCAGCGGATCGTCGATCCGCGCCGACCACTTGGCGATCGGTGCGAAGAAGGCCGCGAAATCGACCTCCTGAAAGCCCTCGCGACCCTGCATCGAGCGCGCGACATCGCCCACGAACAGGATCATCGGTTGGCTGTCCTGATGCGCGACATGCACGCCGATGCTGGCGTTGGTCGCGCCCGGGCCGCGGGTGACGAAGGCGATGCCGGGGCGGCCGGTGGAGGCGGCGTTCATCGCGCCCTCGGCGCAGGCCATGAAGGCCACCCCGCCTTCCTGCCGGCAGGTCACCACGTCGATTTCGGGCCGCTCGGGCAGGGCATCAAGCACGGCGAGAAAGCTTTCCCCCGGCACGGTGAAGATCCGCGTCGCACCCTGCTCGGCAAGGCAATCGACCAGCAGCGCGGCGGCACTGCGCATGGAATCAGACACCTGAAACTCTCCCGTCTTGTCGTCCTGCCCGGCCTCTACAGCCCCGCAGGGCCGCGCGCAAACCGGCGGCACTCCACAGGCGTGCACAGCCTGTCCCAAGCTGTGACAGGGGCGCGCCAGACGGTTTCCAATGGTTAAGAAAGTCCTAAAATAGGTGGTCCTGCCAAGGGAGACTCGAACAATGCGCCGCAGCCTCGTCCTCACCGAAGAGAGCGCCCGTCACTGGTTCCGTGCCAGCCTGCCGCCGCATGTGAAGCGCGATCTGATCCCGATTCCGGCGGAAGACCTGTGGCGCCTGACGCTTGCCGACGTGCGCGGCTTCGCCAGCGTCTATGTCGCCGCGACCGCCGCGATCCTGACGTTCATCATCTGAAGCAGCCCGCTTCGGGCATCACCTGAAGGCGTCGGCCTCGGGCGGATTGTCGAGTTCAAGCGCGTGCAGCTTGCGCGCGAGGCCGGCCGAGAGCAGGCACAGCACAAGGCTGATCAGGAGCTGTTCCTGAAGCGGGATGCCGAAGAACCCGAGCGCGCCTGCCACCCCTGCACCCACCACCATGTAGATCGAGGAAATCAGGTTGTTCGCCGCGACCGAACGCGAGGCTTCCGACTTGTCGACCTTGGTGGTGAGGAAGGCGTAGAGCGGCACCACGAACATGCCGCCAGCCACGGCGATCAGCACCAGATTGGCCAGCAGCACCAGCGCCAGCGGCTGGGTGATGAACTCGGTCACCGTGAACAGCTCGCCCGAGGCCGGCGTGAGGTTCCACATCCGGCACAGCAGATAGAAGCCGATCAGAAGCGCGCCAAGCGCCAGCACCGAAGGCGCGGAATAGCGCGCCGAGATATCGCCCTTGAGCAGCGCGTTGATCGAGACCGAGCCGATCGCGATCCCCGCCGAGAACGCCACCAGCATGACCGCGGCGACCTGCTTGTCGGCCAGCAGCACGTTCTTGGCGAGCGGGATGAACTGCACCGAGAGGATCGCGGCGATCGTCCAGAAATAGGAAATCGCCAGCACCGAATAGCGCAGTTCGGGATTGCCCATCGAAAAGGCGATCAGCGACTTCGAGGCGCGGATGGGGTTCCAGTCGACCTTGGTCTCGCTGGTCTGCGGCGGTGCGGGCGGCACCCAGCGGCACACCATATAGCCCACCAGCGCGACTGTGATCACCGCGATGATGCTCCACATGATCGGCATGGCCCCGCCCAGCATCATGCCGACAAGAATCGCGACATAGGTGCCCGCCTCGACGAGCCCGGTGCCCGCCAGGACCTCGTCCTTTTGCAGGTGCTGCGGCAGGATCGCGTATTTGATCGGGCCGAAGAAGGTCGAATGCATCCCCATCGCGAACAGCGCGAGAAACATCAGCGGAAGCGCAAGGGTGCCGATCTGGACGCCCTTGGCCGCCAGCAGCAGCCCGGTGGCGCCGACCGACATGATGATGATCTCGGCAAACTTGATCCAGCGGATGATTCTGGTCTTGTCGCGCATGTCCGCCAGCTGGCCTGATGTGGCGGAGAACAGCACGAAGGGCAGCACGAACAGCGCGGTGGCGATGCCGCTGACGAAGGTCTCGGTCTCGGGCGAATCGTAGACCTGATAGACCACGAACAGCACCATCGCCTGCTTGTAGAGATTGTCGTTGAGCGCATTGAGCAGCTGGGTCAGAAACAGCGGCAGAAAGCGCCGCTGGCGCATGAGATTGGTCGAGGTTGTCATGCAGATGGTGTGCCGGTGCTTCCCTGTGCGTTCACCGGGACATAGCGCGCGGCCCTGCTTTCACAAGTCCCGCGCGCGTGGTGTCATGCGGTGGAAGGGCAGCGCGCGCGGGCTTTTGCAGCCGCGCTTGGCGCGCTAGAGCGGGTGTCAGCCATGTCGAGCCTGCCCAATATCCTCACGCTCTCGCGCATCTTCGCGGTGCCGCTGCTGGCGTTCTTCCTGTGGTGGCCGCAGTGGCAGCTGGGCTATCTGATCGGCTTTGCGCTGTATTGCGTGATCGCCATCACCGATTTTCTGGACGGCTATCTCGCCCGCGCGCACGGCACGGTGTCGAAGCTCGGGGTGTTTCTCGATCCGATTGCCGACAAGATCATGGTGGCCGCAGTGATTCTGGTGCTGACCGCGCAGGGCTATCTGCGCGGGCCTTATGTGGGCGATGTCCATGTCATCGCCGGTCTCGTCATCCTGATGCGCGAGATCGCGGTTTCGGGCCTGCGCGAGTTCCTCGGCGGGATCCAGGTCTCGGTGCCGGTGTCCAAGCTCGCCAAGTGGAAGACCACCTTCCAGCTGGTGGCGCTGGGCGCGCTGATTCTCGGCGGGGGCGTGCATGGCCAGCCGTGCCAGTCGGTCGGTGACATGTGCCGCAGCTTTTCCGAAAGCTGGATCCACGTGGTCGGCCTGGCGAGCCTGTGGGCGGCGGCGGTGCTGACCTGTGTGACCGGCTGGGACTACCTGCGAGTCGGCCTGAAACATATGGATTGAGGCTGGAATTCGTCCGCCAGTCTGGGTTACATGTCACGTATGGGATCGGATTCCACGCCCGGACAGGGCCAGTATGTAGACCAGTTGGCGGACCATGCGCGCAAGCTCCAGCGCGAGGCAAGGAGCGCGATCGCGCAGGGCGACTATGCCCGCGCCTCGTCGCTGATCGGCGATGCCGAAATGCTCGCCGAGGACGTCCACGGCCTCGTCGACGATATCGAACAGCGCCAGAGCGACGAACTCGCCCAGTTGGCCGGGGGCTACCCGTCCGCGGCGGACGAAGACGACGCGCGGCTGACCGGCGCCCGCCTGCGCAAGCTTGGCGCGGCTTTCGGTGCGGGCCTCGCCATGAGCCTCGCGCTGGTGGAGTGCTGAGCGATCAGGTCTCGGCGCGCTGGCGGATGATTGCCAGCACATTGTCGTGCACATCGCCGAGCATCTGCTCGCCCCACAGTTCCAGATACCAGCCGAGGCGGCTGCGCATCCGGTAGGTGGTGGAGAGCGTGACGCGCACCCGGCCGTCGGTCAGCGGGGTCAGGGTGTAGCCGCCCTGCGCGATCTTCAATAGCGGGCCGTCGGGCGAGATGTGATGATCGGTATAGCGCTGCACCGAATTGTCGGGGAAGGCGAAGTCCCATGCGATGCGGCGCCCGGGTTCAAGCGCGGTGATGCGCTCCTCGAACCGGATGTCCGCGCCCCAGCGCCCCTCGCGCACCAGCCGGCCCTTGCACGCGACCAGCCGCGCCTCCGAAGGGCGGGGGATGCCGGCAGTGTCGTGCGTGAAGGTGGCAATCCCTTCGCCCAGGCCGATTGCGGGGATCGCGACCAGCAGCGGCCAGACCTCCTGCGCGCCGGCGGCAATCTCGACGCTGCGGGTGACGGTGCGGGTCTGCCATGCGGGCGGGCTTGTCTCTTCGGCATAGAGCAGCGCGAAGGGCAGGGCGAGCAGGCCCGCCACCTTGAGCCGCGCCGTGCCGCTCTCCTCCGGCAGGCGGCGCTGGCGGCGATGGATGATCCATGTTGCCAGCCCTCCGCCAAGCCCCGCCGCCAGCCACAGCGGCAGCGCCATCAGGATGCAGACCAGCCCCTCGGCCAGCCCGTAATGCACCAGCGGGAAGATGATCGCGAACAGCACCGCCGGGGCAAGGATGCAGCCGTAATGCGAATAGATCTGCAGGCCCGCACCGGTCGCCAGCCCGCCGATCGCGAAGGGGAACAGGACCATGAAGGCAAAGCCCGAATAGGACACTTCGAGCGCGCCGGTGTTGAGCAGCAGGATGCCCGCCAGCAGCAGGCCGAGCATCGCCAGCAGAAAACCGCCGCCTGCGTTCGGCCCACGCACGTCTGCGTGGTCGGGCAGAGGTTCCTGATCGGGCGGTGTCACAGGTCAGGCATAGCCCATTTGTGCCAGCCCAACCAATGGTTTCAACCGGCGCGAAGTTCGTCCGCGAGCAGCTGGAAATCGGCCTCGCGCGGGGAATTTCGGCGCCATGCCAGCACGATCTCGCGCTTGGCGGTGGGGCTGTCGACAGGGCGCGCGACCACCTGCGTGCCATTGAGGATGCCTGCCTCCAGCGCCATTTCGGGCAGCATGGTGAGGCCGAGGTCATTGTCGACCAGCTGCACCAGCGTGTGCAAACTGGTGCCGATCATCGCCGCGCTGGCCCGCAGTTCGGAACGCGAACAGGCCGCCAGCGCGTGATCGCGCAGGCAGTGGCCGTCTTCCAGCAGCAGCAGCCGGCCCTGATCGATCATGTCGGGCTTGACGCTGGCCGGGGGATCGCGCGGGTCGTCCTTGGGGAAGGCGATGAACAGGCGATCATCGGCGATATGGGCGATGGCGGCATCGCCGGTGTCGAAGGGCAGGGCCAGCAGCACGCAATCGACCCGCCCGTGATGGAGCGATTCGAGCGCGTCGTGGCTGGTCTCCTCGCGCAGCATCAGCTTGAGGTCCGGCCGCTCGCGCCGGAGGCGGGGCAGCAGGCGCGGGAGCAGGAAGGGGGCGATGGTGGGGATCACGCTCATGCGCAATTCGCCCACCAGCGGCTTGCCCGAAGCCTGCACCAGATCGGCCAGCTCCTCGGCCTCGCGCAGCAGCCGGTTGGCCTTAGCCACCACCTGCTCTCCCAGCGCCGTGAAGCGCACCACCCGGCGCGAGCGCTCGACCAGCGTCACGCCGAGCAGCGATTCGAGCTCGCGGATGCCCGCCGAAAGCGTCGATTGCGACACGAAGCTGGCGTCCGCCGCACGCCCGAAATGGCCATGCTCATGCAGCGCGACGAGATATTGCAGCTGCTTGATGGTGGGGAGGTAGGTGCTCACCGCTCGCCTGTCACTCCGCCGCGAGCGTATCGGGCGCAGGCGCGATGACGTCGTCGATATGGGTCATCTTCAATCGCCCCTTCTCGACCGCGAAGGCGAGCTTGCCCTCGACCAGATCGAGCGCGTCCTTGCCGAACACCTCGAAGCGCCAGCCCTTGAGCACCGGCAGATCACGCACCCCGGCGGCGAGCGCCTCCATTTCCTCCGCGCGCGTCAGCAGGCGGGCAGCGACGTCGATCTCGCGGGCGCGGATCTTGAGCAGCAGCTTGAGCAGGTCGGCGACCAGCGCGCCTTCCTTGCCCAGCGGCGCGCCGCGTCCGGCCTTCTCGGGCATCTCGTCCTTGGACAGCGGCTCGGCCTCGGCCAGCACCTTCATCAGCCGCTTGCCGATGTCGTTGTCCTTCCACGCCGCCGAAAGCCCGCGAACCTTGGCGAGATCGGCCTGGCTTTTGGGCGGATGGCTGGCGATGTCGGCCAGCGTCTCGTCGCGCATGATCCGGCCGCGCGGGATGTTCTTGTGCTGCGCCTCGCTCTCGCGCCAGGCGGCGAGCGCCTTCATCCGCCCGAGCACCTGCGGATTGCGCCCCGGCTGGCGGATGCGCTTCCACGCCGCGCCCGGATCGGTGAGGTAGTTCGCAGGGTCCGCGAGCTTTTCCATTTCGGCATCGAGCCAGATGCCGCGCCCGGTCTTGATCAGCTTTTTCAGGATGCGCGGGAAGATGGTGGCCAGGTGGGTCACATCGCCGATGGCGTATTCGATCTGCCGGTCGGTCAGCGGGCGGCGGCTCCAGTCGGTGAAGCGCGCGCCCTTGTCGATGGTGAGGCCCATCCAGGTCTCGACCAGATTGGCATAGCCGATCTGTTCGGACTGGCTGATCGCCATCATCGCGATCTGGGTGTCGAAGATCGGATGCGGGGTCTTGCCCGTCATGTTGACGATGATCTCGACATCCTGCCCGCCGGCATGGAAGACCTTGAGCACGTCTTCATTGTTGCACATCAGATCGAGCAGCGGCGTGAGGTCGATGCCGTCGGCCATCGGATCGATTGCGGCGGCTTCTTCCGTATTGGCGATCTGCACCAGACACAGTTCCGGCCAATAGGTGTTCTCGCGCATGAATTCGGTGTCGACCGCGACGAATTCGGACTTGGCGAGGCGGGCGCAGAGGTCGGAGAGGGCCTCGGTGGTGGTGATCAGTTCGTGGATTTTCATGTCTTCTTCGCTTGTCTCGGGCGGAGTGCCGCCCTCGGGATGTGTCCCAGTCCGCTCTCGCACCGCTTGACAAAGCGCGAGGCTTCCCCTGTTAGCGCGCCGACAGCGGAACTCGGTTTCCGCCAACGCTGCGCGTGCGCGCCCTAGCGTCATACCCGCGAACAGGACAAGAGTTTAGATGCACCCCTACCGCACACACACTTGCGCACAGCTTTCTTCCGCCGATGTGGGCGCGACTGTCCGCCTGTCGGGCTGGATCCACCGCAAGCGCGATCACGGCGGCGTCCTGTTCGTCGACCTGCGCGATCATTACGGCATCACCCAGATCGTTGCCGACAGCGACAGCCCGGCGCTTCCCGTTCTGGAAGGCTTGCGCGTCGAAAGCGTCATCACCATCGAGGGCGAAGTGAAGGCGCGCGTGGCCGAGACGGTCAATGCGAACCTTGCCACCGGCGCGATCGAAGTGTTCGCGCGCGGCGTGACGGTGCAGAGCGCGGCGGAAGAACTGCCGATGCCGGTCGCCGACGAGCAGCCTTACCCCGAGGATATCCGGTTGAAGTACCGCTTCCTCGATCTCAGGCGCGAGACGCTGCACCGGAATATCATGACCCGCGTGGCGGTGATCGCCGACATGCGCCAGCGGATGGGTGCGGCGGGTTTCAACGAATTTTCGACCCCGATCCTCACCGCCTCCTCGCCCGAAGGCGCGCGCGACTTCCTCGTGCCGAGCCGCATCCACACCGGCAAGTTCTACGCGCTGCCGCAGGCGCCGCAGCAGTACAAGCAGCTGTTGATGGTCGCCGGTTTCGACCGCTATTTCCAGATCGCCCCCTGTTTCCGCGACGAGGACCCGCGCGCCGACCGTCTGCCGGGCGAGTTCTACCAGCTCGATCTCGAAATGAGCTTCGTCACGCAGGAAGAGGTGTGGGAGACGATGGAGCCCGTCATTCAGGGCACCTTCGCCGCCTTCGCGGGCGACAAGAAGGTCACCCCGGCGGGCGAATTCCCGCGCATCCCCTATGACGAGGCGATGCTGAAATACGGCAGCGACAAGCCCGATCTGCGCAACCCGCTGATCATTGCGGATGTGTCGCACCACTTCACGAGTTCCGGCTTCGGCCTGTTCGAGAAGATCGTCGGCACCGGCGGTGTGGTGCGCGCGATCCCCGCGCCTGCCACCCACGAGAAGAGCCGGAAGTTCTTCGACGACATGAACGACTGGGCGCGCAAGGAAGGTTACGCGGGCCTCGGCTATGTCACCCGCAAGGGCGGGGAGTTCGGCGGCCCGATCGCCAAGAACCACGGGCCGGAGCGCATGGCCGAACTCTACGCCGAACTTGGTCTCGGCGAGAATGACGGGCTGTTCTTCGCGGCCGGCAAGCAGGCCGACGCAGCCAAGCTGGCAGGTGCCGCGCGAATCCGGGTGGGCGAGGAACTGGGCCTCATCGACGAAAACGCCTTTGCGCTGTGCTGGATCGTCGATTTCCCGTTCTATGAGTGGAACGAGGACGAGAAGAAGGTCGATTTCAGCCACAACCCCTTCTCGATGCCGCAGGGCGGGATTGACGCGCTCGAAGGGCAGGATCCGCTCACGATCAAGGCCTACCAGTACGATCTGGTCTGCAACGGCTATGAAATCGCGAGCGGCTCGATCCGCAACCACAAGCCCGAAACGATGGTCAAGGCGTTCGAGATCACCGGCCTCACCCAGGCCGATGTCGAGGAGCGCTTCGGCGGGATGTACCGCGCCTTCCAGTACGGTGCGCCGCCGCACGGGGGCATGGCCGCGGGCGTGGACCGGATCGTGATGCTGCTGTGCGGGGCCAAGAACCTGCGCGAAATCACGCTGTTCCCGATGAACCAGCGCGCCGAGGACCTGCTGATGGGTGCCCCCAGCGCGCCCGAGCCGCGCCAGTTGCGCGAGCTGTCCTTGCGGGTTGTCGAGCCGCCGGTGAAGCCCGGCGCGGGCGCCTGACAATTCACCGGGCCGGAAGGGGCGCCCGCGGCCTGTGGGTAGCGCTTCTCAAGCCCACTTGCGCTTGCCCGCGCCCTTGATTAGGGCGGGGGCGAGAAATCCTAACCCCAGTTTCAAGAGGGAATATCATGAGCGATACTGCCGATCGGGTGGCGAAGATTGTCGTCGAGCATCTCGGCGTCGAGGCTGACAAGGTCACCCAGGATGCCAGCTTCATCGACGATCTCGGTGCGGACAGCCTCGACATCGTCGAGCTGGTGATGGCCTTCGAAGAGGAATTCGGTGTCGAAATTCCCGACGATGCGGCCGAAAAGATCACGACGGTCGGCGACGCCACCAAGTACATCGAAGAGCACAAGGGCTAACGCCCGCAAGGACGCCCCGGTGTCCGCGCCTGCCTGCCGCCTGCCCATCGGGGATAAGGCGGGGCATTTGTCCGGCAACCCGTTTGCCGACACGCGGATCAGGGCCTAGACAGGCTCAGCCCTACCCGGGTTGGGCCTGTTGCTTTTTCGGAGCCAAGCTCCCTTTCGGAGAACGCGAATGCGCCGTGTGGTTGTAACCGGCCTCGGTCTTGTCACCCCGCTCGGGGGCGATGTCGAAACGACGTGGGCAAACCTCATTGCCGGTGAAAGCGGGGCGGGGCAGATCACCCGCTTCGATGCCTCGAACCAGAAGTGCACCATCGCCTGCGAGGTGAAGGGCAAGGATCATCCCTGGGGTTTCGATCCCGACAGGCGGGTGGATCACAAGGTCCAGCGGCAGGTCGATCCCTTCATCGTCTACGGCATCGACGCCGCCGGACAGGCGCTGGAAGATGCCGGCCTGACCGACATGACCGAGGCCGAGAAGGAACGCACCGGCTGCTCGATCGGATCGGGCATCGGCGGCTTGCCGGGGATCGAGATCGAGAGCGTCAACCTCCACGAGCGCGGGCCCGGCCGGGTCTCGCCGCACTTCGTCCACGGTCGCCTGATCAACCTCATCACCGGGCAGGTTCAGATCAAGTACGGCTTCATGGGCCCGAACCACGCGGTCGTGACCGCCTGCTCCACCGGCGCGCATTCGATCGGTGACGCCGCGCGGATGATCGCGATGGACGATGCCGACGTGATGCTGGCGGGCGGGGCGGAAAGCACCATCAACCCGCTCGGCATTGCCGGTTTCGCACAGGCGCGCGCGCTCAACATGAGCATGAACGACCGCCCGACCGAGGCGAGCCGTCCCTATGACCGCAATCGCGACGGCTTCGTCATGGGCGAGGGCGCGGGCGTGGTGGTGCTGGAGGAATACGAGCGCGCCAAGGCACGCGGCGCGAAGATCTATGCCGAAGTCACCGGCTACGGCCTGTCGGGCGATGCCTATCACGTCACCGCTCCGCACCCCGAGGGCCGCGGCGCGGAGCTGGCGATGCGCATGGCGCTGAAGAAGGCGGGCCTCGGGGCGGGCGATATCGACTACATCAATGCCCACGGCACCTCGACCATGGCCGACACCATCGAACTGGCCGCGATCAAGCGCGTGCTGGGCGATGATCTGGGCGGCGCGTCGATGTCCTCTACCAAGAGCGCCATCGGCCACCTGCTGGGCGGCGCGGGCGCGGTCGAGGCGATCTTCTGCATCCTCGCGATGCGTGACGGGATCGTGCCGCCGACGCTGAACCTGCATGATCCGGACGAGGGCACCGAAGGCATCGACCTCGTGCCGCTCAAGGCGAGGAAGCGCGAAGTGCGCGCGGTGCTGAACAACTCCTTCGGCTTCGGCGGCACCAATGCCTCGCTGATCATGCAGAAGGTCGACTGATACCGTGAACCGCGCGCGGGGTCTGCTGCTGCTGGTGGTCGGCCTTGTGGTGGCGGGGCTGGTGCTCGCGTGGACCGTCCTTGGTTCCGCGACGATCACGAAGGACACCAGCTTCACCATCCCCGCGGGCGCCTCGGTCGCCAAGGTGGCGGACAAGCTCGAGGCCGAGGGGCTGATTTCCTCGGCCTCCGGCTTCGTCCTGCAGGCGCGCATCTTCGGTTCGGATGCGCCCATCCAGGCGGGCGAGTTCCTGCTCACGCCCGGCATGAGCCAGGGCGACATTCTCGAAGCCTTCCAGTCGGGCGATGTCATCCGCCGTTTCGTCACCATCCCCGAAGGCATGCCCTCGATCCTCGTGTGGGAGCGCCTGATGGCCGAGGAGATGCTGACCGGCGCGGTCGACGTGCCGCCCGAAGGCTCGATCCTGCCCGACACCTACGCCTTCGAGCGCGGCCAGTCCCGCAAGGCGCTGGTCGAGCAGATGCAGGCCGCGATGGACAAGGCGCTGGCCGAGGAATGGGCCAGGCGCGGCCCCGGCATCGCGGTCGACACCATGCGCGATGCGCTGATCCTCGCCTCGATTGTCGAGAAGGAAACCGGCAAGCCCGAGGAGCGCGGGATGGTGGCCGGGCTCTATTCCAACCGCGTGCGTACCGGCATGAAGCTGCAGGCGGATCCCACGATCATCTATCCGATCACCAAGGGCAAGCCGCTGGGCCGCCGGATCCGCCAGTCGGAGATCGCAGCGGTCAACGGCTACAACACCTACACCCGGGTAGGCCTGCCCGAAGGCCCGATCACCAATCCCGGGCGCGACAGCATTGCCGCCGTGCTCAACCCGGCCCGCACCAGCGCGCTGTTCATGGTGGCCGACGGCACCGGCGGCCACTGGTTCGCCGACACGCTTGAACAGCACAATGCCAATGTCGCCAAGTGGTATGCGATCCGCCGGGAACGGGGCGAGATGTGATCTTTTCCCCGTCGTCCCGGACTTGATCCGGGACCGCTACCCGCTCAGAACCGGCCCTGATGGCTGATCCCTTCATCCTCACCGCCGCCCTGCCGCCCGATCTGGCGGGGTTTGCCGAAGGGCTGCGGCGCGCGCACTATCCGCCCGAGCGCAATCACCTCCACGCCCATGTCACGCTGTTCCACGCCTTCGCGCCCTCGCTGCTTGAGGAGCTCAGTGACTTCATCCCGCGCATCGCCGCCGAATTCGCAGGCCCGCAAGGGGCGGTGAAGGGGGTGATGGATCTGGGCAAGGGCACCGCGATCGCGCTCGATGCGCCGCAATTGCTGCGCCTTCGCGCCGGTATCGCCGAGCACTTCCACGGCAGCCTGACGTCGCAGGACCTCCACGAGCCGCGCCCGCACATCACCATCCAGAACAAGGTGACGAAGGAGGAGGCGAGGGCGCTGCAGGCGGCCCTTGCGCCGGTGCTCGCCCCGTGGATCGCCAAGCGGCGCTTTGTCTTCCCCGCGCTGGAGCTGTGGCACTATCGCGGCGGGCCGTGGGAGCGGCTCAAGACCTGCCCCTTTCGCGGGCGCGAAAAGCTCTGACGCGAGCGGCGCAACGAAGGCTTGACCCCGCGCGCTCCCCGCCCTAATGGCGCGCCTCGCGCAGGGGAGACCCGGCGCCGAATCCGGCCAGCAAAGCCGCGCCGGATGCCCATGGGGCGGAGTAGCTCAGCCGGTTAGAGCAGCGGAATCATAATCCGCGTGTCGGGGGTTCGAGTCCCTCCTCCGCTACCATTTACATAAACATCCGAAAATAAACGGTAAGTTTTTGCAGGGCGCGGCTCGATCGCAGCCTGCCGAGCGACCGGCGTGGCCAATTCCCGACGTTCTAGGTTCTCCCGGCTCCGCCGGCTGAGGGCGCGGCAGGGCCGGGCGCGACGGTGGGAGCCGGCTGACGGAAGCGCGCGGGCCGACGCTGGTCATGCAAGACTGAAACTGACCTTGCTGCCCGGCTCCGCGTAATTGGTGCGCACGCTTGCGATGTAGCTCTGTCCCGCGGTGAGTTGCGCAGCAATTCGTGCATTTTCGGCAGTGCCGGTGTCGTTGGACGCGGCAATCTGCACGCGGCCGCCATCTTCGATCTCGTGCAGAACGATCACAGTATCAGCCGGGCCAGCGGTTTTCAGCACGAATTCGCGCGTCATGTCTGCCGTGAAGCTGAACTCGGCGACCGCGTCCGGCACACTCGCCAGTGCAACATTCGCACCCGCTGCAATTGCTGTCGCCTCGCCCAATGGCGGGAAGAACCGTCGTGCCCATGCAATATCGTTTGCCGAGAGCTGCGTGTTGCTGGGCGTGCCTTCGCGATATTGAACGGGTTGATCGATGAGGCCGGCGACAAAGGGGTAATGCATGACCGACAGCGGATCCCAGTTCGAACCTTCCACCTCCGAGACCGCCAGCTTGCGGATGATGTTGTAATAGGTGTCGTCCCTGCTCCAGTGGTTGGGCGCAGCCCCGTAATGACTGTAGACGGCAGGCTCATTCCACTTGATGCCGGCCCTTGGATTCTGGTGTTCGTGCGCCATGCCCAGCGCATGGCCGATTTCATGCAATGCGGTAGCCCACCCCCATTCGGTGGTGAGATCCCACCCGAAGTTCATGTTTCGCCCGTCCGGTTCCGCATAGCGCAGCACCTCGGTGCCCACCCAGGACCAGGATCCGTCACCCTGATCAAAGCCGATGCGCAACATGGCCTTTTCCGATTGGGCAACTTCCCTGAAGCCCAGCCCGATACCCAGCGCCTTCCAGGTGGCAAATGCGTCACGGACAACCTGACGCTGGTTTTCGGGCCAGGGAGCGTGAGGCAGGTCCAGAAAATGGTAGGTCAAATCGGTTCCGTTGACCCACCGCGAGCCGACCATTCGGATGGCTTTTGCGCGGTTGGCGGAAAGGCCCCGGAGCGGGGTTTCTGGCGCGGCGCGGCGGGCGCGACAGGCGGAAAGGGTATCGTGTTGCTCTGTCATGATGGATCTCCTGTGCGGATCGGCGTCAATCGGCGTTCATCTCGTCAAGCTTCTTGCGCAGCTCGGCGCGCTTGATCGCCTTTTCGAGCGCTACAATGTCGGCATCGGCGACGCTGATCGCGCTTTGGCCCGCCGTGCCGATCGCCGAGGCGATGCCCTCGGCCCCGCTATCGGAGCCGTAACTCAGTTCCAGCGGGGTGCCGAATTCGTCGAACTTGGCCTTGGCCTCACGGCTGCCGAAGATCGAGCCTGCGCCGATCTTGAGTGTTTCGATCCTGCCCCACTGGCCGATCAACAGGGGATTTTCGGTCTCGATGGTTTTGGTGCAGCTTGCAGCTTCATCCGGCGCACAGCGAAGATCGATCACGTCAATCTTTGCCAACACGGGACGGCGGTAATAGAGCAGACGCTCAGGCTTCGGGCTGACATTGACGCTTTCGCCAGCCGGCACCGGGCCAACGGGCGTGATGTTCACGCCGTATCCCCTGATGCCATCAAGCCTGCCGATATCGAAACCCACCCGGTTTTCGCTGCCGGCGCCACGTTCGAACCATTTGCCGATCTTCTGGTCGATCCTGACCGCGCTCTGCCAGATGCGGGTAGTGCCCTGATGTTCGAAGGGAGCTTCGATAACAATCGTGAGCGCCTTGACAGTGCGGGTCCGGGCCTCGCGCAACCTTTCGAGTAATTGGGTTTCGGCTGCCGTCAGCGCTGTAAGCGCCATCCGGTCTTCCATCTGGCGGATCTGCTGACCGAGCTTGTCAAGCTCACCAAGGTGCTGGATGACCGAATTGCTGCAGACAAATTCAGGGGCCCGGATGCCCTCCTGCTCCTCGCTGCCCAGTGCGGCCAGAGGCGGCACGCCCGCAACTGCTCCGATTACTGCGCCCGCTGTCTTGATCACGCTTTCCAGCACCTTGCCGCCCTGGCCTTGCGCCTTGGAGTTGAAGGCCGCGAGGGTGCCGTTGGGATTGAAGGTGAAGGCGGTCGAGCGGTTGACGAGAAAGCCCTTCGAGATGTCGATCTTGACCAGATTCTCGGGGTCCGCGACGCCTTCGGCCTCGACCAGCCATTCCTGCCGGATTGTCGGCAGGTCGTCCGGCTTCTGCGGGCAGCCCGTCAATGTCAGCTTCAGCCCCACCGCCACCTCGGTCTTCGTGAGGTAGTATTCGATCGCAGGCTTGGTCTCAGCGACAGCGCTGGCGGGCGCGGTTAGCAGTATCATAGCCGCGCTTGCCCCAAGCAGGCTGGCTTTCATCAGTCGTTTCATGGTCTTGCTCCCCTCGTTGAAAGATCTCTGATTCCGGCCCCGTCAGCCCTCGTGCATTTCGCACCACACGATCGAGCCGGAACTGTCCCGCCAGCAGTGCGGGACCATGCCGATCTGGGCGGCGTAGCTTTCGAGCTCGGTCTCGTCGCGATAGATCAGCTGCCAGTCCATCACCGCGTCCATCCAACCGATCCCGAGATGCGCCGGCAGGAAATTGGCGATCACGATCCGCCCGCCGGGCGCAAGGCAGCCCTTCATCAGGCGGTGCAGCAGTTCCATCTGCCGCTCGTCGAGATAGTCGGTGAGGCCAAGCGTGTAGACGAGATCGAAGCGCAGACCCTCGCCCGCTGCCTGGCGCAGATATCGGAACACGTTGGCCTGGGTCAGACCGATGCGGTTGCCATGATTGCTGCGGACATATTCGAGCGAGGCGGGATCCTGATCCACCACCATCACACTGCTCAGATCGCGGCCGATCAGCGGATCGGCTTCGCGCAGGTGGCCGCCGGCCAGCGCCAGCACCCGTTCTCCCTTTCGCCAGGCCTCGGCCAGCATCGCTTCGGCATGGGCGCGGCGCTGGCGCACGCCTTCGGCAGGCTGCGAGGCGGTGGTCACCGCGAACAGATCATCGCCGAGCGCGGTGGCGGAATGGTTATGGCGCTGATCATAGATAAGATCGATCAGCGCGGCATCGCCCGGGTAGCCCCGCGGCCTGTCGTTGCTGTGACGGGCAAACGGATCCTGCAGCAAGGTTGCGTGCAGGGGGTGGCGACGCAGAGTGGTGCGAACTTCGTCCCAGCGGGTGCTGTCGGCATGGGCCAGATGCAGCTGGCCGGAAATCATGTTGAGCGCCGGGATCGTCTCCCCGCGGTCGATCATTTGCAGGGTTTGATCGTAGAAGCGTTTGATATGCATGGGCGGGCTCCTCAAGGTCTCTCAAGCATCAGGATGGCATCGGCAGCATCGATCACGGTGCGATCGTGACTGACGCAGATCACCACGGCGCCGCGATCGCGGGCGTATTCTCGCAAGGTGCGGGCCACCAGATCGGCATTGGCTGCGTCGAGTGCTGCGGTGGGTTCGTCGGCGAGCAGCACTGCGGGTTCGGCGGCCAGCGCCTGTGCGATCGCGACACGCTGCTTTTCGCCGCCCGAAAGCTGGGCGGGCAGCTGCCGGTGCTTGTCGGCCATGCCGAGCAGCTCCAGCAGCGCGGCACCGCGGGCGGCGGCGGCGGGTTGGCGACGAATGGTCGCGGCGAGCGTGATGTGCTCGGCCACGGTCATCACCGCGACAAGACGGCTGGTCTGGAAGATCATTCCAAGATTTGCCCGCCGCCATGCGGTCTGGCGCTGCGGGGACAGCCCGGACAGTTCCTCCCGGCCCCAAGTTACCGACCCGCTGGTGGCGCGGATGGCAAGGGCGAGAATGGACAGCAGCGTGGTCTTGCCCGCCCCTGAAGGCCCGCCCACGACATGGAACTGACCTGGCGCAAAGCTGTAGCTGAGCGTGGCGAGCACGGGCTTCATGCGACCGGCTTCGGCCATCGCATGGGCAACCCCTTCAAGCCTGAGCGGCGGCATGGTTGGAGCGACAAGCGTCATGGCCGGAACCCCGCCGTGACCCGCAGGCCGACCAGCGCCGGAACGCTTCCCGGGTCGAGGGTGATGAATATCTCGCGTACGTCGCGATCGAAGCGGTCTGTCGGATCGAGGGAGCGCGCGCTGCGGCGGCCCATCACGCTTGCCAGCTCGCTCACCTTCCCGCGCCAGCGCCGGTCGGTGCCCTCGATCCAGATGTCTGCCGTCTGGCCCGGTCTGATCCGCGCTGCGTCGCGCTCTGCGACTTCGGCGCGCACCTGCAACCGGGAGAGGTCCGCCACGATGATCAGCGGCGTGCCCTGGCTGGCGCCGGAGAACTCGCCCTCCCGGCGCAGGATCTGCAGCACCTCGCCATCGATCGGGCTGGCCAGCGTGCATTGCCTCGCGAGCGCTGCTCCCGCCCCTGCCTCACCCTGTGCGGCGCGGGCGGCGGCACGCGATTCGCTGCGTTCGGCCGCGCGCGCGCCCTCTTCGGCGAGCGAGGCTTGCGCCGTCGCCGCGCGCCATTCGGCATCGGCTGCTGCCAGCGCGTTTTCGCGGGCGGCAAGGTCGCGGCGGGAGACAAAGCCCTTGGCGACCAGCGCTTGGGCAGTGGCGAGGCGGTCGGCAGCTTCGGTCCGGGCGGCCAGGCTGGCGGCCACCGCCTGCCGCGCTGCTTCGATCTCCTGCTCGCGGTTACCCTCCATCACTCTGCGCGCAGCGGCATCGGCCTGTTCGGCCTGCGCGCTGAGCGCCGCCGCCGTGTAGGTGCGCGGCTCGCAGGCGACACGGAGCAACGTCTGGCCGGCATAGACCCGGTCGCCGCGCTTCACGTGGACTGCCGCGATCACGCCGTCGACCGCCGCCACCAGCTGGCGTGCCTCGCTGACGCTATCGATCCGCCCGACCGCTGTCGCCACATAGGCCTGCGCGGCGCTGGAGCCGGACTGAGCGCGCGCCGCTGCCGGAGCAGAGAGCGAGCGCTCCTCGCCGCAGCCGCTCAGCCCGGCCATGGCCCCGAAGGCCCAGAGAACCCATGCACGCACCATCCTATGACCGAAACACCGCGTCAGGCGCAAAGGCTGCTATAGCTCCGCGCGCCGCCAGCATCGCGACCATCGCGGCCACGCTTACCCCGACCACCGGCGCCAGCAGATCGCCCGCGCCAAAGGTGGTCCAGGGCAGCACCGGCCTGAAGGCGAAGACGAGCAGGGGCGTCACTGCAATGCTCCCGGCCAGCGTGCCCGCGGCAATCACCGCGGTCGTCACGGCGACAATCGCGGCGATCTCGCGTTGGCTTGCGCCATGGCCGATCAGCGAGAGCAGATCGGCGTAGTAGCGCTGCACGAAGCGCAGCACGCCATTGGCGAGCAGGATCATCATCAGCAGCAGCGCCAGAAAGGCGGCCAGCCCGATCGCGAGACCCGCGCCTGTCTTTCCCTGCCAGTAATCGATCGAGGATTCGATGAAGCCGGCGCCCGTTACGACGGAAATATCGGGAAAGCGCCGGCCGGCATCGCTTGCGGCCTGCGCAAAGGCAGAAGGCGAGGGGCGCTGCCGGCCGAAGGTGCCGGCCAGAAAGGCGGTGCTCGCCGGATCCATTCCCAGAATCCGGCGAGCGGTCTCGAAATCGACCAGCACGTAAGGCGCGCCGAGATAGGTCGACAGGTCATCGACCGTCCCGCTCATGGTCAGGGTCAGCGCGCCGATCGTCGCCTCGCCCGCCTCCTCTGGACCGGTCAGGCCAAGCCGCGTCAGATCGCTGTCATTGGCGAGAAAACTGTTGGGGCCGATGCCGTGGTGCTCGATCCCGACCACGGCGACATTGCCGCGCCGGCCATCGGGCGAGCGCCACGGCGCAAAGCCGAACGCCATGCGGCGCATGCTGGCTCCGGGGAAATAGCGTGCAAGCTGGGCATCGTAATCTTCGGCAAATGGCACCGGAAAGTCGAAGCATTCGACGCTGCCGGCCATGACCCAGAAATCCGCCTCCACGGCGCGCGGAACCGCCGCACTGGCCTGGCGGAAGCTGTTGTAGACCGAGAACTGGAAGGTCGCGACCGTCGCTGCCACCGTGCACGACAGCATCGTCATGCCGAGGAAACGCCAGTCGCGGCGAAGCACGGAAGCAACAAACAGGATCGGCAGGGCTTTCATGGGACCGCATTTTGCCGCACCCGGGTGCCGCCAGCGTGAAAGCACAGTTTGCCAATGGTGAAAAATTGCGTGAAAAGAGCAACCTCCGACGCATTAGTGCGCCACGGGGCTGGTGCAGCATCATTTGCGTGGGCAGGTTGGGGGCAAGATTGCAGATCAGGTTGTGTCTGTGGGGCACGTTCCGGCTGTTCGCCGCTGATGGCGCGCGGATCGAGATTCCCAGCAGAAAGGGGATGGCGCTCTTGGCGATGCTGGCGACAGCTCCGGACGGAGAACGGACCCGCGGCTGGTTGCAGGATCGCCTGTGGGGTTCGCGCGAGAAGCTGCAGGCCCAGCAGAGCCTGCGCCGCGAGCTGGCGACCTTGCGCGCGCAGTTGCCCACGCCCATCGCGGCGCTGATCTCCACCAACCGCGAACGGGTGCGGCTCGATTGCGGTGCGATATTCCTCGATACCGCCGATCGCGATGCCGGTGCGCCGTTTCTTGACGGGTTCGACATCCCGGGCGAGAACGGCTTCGAGGAATGGCTGCGCGAGCAGCGCCAGATCGCTGTTGCGCGCCCGGCGCTGCCGCCTGCCGGCCTCTCACCGGTTCTGCCGCGCTCGATTGTAGACCTGCGCGATCCGGCCCCGGGTTTCGGCGGCCGTCCAGCGATAGCTGTCCTGCCTCTGGTCAATACCACCACATCGCCCGATGCCGATATCTGGGCCGAGGGCCTGAGCGAAGACCTGATCGAGCGCATCTCGCGGCTGCGCTGGCTTCCGGTCATCGCATCCAATTCGGTCGCCGAATTGCGCGGCCGGGATCTCGATCCCCGGGCGGTGGGCGAACTCGTGGGGGCGGCCTATGTGCTGCGCGGGCGACTTGTCACCCGGCGCGGGGCGGCGGCGATCATGATGAACCTGTTTGACGCGATCAACGGCCAGCTGCTCTGGTCGGAGCGCATCACGCCCGAGCGCGGCCTCGGCCACGACGCCGTCGATGAAGTGATCGATGGTCTGGTCGCCGCGCTCGAAGCGCGGATCGACACCGAACAGCAGGTGCGTGCGGTCACCCGCGCGATCGACGCGCTCAATGTCAACGAATTGCTGTGGCGCGCGCGCTGGCACTCCCACAAGCTGACGCGCAAGGATGCCGAGGTGGCACGGCAGCTGATTGCGCAGGCGCTGGAGCAAAATCCCCATTCGCCCGATGTGCTGATCCACGCAGCGCAGATCAAGGCGTGGGATGTATGGTCAGGCCGGCGCGCAGACGGGGAAATCGAGGAACTGCGGGCCATGGCGCTGCGCGCGACACTGGCTGACCGGTTCGACGGGCGCGCCTACATGCTGGTCGGCGTTGCCGAAATGTGGTTGCGGCATCATGATCTGGCGCATGAATTCCTGACCGAAGCACTGCGGCTCAATCCCAGCCTTGCCAAAGCCTATTCGCAGCTGGGGAGCAATTACTCGCTGTCGGGCAATCCTGCCGCTGCCCTTGAGCCGCTGCGTACGGCGCTGCGCCTCAGCCCGCTCGACAACGAGGTCTTCCACATGCTCGGCGAGCTGGCGCTTGCCTATCTGATGTCCGGCGAGCTGGACGAGGCACTTCGCCATGCCGATCTCTCGATCGCCCGACGTCCGGCCTATTTCTATGCCCATGTGCTCAAGGTCAACGCATTGGTGGCAAGCGGACGGATGCCGGCTGCGCGCCGGGCAATGCGGGAACTGCGCCGCGCCAAGCCGTCGTTCGAACCGACCGATATAGACTGGGTGCCGTTCCGCGACCGGAGCTGGAACGACCGTCTGAGGCAGGCAGTCATAGAGGCTGAAACGGGGTGACATCGGGCCGGGCGGTCTGAGGAGACCCGCGCGGCCTGCGAACATTGGGGGGTCTATGTTTCGCTTCAAATGGACAATCCTTGCGGGCGCTCCGCAGCGTGCGGCACAGCCTGCGCCCCCGCGCGACATCTTCGAACCCTTCGATTTTGACTCGCTGCTGACCAAAGGCTGCATCCGGCAGGCGCTGAGCCGTTTTGTCTTTCGCACGCTTTTCCCGATTGGTTTTGCCGTCCTGCGGGTGATCGCGCCGGTGCTCCGGATCGGGCGGCTGGCGGTGCTTTCGCGCCATGGCGATGTGGCGGCGGTCTTGTCTGACCGGGATGGCCATTTCGAGGTGGTGTATGGCCCGCAGATGACCGAGCTTGGCGAAAGCACGAACTTCGTGCTCGGGCTGGATGGCGCCGAGCATGAGCGGCATCGCCGTACGATCGGGCTCGATCTGATCGATCCGGTCGATATCGCCAGTATCGAAACCGTCACGCGCAAGACGGCGGCGGCCTTGCTGGAGGCGGGCGCGGGCCAGCTTGACGTGATGCGCGATCTCGTGACGCGCACCGCGAGCGAGGCGACTTGCCGTTTCCTCGGCATATCCCCGCGCGATCCCGATGCCTTCGCCGAATGGACCATGGCGGTTTCCATGCTGCTGTTCGCCGATCCCTTCGGCGATCCCAAGGTGCGCAAGCAGGCCTTGATCGCGGGACAATACATCCGCCGCCTGATCGACGACGAGATCGACAGGGCCCGGCGCCAGAGGAAACATTTCGATCCGGCCAAGCACACGGCCGAGGAAATCGAGAAACGGCGGCAGGAGAGCAGCCTGCTGGAGCGCATGGTGGTGCGCGGTGATTTCACCGATGCCGAAGTGCGCGCCACCATCCTTGGCCTTGCGACCGGGTTCATTCCCACCAACACGCTGGCGGCGGGGAACATTCTCGAGGAGCTGCTGGACAACCCGGAGCTTTACGACACGGCCCGCCGCGCGGCCATGGCGCTGGCCGAAGCACGCGAAGCGAAGGATGATGTGGCAGCCAAGGCCCAGCGCGAGGTGCTGGAGGAGGCGCTGCTCAAGGCCGCGGCGCGATACCCGGCGCTGACGCCGGGCATCTGGCGGCAGGTCCCCCGCGATGTCGACATCACGCCGGCCGGAGGCGGGCGACGGCTGCGGTTCAAGGCGGGGACCATTGTGCTCGCGTCGATCAGTTCGGCGCTGCGCGATCCGCGCCGGCCAAGGCCCACCACACAGGGCGTGCACGCCGCGCGCGAGGCGAGCGACCTGATTTTCGGAGCCTATCCCCACCGCTGCCTTGGCGCGCATCTGGCAATGGCGCACATCATCGAGGTTTTCGCGGCGCTGCTCGCTCGCCCCGGGCTCAGGCCAGCGCGGGGACGGCATGGCCGAATGTGGCGGGCCGGGCCCTATCCGGTGCGGTTCGACATGGACTACCATTGCCCGACTGCACAGCGCTGCCTTCTGGTCGCAGCCGTGCCGGTACGCGCGGGAGTGGCGATCAAGGCGGTAGAGGATGCGCTGGACGCCATCGGCAATCCCGTCGACGATGATTTCGCTGCCGCACTGGACAATACCGGGTGCATCCAGTTCGCCTCGCTCAATGTGATCGAGCGCGGTGAAGGAGCGGAAGGCGCGTTCCTGATCGTCGAAGTCAATGGCGATGGCACCGACAGCCATGTGCTCGAACAATTCGCCACAGCCGCAGAGCCGTGGCTCGCACAGGTTCTGGCCATGTGCGCCCCGGCCGACAATCCGCCCGCCACCGCGCGCGACATGGCGCGGCTGATGCAGCGCCATGTGCTCGATCTCAGGCAGCGCCCGTGGGACACGATGGGGCTGCACTTCGACGGGCTGAGGGACATGTCGGTGGCGGACATCGACCGGCAGGCAGAGCTTGCCCGCTGGGCGCGCGAACAGATCGACGCGCGGATGCAGCAGCCCGGCCTGTCCGACGGCCGGCCGATCGAACTGCTGCTTCACCTGCGCCGACTTCTGAAAGAGGATATCTTCTACGCCCGCCGCGAAAGCCTCAGAAAAGCGATGATAGATGCCGGGCCGAAGCTGCAAGGGGCGATCATCCGCCCAAGCCGCAAGCGTCTGTCACTTGCCGGGTGGAAAGAGCGCGATCCGCTCAGCACCACGCTGACGATGCTGCGGGCACCGGACAACCGCTTCATCCTGATCGCTTTTGGCTTGCTGTCGCTGCTCTGCGCTGTGCCGGTCTATCGGCTGGCGCTGCCGGATGGTCCAGCCAGCACGGTGCAGCAAGTGCTGGCAATCATCGCCGCGCTCGCCGGCGGCCCGGTGCTGGTGTTGTTGGTGGCAGCGATTACCTTCGGGATCTTCCTGTTGCTGGTTCGCCGCGCCGAACTGCGCGAACCGAGCGATCCGCGCAATGCCAGGCTGGAAGATGTCGAAGCGATCACCGCGCGCGAGGATGCGCCCGGCTTCGAGCAGAACCACATCATCGCTGTCATGCCGCTGAAACGCGGCCTGATCCGCCGGTTCAGCTTTGCCTTTTCGATGTGGTGGATCAGGCAAGCGGTGACGCACTGGTTCCGGCCCGGCTTTGTCGTGACCATGGGCACGATCCACAAGGCCCGCTGGTTCGTGGTGCCCGGCACGCGGCAATTCGTGTTCCATTCCAACTATGACGGCAGTTGGGAGAGCTATCTTGAGGATTTCATCACCCGCGCACATCAGGGCCAGACTTCGGCCTGGAGCCATGGGGAGGGCTTCCCGCCGACCCGTTTCCTGATCCTTGACGGGGCAGCAGATGGAGACCGGTTCAAGCGCTGGGTGCGCCGCCAGCAGCGCCCCTCGCTCTGCTGGTACAGCCGCTTCCGGCACCTCACCGCCAAGCAGATCCGCAACAATGCCATGATCGAGGATGGTCTGGCGCGGGCCGCCAGCGACACCGATGCGCGTCGCTGGCTCGCGAACTTCGGTTCGGCGCAGCGCGAGATCGACGAGCTTGAAACCCACGAGGTGCAGGCCATCGTGTTTTCCGGCCTCGGCCATCACCCGCTTGCAACGACACTGGCGATAAGGTTGCCGCGCGATCGGGCCGAGGCGCGCGACTGGCTGCGAAGCCTGGTTTACCCCCCTAAAGACAGTCCGCCAGCCGATGCACCTCGGTCCCGGGTGCGGTTCGGGGATGTCGATCTGACCGGCCCGGCGGCGATGTTGGGCCTGACGGCACAGGGCCTCGCTCACCTTGGCCTGCGCGAAGGCATCGGGCTTGACCAGTTGCCCAGCGCGTTTCGTATGGGAATGTATGGTCGCCAGCGGGTGCTGGGAGATCGTCCCGACAGCGAATGGCGCTGGTCTGACCGTAACGCCGAGGCGGTGCTTACCATCTACACCGAGGATGCCGACGATGCTGCCGGTCACGCCGATGAGGTCGAGCGCCAAATGCGACACCTTTGCAAAAGCGGCGGCGCGGTGCTCTCGCAGGTGCCTTGCACGCCGCTGCGCGAGCCGCAGGATGGCTCGGTCAATCTCGGACGTGAGCATTTCGGTTTTCGCGACGGCATCTCGCAGCCGGTGATCCGCGGCACCCGCAAGGCAGCGGTCACCCCGCCGCCGCGCGACGTGCTGGCACCCGGCGAATTCCTGATGGGCTATCGCAACGATCAGGGCCACGTCTCGCCCTCGGTCGCGATCGGAGCCGAACATGATCCGCGCTCGCGCCTGCCGACCGTGGCCGAAGGCGATACCAACCGTTTCCCGCTGATCGGCAATCGCTCGTCGGAACCGGATTTGCGCGACTTCGGGCGCAACTGCACCTTTCTGGTGCTGCGCCAGCTCGATCAGGAGGTCGACGAATTCGAGAAGTCGATCGAACGCCACGCCCGGGCGCTGAACGGCGAGCCTGGCAGGGCGAAACCTGCCTATCCCCATCTGCCCGACCTGATCGGCGGCAAGGTCACGCGCGAATGGGTGGCGGCCAAGATCATCGGACGCTGGCGCGACGGTTCGCCGCTGGTGGGCAACCCCTCACGCCCGGCAGGGCTGGAGCCGCACGATGTGCCGGACAATGATTTCGCCTATGGAGTCGACGACCCCCGCGGCTTTGCCTGTCCGCTCGGCGCCCATATCCGCCGCACCAACCCGCGCGACAGCCTGGAGCCCGGCGATCCGGACGAACAGGCGATCACCAACCGGCACCGCATCCTGCGCCGGGGCCGGACCTATGCCTATCGTCCCGAAGGCGAAGACCGGGATGTCAAGGGCCTGCTGTTTGCGGCCCTTTGTTCGGATCTGGAGCGGCAGTTCGAGTTCATCCAGCACACCTGGATCAATGCCACCTCGTTTCACGGGCTCACCGAAGAGGCTGATCCATTGCTTGGCAATCCCCGGACAGACGAGGGCAAGTTTCTTGATCTGCCGGACGGTCCGCAAAAGGGGCGCGGTTCGGCTGACGGCGGCACCAACACGCGTTTCACGATTCCCACGGCGGGCGGCCCGGTCGTGATCGAGGGCCTGGAAAGCTATGTCACTCTGCGCGCCGGAGGCTATTTCATGCTGCCCAGTCGATCTGCGCTCCAGTTTCTCGCAGGCCTGCCGGTGACCGGCGGGGGCTGATCAGCCATGTGGTGTCACGGAAGAGCTTAACTGCCGGCAGTTGAGGGCCGACATCGTCATGGCACACCGGCACGGTGCTGTTCGGCATCGGTCCAGAACAGTTCGCGCTTGCCCTTGGTCGGTCCGGCGATGTTGACGGGACGCTTCCAGTGCAGCCGTCCGGCGCGTTTCTGTGCCGCTTCATGCAGCCGGCGCATGAAGATGCGCAGTCCGGCGCGGTCTGTCCGGAGGTCGAAGGCTTCCAGCAGATAGTCGCCCGTCCTGAGCATCTGCGCGCGCGTCGCTTCGCGGAGCTCGGCGAGCACGGCTGCATGGGCGGGATCGCCTGCGAGATTGACAAGGCAATCGGGGTCCACCGCGAGGTGGCACAACTCCTCCACCGGAGGAGCGAGGTAATAGTCGAGCCGCGCCTTCACCGCCGGGGTGGCAGCAGCGTGCCTGACCAGCTGCTTGAACGATGCATGGTTCATGTCGTCGTTTTTCAGCGCATGCTCCCCGTCGGACCAGGCGTTGAAGACATAGGCCCAATCGCGCCCGATGGTGCCGCGCATCGGCACGGGGTAGCCCCGGGCGTTCTCGTCGAAGCTGCCGAAGGCATAATCCCGCGCCGGGGCGCCCGCACGCAGCAGCGAGCGGCCGGTGTAATCCCGGCCGGCGGGCATGGTGATCCCTGCGGCATCGAGGATGGTGGGCATCAGATCGACGGCGGCGACCAGTTCCGACGAGACACTTCCAGCCTCGATTCGGCCGGGCCAGCGGATCACCAGAGGCGTTCGCAGCCCGTTGTCGTAAACCGACGACTTGGCGAAGGGAAACGGCATCCCGTGATCGGACAGGAAGATGACCAGCGTTTCCTGTGCCAGCCCGCTCGCTTCGAGGGCCGCCATGATCGCGCCTAGCGTATCGTCGGCACGCTTCACCGAGTTCTGGTAATTGCGTACGTCGGCCCGGATACCCGGCAGATCGGGAAGAAATCCCGGCACCGTCACCTCGTTTTCGGTGATGATCCGGCTGGGCGCATGGGCATCTGCGCCCGAGGCGGCGGCCTCGGCATCGTTGAAGTTCGGCTTGTGTGGATCGGCAATGTTGACGACCAGATAGAAGGGCTTGTGCCTGCGAATGGCGGTGCCGAGGAAACGGGCGCTGGCCTCGGCCATGGCGGCAGCCGAATGTTTGCGCACCGCACCGAAATTCTCCTGCACGTCCCAGTATTTGCCGCCGACCGGCGCGGGATTGGTATCGGCCGGCTTGCCGATGACCCCGGTAAGATAGCCAGCCTTGCGCAGTTCGGTCGCGATTGTCGGGGTGTTGCTGTCGTCGATATAGAAAAACCCGGTTGCGCCGGACTGCTGCGGAGTGAGGCCGGTCTGGAGCGCAACGCGGGAAGGCGAGCAGTTGGAAGCCGCGACATAGGCCCGCTCGTAGCGGCGGCCGGAATGGGCCAGTGCATCGATATGCGGAGTGATGTCCTTGATCGGCGATCCGAAGGCCCCGACCGAATTCCAGTTCATATCGTCCACCGTGACGATGAGAACATTGGGCCGCGAGGGTTGCGTCGCCTCCGCGAAGGCGAGGGCGCTCCCGGCAAGCGCGAGGATCACAGCGGCAAGGCTGGCAAGCCATCTCACGGCAAGCGCGACGCTAGCCTGTCGCTGCCCGGGCGAGAGCGTCCATCTTCTCGAAGCCTGCGCCCTTGAGCACCTCCAGCGCCCGCGCGCGGAAGCTCTCGCGGGTCGGGAGTGCGCCGGTGTCGCGGCAGGACCTCGTGACGAAGGCCTGCATCTCTGAAAGATAGGTCTGGTGCAGCGCATAGAGCGCCCGCTTGCGCCCGCTTTCGTCGATCAGCGACATCTCCTTCGAGGTGCCGTTCTCGGCATATTCGTTGTTGTACATCTGCCAGATCAGCGCGAACGGCAGGTCGAGCGCGACGGCCGACTGCATCACGAAGCGGCTTTTCATGTATTGCTGTTTGACGGTCAGCGGCTTCGACTTGTCGGCATGATAGCCGTATTCGCCGATGAACACCCGGCGCTTGAACGGCAGGCCCGCCTTGGACGGCAGCTGCCCTTCGAGGTAGGCAAGGATCTGTTCCAGCGGCTGGCGGATCGCCATGAGATCGGGCGTGGGCGACTGCTTGATCGCCTCGTAGGCCGAATAGGATACCAGATCGGGATTGGCCTCGGGCAGCACCGAGAGCGCGATGCTCGCGCGGCCCTGCATGGCCTTCCTGACGAGATTGACCTCGATGTAGTGGTAGACCTCGACATCCTTGTGCGGCACGGCGGCTCTGGCGTTGTCAACCGCCAGCTGGCGGATCTTCATCCAGGCGATCATCCCTTCCACTGCTGTCAGCGAAGGATCGGCCTCGCGGTTCTGGCGACCCAGCAACAGCCAGTCGCCTTCCCAGTTGCCGAGCATGAAGACCTTGCCGGTGCCGGAATAGCGCTCCAGCAGCCAGGCGGTCAGAGCGTACATCTCGTCATAATAGAGCCGCGCCTCTGTCATGTTGACGCCGTCGCGCCACTTGGCGTCGGTGAAGGAATGCACCCAGGCCTGATACCAGGTGAAATCCATGTCCAGCGCTTGCTGCAACTCGGGCGAGGCTTGCAGATATTCGAGTGTCGTCGTCGCCTTGCGCGCCGCAGCCTCGGTGCCGTAATTCGGCGCCGCGCCTTGCGCGAAGGAGATCTTCAGCAGGTTGGAACCGAGGCCTCTGACCTGCTCGGCCTGTTCGATCAGCCCGCTGCCCTTGGTGAACTGGTATCCGCCGCCGATCGCCTGCGTGCCGAGGATGTAGTTGTAGCTGCGCGCCGCAGCCTCAGGATCGGCAGCGCAGCTGGCCCCGGTCTGCGCAGCGGCGGGGGCGGACAGCGCCAGCGCGAGCGCCGCGGCCGCGCCCAGCGCCGACGCGGCTCCGCGGTGACGCAGACCCCTCATCAGAAGCTCACCTGCACGCCGAGGTTGAACCGGCGTCCGGCCAGCGAGATGTAGTTTACCAGCTGTTCGTACTTCAGGTAGCGGAAGGTGCCGGTGTTGGTGAGGTTCGTCGCATCGGCCGTGAAGCGGATGTTGCGGTTGAGATTGAAGCGCGCGGCAAGGTCCAGCTGTCCGCGGGCTGCCTCGATTTCGGGCAGGGCTTCAGGCCGGGCAAATCCGAGCTGCACGATCTCGCGCCGGGTGAATTCCGAACGCCAGTTATAGGCAAGCCGCAGGTTGAACTTCTTGTCGTCGTAATAGGCGCCGGCGTTCCAGGTGTACTCCGACAGGCCGCGCCGCCCGATCGGATCGCCTTCCTGATCGCGCAGATCGCTGTTCTCGTCGATATAGGTGAAGTTGCCGGTCACCCCCAGGTGTTGCAGCAGCCCCGGCAGGTAGGTGAAGGCATGGGCCGCGCCCACTTCGATGCCCTTCAGCTTGGTGCCGCCGAAGTTGCCGAATGTGGTGACGGAGAACACCTCGCCGTTGATCTCGCGCGCGGTGGGCACCGGATTGCGGAAGATCGTGGTGTCGATGTTCTTCATGAACGCCGCGACCGACAGGTAGCTGCCCTTGTCGTAATACCATTCGAGCGACGCATCGAAATTGTCCGAATGGACCGGCTTCAGGAACGGATTGCCCGCCACGCCGAAACCGGCAAAATCGGGGTCCACATCCGAACGGGTCAGCTCCAGCCCCGGCGAAATCTGCGTCAGGGCAGGCCGGCCCAGCGTCCGCGAATAGGCAAAGCGCGCGACCAGCTCCTTCGACAGTGCGAAGTTGATGTTCGCGGTCGGCAGCCAGTCGTCATAGGAGTTCCTGAAGGTGACGATGCTGTAGCTGACGGGTGTGCCGGGGTTCAGCAGGTAACCCGAAGAGGTGGTCTTCGTCTCGACATAGCGAAGCCCGACATTGCCGAACACCGGCACGGAGCCGAGATCGGTGCTGAAGTTGGCTCGCAGATACCCTGCGAGCGTGGTTTCGGTCACGCGGAAGCGTTCGTCTTCGACCTCGTAAAAGCCGGAGCCCGAGGCGGGGTTCACGGCGCGGATATCGAACAGGTTGAAGTATTCCTGCACGCTCGCGATGTCGCAGCCCGCAGTCGATCCGAAGGTCATCGGCAGATTGCCGCCGAAGCGCCGCAGGATATCGGGGTCGCCCGCTGTGTTCAGGCAGGAACTGAGAAAGGTCGCGGTTGCCGCCGCGCCCGGATCGGTCGTGTTGGCGGGGTTGAGCGGCACGGCCCAGATGTTGATGGACTGCACCGGATCGCGCACGTCCTGCCCCGCGATTGCGGCCACCCCGCCGCCTTCGTTGGGGTTTTCGTAGCGGGCTCGTTCGAAGGTCCGCTCGGCCCAGCGGAAGCCTGCCTGGAACGACCGGAAGAAGCCCAGATCGGGTTCCCAGGTCGCATCGAAGCGCACCGCATCATCTGTGTTCTCGGTATCGGCCGCGTTGCGCTGATACTGGCGGTAGCGGTAGCGGTTGTAGCTGAGATCGCCGGGGTTGAGCACCACCAGCTGGTCTTCCGGCACAACCGAATTCACCCCGTAAAATGCCGAGGGGAAGGGATTTTCGTAAAAGGTAACGTTGGGGATCCGGTTATCGCCAAGGCTGAAATCGACGATGTTGTAGAAATCCTGGTTGTTGAACCGCGGGTTGACGCCGCCCTGCTGCTCGATGCTGGCGCTGAGCTGCCCGAAATTGAGCGTGTTGGCCCGGCCGCGCGATGTCGCACCCTTGACGTAGAAGGTCAGGTTGGGGGTCACGTCCCAGGTTGCTTCGGCGGCGAATTGCTGCGATTCGCGCGAAATCTCGTTGATCGAGGGCGCAGCACCAACGCGGGTCGTGAACGAGGCCAGCCGCCCGGATGTGAGCACATAGACCGAACCGAATTCCGGCGTCTCGCCCAGTTGTTCGAAGGTCGCGCCGGGGCCGCCGATCAGATAGCCCGAACGCGGAACGTTCGAGACGAGGTTCATGTTCGCACCCGTCAGGCTCTCGTCAAGATCGGTCAGCACCGCGTCGAAGCGGATGTCGAGGTTGGACGCGGGCTTCCATTGCAGCGTCCCGTTGAACGATTTGCGGGTGTCGTCACGCACACGCTCGGACACGCCAAAGGCCCCGGGGATGTAGTAGACGTCGTTCGCGTCGCTCAATCCGTCGCCGTTGGGATCGTCGAACGCATAGCGATAGGGGTTGGGGCGCGTGCCCCCGCCGGTCGCGTTGGGAATGTTGGCGAGCTGGAAGAAGTTGTAGTTGAGTGCGGTCTGGTTGGCCCCGACGCTGGCGGGCGGATCGACGTTGCCCGTCCGGCGCGTCCAGATGCCCGGCGCGTCGATTACCTCGTTGCCGCCATAGACATAGGCGATGCTGGCGATTTCCTTGTAGCCGACATTCACGATCACTCCGAAATCGCCGAGTGGTGTGTCGAGGAATTTCTTCTGGAAGAACAGGTTGCCATCCTGCCGTTCGAGATCGCCGACTTCGGCATATTTGGCAGTGCCCGACAGGTTGATGATCATGTCCCGCTTGCCGCTGAGCGGGGCGCGGGTCTGCAGGTTGATCGTCCCGCCCAGCGAGCCTTCGATCTGGTCGGCGGTCAGCGCCTTGAGGATTTCCACCCCGGCAAACAGTTCTGCCGGAAGGTCCTGGAAGTTGACGCTGCGGTCATTGCCGTTGCTGAGATCGACGTCCCCGGTGCCCGATGCGATGGCGCCGTTGATGGTGACGTTGTTTTCCGAGAGGCCGCGCACCTGCACCTGGCGCCCTTCGCCGTCATTGCCGCGGTTGACCTGCACACCGGTGATGCGCTGGAGCGCTTCGGAGATGTTGTCGTTGGCAAGCTGGCCGATGTCTTCCGCGTTGATCACATCCTTGATCTCGGTCGCGTTGCGCTTTTCGTCGATCGCGCTTTCGATCGACTGGCGCACGCCGCTCACGACGATGACGTTGTCTTCTGCGGTGGCGGGCTCGCCCGACTCCGCGGGTCCGGGGGTTGGGGCGCTGTCCTGCGCGGCCGCCGGACATCCCAGAGCCAGAGCGCTTGCGATCACGGCCAGTTTCGAGCCGGACGCGACAAGATGCTGCTTCATGTTTTCACTCCCCCAGCCGGCTCGCGCGGCTATTTCGGCTTATGTTGTCTGCCTGAGGCTGCCGAGTCCTGACGGGCGGATGGCCCTGTGCAGATCGCAAGATCCGCCCCGCCATTGCCCGAATTCTCCTCACCCTCGACCCTTAACCTACACCCGCAATTTCACTTTAGTAAAGAAAATTGTTTCATTTAAAATGGAGTGGCTTGGGTCGCTCTTGCGTCTCGGCAATGCCCGGAGATGCCGCGAATCTAAGGAGTTCGAGAGTGCATAAAGTGCTGGAGGGACGATTGCGGCGTGGGATTCGCATTCCAGCTTGACCGGAAGCGACGGTTATTAATAAAATGGTTTTTGCAATTAGGGCGGACTGACTCGCCGGGAGAGACAATCAATGGTCTGGCTGCGGAAGGTTCTCGCCGTCCTGTGTATCCTTGCGGCCACGGTGCTTGCGACGCTGTCGCAAGCCCAGTCGTCGCCCGAGGCTGCCGTGCTGGCGGGCCCCGTCAATGCCGTCTTCCCGCCCGCAGGGCGGGCGATCCGCAAGGAACTGGTCGCTCCGCTGGCTATGCAGGGCGACTGGACACTCAAGGGCTGGGTCAAGCTTGATGCCCGCCGGGGCGGGCCGCGGACCATCATCGCTCTCGTCGACGAGAACGGTATCGAGCGCGTCGTCATCGGCGTGGCCGACAACCGGATATTCGCCGAAGCAGGCGGTCCGCGGGTCGTCTCCGCCGCCGAGGGCAAGGCGGGTGAATGGCAGCTTGTCACCCTCGAATCGCAAGCAGGAAAGCTCAGTCTTGCGATCGGAGCCGCGGTTCCCGTGAAAGTCGGCGTGTCGAAGCCGGCACAAGCAGTGGCCCTGCTGCTTGCTCCGCGCAGCGCGGGACGCGCGCCGTTTGGCGGTGCTGTCGCCAGCCTCGCGCTGTGGCAGGGGCAACCCGAACAGTCCGCGCGCATGGTCTGGACCGCGCCAGACGAGCGTCTGATCCAGTTCGAGTCCGCCAGTCCCGGGTGGCCTTTGCAGGTCAAGCAGACAATGGGGATGACTGGGCCGCAGGACCCCGCAACCCTGCCGGTCAGCCGCGCGCCCGCTGCTGTCCAGCCGCGCGCAACCACGCCGGCGGTCCCTGCGCCTGCGCTCGTGCCCGCGGGGGACAATCGCTGGGTGGTCGGGGCATGGCGTCTTGCCGCCGCGCCCGATGTCGCCGCGGCCCCCGCTGCGATCGCGCAACCGGGCTTTGATGCCGGCTCCTGGCTGCCGGCAACCATTCCGGGCACGATCCTTGCCACCTATGTCGCCAACGGCGTCTTTCCCGACCCGGCCCATGGCCTCAACAACCTGCAGATCCCCGAAAGTCTCAGCCGTCAGGATTACTGGTTGCGCACGGAATTCGTCCGCCCCCAAAGCGGCGAGCGCACGCATCAGGCGCTTGCGTTCCAAGGCATCAACTACGCCGCCGAGATCTGGGTCAACGGCGAGAAGCTCGGCGCGACCGAGGGCGCCTTCACCCGCGGGCGCTTTGTGCTGCCCGCGCGGTTCGCGGGCGGCGATCGTATCGCAGTGGCGGTGCGGGTTTCTCCGCCGCCCCATCCGGGCCTGCCGCATGAGGAATCGCTCACCGCCGGGCCGGGGCTCAATGGCGGGGAAATGACCATCGACGGCCCGACCTTTGCCGCCAGCGAGGGCTGGGACTGGATCCCCACAGTCCGTGATCGCAACACTGGTGTTTGGCAGGATGTGGTGCTCGAGTCATCGGGTGACGTCCGGCTCGGCGATCCGCATGTCAACACCGTGCTCCCGCTCGCAGACAACACGCTGGCCGAACTGACCTTCGCCGTCCCCCTGATCAATGACAGCGCGGCGGAACGCAATGTGGAGGTCGAGGCGCGCTTCGGTGATGTGACCTTGCGCCAGAGCACAAAGGTGGCGCCGAAGTCGAACGCAACGGTTCGCTTCGCACCCGACGCCTTTGCCGAGCTGCGCATCCGCAATCCCGCGCTTTGGTGGCCCAACGGCTATGGCGCGCCGAAGCTGCACGATCTTGCCCTTTCGGTTCGCATCGATGGCACCTTAAGCGATGCCCGCAAGATCCGTTTCGGCATCCGCGAGGTCAGCTACGAACTCTCGCTGGTCAACGCGGACGAGGAATTGCAGCGTGTCGCCGTCTCTCCCGCGCGCAGCAGCGGTGCGCAGCTGATCGACGTGACGCACAAGGCGATCCGCAAGGTCGAGGGCGGCTGGGCGGTCAGCCTTGCCCGCGACGTCGCTGCCTCGCCCGCTCTCGCGCCCGTCAAGGATGCCGCGCTCGCCCCGCATCTCCTGATCCGCGTCAACGGCGTGCCGATTGCGGTGCGCGGCGGCAACTGGGGCATGGACGACTGGATGAAGCGCGTCTCGCGCGAGCGGATGGAGCCCTATTTCCGCCTCCATCGCGACGCCAACGTCAACACCATCCGCAACTGGATGGGCCAGAGCACCGAAAGCGTGTTCTACGAACTTGCCGACGAATACGGCCTGCTGGTGCTCAACGATTTCTGGCTGTCCACCCAGGACCATAATGGCGAACCCGGCGACAGCGCGCTGTTTCTTGCCAATGCCGCCGACACGGTCAGCCGGTTCCAGCACCACCCGTCGATCATTCTGTGGATCGGGCGCAACGAAGGCGTGCCGCCGCCGGTGCTCAATGCCGGACTGGAGAAGCTGGTGCGCGAGAGTGACGGCACCCGCGCCTATCTGCCCAATTCGCGCGACGTGAACATGGCCAATAGCGGCCCGTGGAACTACCAGCCGCCCGAAGCCTATTTCACCCGCGTCGGGCGCGGTTTCTCGACCGAAGTCGGCACGCCGTCCTTCCCGACGCTGGAAACCTTCAAGGCGATGATGCCGCCCGAGGACCAGTGGCCGATCAGCGACGCCTGGGCCTATCACGACTGGCATCAGGGCAAGGCCGGCGATGTCGCCAGCTTCATGAAGGCGATGGCCAATCGGCTCGGCGAGGCGCGTGATCTCGCGGATTTCGAGAACAAGGCGCAGTTGCTCAACTACGAAGCCCATCGCGCGATCTTCGAAGGGATGAACGCCGGGCTGTTCACCCGCAATTCCGGGCGGCTGCTGTGGATGACCCATCCCGCCTGGCCGAGCACCATGTGGCAGATCTACAGCCACGATTACGATACGCACGCAGCGTTCTTCGGCGCGAAGAAGGGGTCGGAGCCGGTCCATGTGCAGGTCAACCTGCCGGATCGCACGCTGGCGGTGGTCAACAGCCTCGGCACCCCGATCGCGGATGCACGGCTGCGGGTGCGGACCTTCGGACTGGACGGCGCGCCGCTGGATGACCGGACGATCCCGCTCTCGGCCGCTGCCTATGCCGTCACCACCGCCGGCGAGGCTGCGCCCGATGCCCTTTTGGCACGCGTTCCGGTGGTGCTGACCAAGCTGGAATTGCGCGGCAGCGACGGCAGTCTCCTCAGCGAGAACCTCTACTGGCTGGCGCGCGACCCAGCCGCCTATCGCGCCATGACCGCGATGGACAAGGCCCCCGTCAGCGTCACCGCGAGGCGCGTGTCGGATAGCAGCGAACAGGTGGTCGAGGCGAGACTGAGCAACCCGGGCGGACAGCCCGCGCTGATGGTCAAGCTTGCGGTGCTCGATGCCGCAGGCAAGCGTGTGCTGCCGGCCTATTGGAGTGACAACTACGTCTCGCTGCTGCCCGGCGAGACACGTGTGGTGACGATCCGTGCCCCGCTGCCGGCCGCAGTGCCGGACAGCATCGGCGTGCGGGGGTGGAACGTCGACGTGGGCATGACGAAAGTAATGCCGTGAAAAACGGGCAACCTTGGGGGTGGTGGTGATGGCAGAGGCAATGCTGGCAGGCGTCGAACTGGGCGGGACCAAGTGCGTCTGCGTGCTCGCCACCGACGCGGGTGAAATCCTCGCGCAGGAGCGGGTCGATACCGAAGCGCCTGAAGTCACGCTGCCGCGCATCCGCGCGATCCTGCGAGGGTGGTTCGGAGCCGGACATCCGATTTCGGCGCTCGGCCTTGCCTCGTTCGGCCCGATCGATGTCGACCACGCCTCCGCCGGCTGGGGACGGATCGGTCAGACGCCCAAGCCCGGCTGGACCGGTGTCGATATCGTCGCGGCGCTGACCGACGGTCTGGGGGTGCCGGTCGCACTGGACACCGATGTCAACGGCGCCGCGCTGGCGGAGATGCGCTGGGGCGCGGCGGCTGGGCTGACGGACTATGCCTATGTCACCATCGGCACCGGGGTCGGGGTCGGGCTTATCGTCAACGGCAAGCCGATCGGCGGCTTCGGTCATGCCGAGCTTGGCCATATGCGGATTGCGCGTGTGCCCGGCGATAGCTGGCCCGGTTCCTGCCCCTATCACGGCGATTGTGTCGAAGGGCTGGCGGCGGGCCCTGCGATTGTCGCTCGCTCGGGCAAGGACGCCAACCTGATCGCAAGCGACGATCCGATCTGGCACCTTGTCGGCCACGCCATCGCACAGATGCTGCACAACATCGTGCTGACCGCGACGCCGCGACGGATATTCCTCGGAGGAGGGGTGATCAGCGCCCAGCCGCAGCTGTTCCCGATCATCCGCCGCGAATTGCAGGCGAGCCTGGCGGGATATGTCAGCTCGCCCGAACTGGACCGGATCGGCGACTATGTCGTGCCTCCGGGGCTCGGCACGCTGGCGGGGCCGATGGGGCCGATTGCGCTGGCGGCCTCGGTCGCGTCGCAACGGGCGAAACAGGCCGATCCGGTGGTCTGAAACCTAAGCGAACCTACGCGAACCTAAGCGTCGATCTTCATCAGCGCGGTGCGGTTGGGCAGGAAACGGTTGGAAAAGGGCAGGATGGCTGCACCGATGGCGGCGGCATCCTCGGCCAGTTCCGCACGGCGGATCGGCGCGCGGACGGGCAGCGAGGCCCCCCGGTGGCGGACATTGAGCGCGAGGCGGTCGCACAGCTGATCGACCAGTCCGGCGGGCAGGCGTCCACCGATGAAGATCGCGTCGGGATCGATCACCGCGTTGATGACCATCAGCGGATCGGTGAGCAGATCGGCAGCCTTCTCGACCCACTGTGCGGCAGCCTCGATCGCACCGGCATCGCGCCGGTCGAGCGCGAGGGGATCGGGAAAACCCGCCTGCGAAAGATGACTGTAAAGGCCCGACAACGAGACAACGTCCTGCAGAACGACCGGATTGCGCCGCGCGCGGCCGATCGGCAGAAAGCCGATCTCGCCGCTGCGGCCCGATGCGCCGGTGACGGAATGCCCGTCGATTACCAGGCCGCCGCCCAGGCCGGCATTGACCAGCAGGTAGAAGAAGGTCTGCGCCACACGGCCATGGCCAAATTGCAGCTCGCCGATCGCGGCGGCGGTCGCGTCGTTTTCGGTGACGACCTCGAGCCCGTGCGCGCCCAGCAGGTGCTTGGGATCCACCGTTTCCCAGATGCCGAATTCGGGCGGACGGTTGGGCAGATCGACCCCGCCGAAATCATCCGGAATCGCAAGCCCGATCCCGGCGATCCGGCTCATGTCGATCGCGCCCGCTGCGCGCATCGCATCAAGGTTGCGGCTGACGAAATCGCGCACCTGATCGGGCATCGGGAACCGGATGTTCTCGACCACCCGCATCCGCAATTCGCCAAGGAAATCGAGCGCCACCATTGTCATGTGATCGCGGTCGACATTGACGCCGATCGAGAATGCGCCGTCGGGATTGATCGCCAGTTTCAACGCGGGCTGCCCGCGCTCCCCGCGCCGGCGGCCGGCTTCTATGATCAACCCGTCGGCAAACAGCTTGCGGGCGATATTGGTGATCGAGGGCGGGGTGAGTCCGGTGATCTCGGCCAGTTCGACCTTGGTCACCGGCGCGTTGAGGCGGATCGCCTGAAGCGTGACGCGCAGATTGTGCGAGCTGCCCCGTTCGAGATTGGTGCCGGACAGCCCGTTGCTGAGCAGGTTCACCCGCTCCTCGGGTGCGATACCGACAGCTGACGGCTTGCGTTCAGTTGTCGCCATCTGAGACCCATCTCCCGTTACGTTGCTGCATCAGTCTAGTCTTGCAGGTGGCGCAGTGCAATTTCGGCCGGCCCTGTTCTCCAAAGTCCCGTCGAGGTCACCATCTCAATGCGGGGCGGGCTGTCCGCCTTCGGCCTTCTGCCCGTTGCCGAGATCATCCTCGGTCCCGTCGCGCAGCCAGCGCTTCGGGAAATCGCCCGCGCCAGAGCCATTGCGATTGCGCAGCACCGAGCCTTCGTCGAGCCGCTGGGTGAAGGTTACGCTGGATCGGCCCTGCTGGGGATCGAGGCTGGCGAACAGGTCGCCGCGCATCTTCCTCACCACGGGCCGCAGCTGCGGATCGGCAATCAGATTGCGCATCTCGCGGGGATCGGCCTTGAGGTCATAAAGCTCCTCGGTGTCCCACACGCCGTGATACTGGATGTACTTGTAGCGATCCCCCCGCAGCGCAAAGGTGGTGGGGGTCTGGGGGTAATTGTACTCCCAGTAGTATTCGTAGCTGAGCGACGTGCGCCACGGACCATCGAACGGGCGCCCCATCATCAGATCGGCATAGCTCATCCCGTCGAACCGCACGCCCTGCGGCACCTTGGCCCCGGCAAGCGCAAGGAATGTGGGAGCGATATCGATATTGGCAACGATCTGATCAACCACACGACCGCCCGGCATCCCGCCGCCGAAAGCGATCAACGGCACCCGCATCGATTCCTCGTAGGCGCTGCGCTTGTCGATCATGCCGTGTTCGCCGAACAGGAAGCCGTTGTCGCCCATCATCACGACGATGGTGTTTTCAAGCATCCCCTTCTTCTCAAGCGTCGCGAGAATCTGGCCGATGCCTTCATCCACCGCGCGCAGGGTCTGGTTGTAGCGCAGCTTGAAATCGACCACGTCGAGGGTCGAGTGATAGGGGAACTCCACCCCGTGCCACGAATTGCGCTGGTCCTTGGTCCAGCGCGGCTTGCCTTCGTAGTTTTCCGGCGTGTCCGCCATGCTCTCGGGCAGCCTGATCGCAGCGCGGCTGAGCGTGTCCTTGTGGCGGTCGGCGGGGATGAAATCGGCGTGTACCGCCTTGTGGCTGAGATAGAGAAAGAACGGCTGCTTGTCGCTCTGCTGTTTCAGCCAGTCGAGCGCGAAGCCGTTCAGCTCATCGGTGATGTAGCCCTTCCGCTCGACCCGCTGGCCATCGATGTTCAGCGTGTGGCGCAGGCCCTTGCCATCGTCAGGCAGGTATTCGCCCTGGCCCTTGAAGCTGATCCAGCGATCGAAGCCGGGCTGGGGGGCGTCGCTGTGCCCGCCCATGTGCCACTTGCCGATGAAGGCGGTACGGTATCCCGCGGCCTGCAATGCCATCGGGAAGAAGAAGGTGCCGGGGCGGAACTTGATGTTGTTGTCCGCGATCCCGTGATTGTGCATGTACTGCCCGGTCAGGATCGAGGCGCGGCTCGGGCTGCACAGGGCGGTGGTGACGAAGGCGTTGGGGAAATACACGCCCTCGCGCGCGATGCGGTCCATGTTCGGCGTGCTCAGCGCCGGATCGAGGAAGCCCATCGCGTCGTAGCGCTGATCGTCGTTGAGGATGAAGATGATGTTGGGCTGCGGGCGGGCGGGCGCCTCGGTCTGTGCAGCGGCTGGCCCGGGCGCAGCACCGATCATCACGGTCGCCGCGATGGCGAGAGCCGCAGCGGTAGCCGGTCCACACCAGAAACGCAGATTGGCCATATCATCCTCACCTCTTGCGCGCACCGCTCCTGCCGGAGCGGCGAGAATACTCAAATACTGTCCTGCACTCGGCCCGTCCGTGCGACCAGCAGGGTGGCACCCGGGGCAAGCGTGACCTGCGCCGGAGCATCGGCCAGCCATACCGTTCCGGGCGCAAGCGCGGCATCGCCAGCAACGCAGCTTCCCGCAATCGGCATGATCCAGACCGGGTGTGCAGTGCTGGCAGCCACATGGTGCTCCGCGCCGCCCGTCAGCCGTTCGATCACGAACTTGTCGCTGGCGGCCAGCACCTCGCGCGCGGGGCCGCTCCGACGGATCGCCGATGGCTGGAAGGGCTTGGCTACGGCAGCCGCGATCCCGTCATCCAGATGCAGCTCGCGCGGGCGGCCATAGTCATAGAGGCGGTAGGTCAGATCGACATTCTGCTGGATCTCGACCAGCGCGAGCCCCGCGCCGATCGCATGGACGGTGCCTGCGGGCACGTGGAAGAAGTCGCCCGGCTTTACCGGATGCCAGGTCATCAGCGTCTCGATGCTGCCGTCGAGCGCTGCGGCCCGCAGTTCGTCCCCTGTCATCGCTGCCGCAAAGCCCGCGCCGATCACCGCCCCCGGTTCGGCGGATAGGACATACCAGGCCTCCTCCTTGCCGCAGCGGTACCCGCTCGACTGTGCCTGAGCGTCATCGGGATGAACCTGTATGGAAAGCTTTTCTGAGGTGAACAGACACTTCACCAGCAGATCGGGCGCGGCGTCGTCAGCAAACCAGATCTCGCCCACCGGCTCGGTGCGGTCAGCTGCATCGCCGTAGATGGCCGGCAGATCGCGCCGCCCCCAGACCTTCTCGACCGCGTGGCCTTCAAGTTGCCGCATCGTCATTCTTGCTGCCCCTCAATGTCCGCCCGGAGCAGCGTTTGCGCCGTCATGGATCACGGCTGCGCGGGCTGCGGCTAGGCCGAATACCAGCAGGGCGAGATAGCACGCGGCCGGAACCACGAAGGCCGTCGCATAGCTCGTGGCGCCAGACACCGCCCCGACCAGCAGCGGCACGAAGGCGCCGCCCACGATGGCAAAGCACAGGAAGCCCGAGGTCGCCTCCTTGCTGGCGCGCGAGCGTTCGAGGGTGAGGGTGAAGATCACGGGGAACATGATCGAATTGAACAGCCCGATGCCGAGCGCCGCGTAGCCTGCGGCCATACCGCCGACCAGCGCGATGAACAGGCAGATCGCCGCCGCGGCTCCTGCGAAGATCGCCAGCAGGCGCGTTGCCGGCACCCGGGTCAGCAACGCCGAGCCGACCAGCCGCCCGACCATGGCTCCTCCCCAGTAAAGGCTCACCATCTTGCCTGCCTGCTCCAGCGAAACGCCCAGCACGTCGTCGCTGTTGAGGAACAGCGCCATCTGGGTTCCGATGGCGACCTCTGCGCCCACATAGAGAAAGATCGCCGTCCCGCCGAGCAGCGCCCAGCGCGAGGAAGCGGCCTCCGCCAGCATGGCGAGGACCGAGGCAGGGACAAGTTCCTGCGGGCCTTGCCGGGCTGCCAGGCCGATCAGGCCGCGGGCGAACCAGATGAACAGCGCCAGCAGGCCGATCAGCACCGCGATCCACAGGAAGGCCGCGTCGATCCCGATCAGCGCCGCTTCGCGCACGGCGGGATCAAGCGCCGCGCCTTCCTCGATCTCGACCCCCTTCAGGAACAGCAGCGCGCCGACATAGGGGCCGATAAAGGTGCCGAGACTGTTGAAAGCCTGACTGAGCGTCAGGCGGAAATGGCTGCGGTCGGGCCGGCCCAGCACGGCCGCCAGCGGGTTCGCGGCGACCTGGAGGATGGTTATCCCGCTGGCGAGAATGAACAGGCCCAGCAGCACCAGCGCGTAGATCGCGACATTGGCTGCCACCAGCATCAGCATGCATCCGGCGATCATGGTGACCAGCGCGATCAGAACCGTCGCGACCGACTTGCGCCGTGTCAGCAGAGCGGCAGCGGGCAGGCTCATGACGCCATAGGCAATGAAGAAGGCCGAGGCGCTGAACTGCGCTTCGAAGTCGGAAAGGCTGAAGATCCCCTTCACGGCCGCGACCAGCGGATCGATCAGCGAGGTGATGAAGCCCCAGGCAAAGAACAGCGTCGTCACCGAAGCGAAGGCGAAACGGGTGCTGGCCCCGTCTCCGGCCGCCGGTTCCGTCTGCACGGGGGCCACGCCCGCCGCCTTGTCGCCTGCCATCCCGATCCCCTCTTGCCGGCCCCCCGAACTGTCCGCACAACGCCGGTCAGGGATCGACGTCGGACAGGGCCGGGGACGTGTTTTTCCGACGGGGAAGATAGCCCGGAAACCACGGGTGTAAAGAAAATTGTTTTAGGAAATATCGCACTGTCACCCTTTGAATTGGCTTGTGGTGAATGGTGATCCATGGATATTTTCAAAAACGAATTGTAAAAAGGCGCAATGAGGAGCTTGCGATAATGGCGTTCAGGAGCGGTGCCGCATGGCCGGTGCTTTTGGCATTGCTCGTCGCGGGATGCGAGCGCGCGCCGCAACATGCTGCCCTGCCGCAGACGGCTGCCGATTTCGCCGCTGCGACCTCCTGCCCGTCCCCGCCTGCGGAGCGGGTGCACATCAAGGGCGGATCGTTCGTCATGGGCAGCGGCGCCGTCTATGCCGAGGAAGGCCCCCCGCGCGAGACCCGGGTCGATGGTTTCTGGATCGATCCGCACGAAGTCACCAATGCGCAGTTCGCTGCCTTCGTGAAGGCCACAGGCTATGTCACCGTGGCCGAAAGGCCAGTCGATCCTGCCCAGTTCGGCGTCCCGGCAGAGCAGATACCGGCCTTCATGCTGATGCCCGGCTCGGCCGTTTTCACGCCGCCCGAGCGCCCCTCGCGCAACTATGCCGACTGGTGGGCCTACGTTCCAGGTGCCAGTTGGAAGAAGCCCTATGGCCCGCAGGGCCCGGATGCGGTTGCGGGCCAGCCGGTGGTCCACCTCGCGTGGGATGACATGCAGGCCTACGCCGCCTGGGCCGGCGGTCGCCTGCCCACCGAGGCGGAGTGGGAATATGCCGCCAGCGCCGGCGCACCGGATTCCACCTTGCAGCCCGGCCCTGACGCTGCGAACAGCTGGCAGGGCGTGTTCCCCGTCGTCAACGAAGGCAGTGACGGCTTCAAGGGCATCGCGCCGGTCGGCTGCTTCGCGCCCAATGCTTTCGGGCTCTACGACATGGTGGGCAATGTCTGGGAGGTCACAGCAGACTTCTTCCGTCCCGGCCACGATCCGCTTGCCGTCGACAATCCGCGCGGCCCGAGCGAGAACGATGCCTATGATCCGCTCAATCCCGGTTTTGCCAGCAGGGTCATGAAGGGCGGCAGCTATCTGTGCGCGCCCAATTACTGCCAGCGCTATCGCCCCGAAAGCCGCCAGGGGCGTGATCCGGGGCTGGGGGCATCGAATGTCGGATTCCGTCTCGCCTATGACAGTCCGGGGTGAGCGGGAGCCGGTCCCCGAACCGTTGCGCTTCGCACGTTCCTACCGCGATCCAGCCGGCGCAAGGTGCCGCCTTGCGCTACCGGGGGCCCGACATGCCGCAAGAAACTTGCGTGCCCGGCTGAAGCAATTCTCTCGGTCTGCCCAAAGGTGCTAGCGCGACGTTGCAGCAGCAGTCTGGGCAGGCTTCATGAAGCCTATGTCGGCCGAGGCAAAGCGCCCGATGTTCGGCGCAACCGATGCGAGTTCGGATGGCGCGACGCCGAACCACAGGCCGAGCGTGGAGGACAGCTCGTCGACCGAGGTGGTCGGCAGCAGGCGCCCCTGTCCCACCTGATCGTTGCTGGTGACCGAGACCTGTGGCGCGCGGCCATAGAACCGCCCGCCGCGCACGCCGCCGCCGACGATGAAGTGGTGTGCGCCCCAGCCGTGGTCGGAGCCATCACCATTGGACGACAAGGTGCGTCCGAAATCCGAGGCCGTGAAGGTCGTCACATTTTCCGCCACGCCCAGTTCCACGGTTGCGCGGTAGAAGGCGTCGATCGCGAAATCGACCTGGCCGAGCAAGCCGTCATGCGTGCCAATCAATCCGTCATGGTTGTCGAAGCCGCCCAGCGAGACCAGGAACACCTGCCGTGTCACTCCCAGCCGCCCGCGCGCCGCGATCAGCTGGGCGACCACGCGCAGCTGGTCGGCAAGGCGGTTGCCGGTGCCGAAGCTGGTGTTGAGTGTCACGCCCCGCAGCGCCTCGTTGACGAAGGTGCCGTACTGGATCGAGCGGTCGTTGAAGTGGGCATAGTCGGCCGCCATGACATTGCCCGAGGCGCTGCGCAGCAGCGACGATAGCGCCTGCGAGGCCACCGCCGAGTTGAACAGACGTCCGTTCTGGAGCGGATTGTAGAGCGTCGCCCCCGCAGGTGACACCTGATAGGGCACGGCGGTCTGGCCGCTCAGGAACACCGCATTGCCGGTGGCATTGATCGCGGTGAACATCGCATTGGTGTTCGACGACAGCGCCAGATCGCCCATTCGTCCGCCCCAACCGGTGCGCGAGCCTTCGGGTTGCGAGCTCTGCCAGGTCGATTGCTGGTCGTTGTGCGAGAACAGCTTGGCCGGGCGCGGCACGCTGCCTGCGTCATACTGCGCGCGGGTCAGCGGGGCGATCAGCGGGCCGACATTGAGCAACGGCGCCATCGCGCCGCTATCGAACAGCCCCTTGAGGCGCGGCATGGTGGGCGCGAGCGCATAGGTGATGTCGTCGGTCAGTCGCTGGTCTGAAGGCGTCGCAATCACGGTGTTCGCCAGCGCGCTGCGGGCTAGCGCGATGCCGGAGGCGTCCTCTGACCCGGCGGTCCCGCGGATCGCGGCGTAACGCGCGTAGTTCGTCGCATCGAAGGGGATCAACGTGTTGCCGTGATCGTTCCCGCCGTAAAGAAAGACGCAGACCAGCGCCTTGTAGCCTCCGCTGTTGCTGAACGCCGCTGCCTCGGCCAGGCCCGCCAGATCCAGTGCATAGGAGGCAGCGCCCCCCATCATCGCCAGCTGGGCCGAGCGTCGGAGAAACGCGCGCCGCTCGATTTCCATGGCCTTGCCTATGAACATGTCCGCGTCCCCCGCCGTCTATTTCTGGATCAGATAATCGGTCGATGCGAGGATCAGCGCGACCCCGATCTGCACGCGTCGCAGCTTTTCGGCATTGGGCGAGGTGGCCGTCACCGGCACATCCTCCATCGCGCCGCGGATGGTATCGCGCACGCCTTGGCTGAGCTGCCGACCCGTGAGCAGCAGGTCGAGCCGATCCAGCAGCGCCGTGCTGTCCTGCGCGATGGCGACTTCGGCCGCGAAGTCGAGCCTGATGTCGGCGACCGGGGTCCGCCCGCCTGTGATCGCGCGTTCGAGGAAGTTGACGTATCCTGCTACCGAGGTCTCGTTGACCAGCTGGAACTCGGGGGCGAGCAGACCGCGATTGGCGATCTCGGTATTGGCGGGGAAGTATCCCGGGCGGAAGAAGTTGAACACCGACGGGCTGCGCAGCGGGCTCTGTCCGAGCGCGTTGGCCGGATCGCTCAGATCGCCGACCAGCCAGTTGCCGCTGTTCGACCGCGCCCCGAAGGTCCGCGCCAATTGCACATAGCGCAGAACCGGTTCGCGCAGCTTGCCGAAATTGGGGTTGGTGACATTGGCCGGATCGAGCGCCTCGTTGTCGAGCAGGATCGCCTTGAACACCGCCGCCAGATCGCCGCGCCGTCCCTGCCCGTTGTTGGCAAAGACCGCCGCGACGCGCCCGACATAGGCCGGCGAGGGATTGCTGGTCACCAGCCGCTGGATCATCTGCCGGGCGAAGAACGGCCCGACATTGGGGTGGTTGAACAGGTGATCGAGCGCGCGGCGCAGGCTTTCCGCCGCGCCCGTCCCGGCAGGGATGGTTAGGCCGAGGAAGGTCTTGGCTTCGTTCGAGTGGAAGCCGGTGGCGCGCGCCGGAAACCAGCGGGTGGGATCGGCGGTCATTGGCCGGCGGGTGTACTCGGGATCGGGTATCTGGCGGGTGCCGCCCACCTCGGGCGTGAAGGCGAGGCCGGCAAGGTCGAAGTCGTAGCCGGTGAACACCTTGGCAAGACCCGTCACATCTTCGCTGGTGTAGCTTTCGACCGGATTGCCGTTCACCAGGCGGTTCGTCCCGTCCGAATTGAGCTCGAACAGTCCGATGGTGAAGAGCTGCATCACCTCGCGCGCATAGTTCTCGTCGGGCACGCGGCCGGTGCGCGGATCAGCGGCGCGGTTGCCGCGGGTGTTGAGAAACACTCCCATCGCGGGGTTGAGAGTGATGTCCTGCAACAAATCGCGGAAATTGCCGAAGGCGTGGCGGTTGAGGATGTCCCAGTACTCGCCGATCGCGGGCCCGCGCCAGGTCAGGTTCGTGCCGGAGAGCGAGACCACGAAGAACTCCGAAAGCGCAAAGGCAATCCGCTTGCGCACGGCGTTGTCGCCCGACAGAAGCTGCGACCAGACCATGTAGTCGCCGATCACGGCCGAGTTGTAGAAGCGGTTGGCATCGACGCGGTCGAGCCCGCGGTCAGCGAAGTAACCACGCGCATTCTGGCTGTTCGCGGCGGCGATCTGCCGGTCGAGCCATGGCTCGTAGCCTTCACTGCGCAATTGGGTGATCGCTCCGGTCGAAGCAGAGAGCGAGGCCTGGAGCAGAAACCGCGCCGCCTCGGCATCGGTCTGGGGCTTGCGCACGGTCGACACCGGCGGAGGACTGCCGCCCGTACTGCTGCTGCCACCACCTCCGCCGCAGGCTGCCGCTGCCAGCGCCAGTGTGCTCGCGGCAGCGGGCTTGAGCGTCAGGCCGGAAGCGGGCTGGGGCCTCTTGGCGGTCGGCTGTGGATCGGCACTTTCTTCCGCTGGAGACACAAGTGCAGTCTCACCGCCGCCGTCGTGCCGCATGGCATCCTTTTCGTCGCCCGGATGGTACATTGAAGCGCTCCCCTCGAAGCCAAGACGTTCGAGGGCTAGTAGACCCTTCGCAGCTTTCCAAAAAAACTAGGCATTTCGTGAAAAGCGGCTTCAGCATGATTGGCTGTATGACTGCAACGAGGGGCGTTGCTGCCATTGCCTGATCACGATTGGCGGTGCTTGTGCCGCGGCGGACCGCCCGGGCCGGACTTCTTGCCGTGCCACGGTTTCGCGCCGGGTGCGCCTGCGGCCCGCTCGGGCTTGCGGGCGGAGCCCTTGCCGGCCGGCTTGGCCTTGACGAAACCGGCATCGTTGGCGCTGCGCGAGGGGCGGCGCTGGCGGTTGCTGCGGGCAGCCTCGCGCGGGCCGCTGTCCGAACGTTCGATCAGCAATGTTTCGCCCTCGCTCTCGCGCTCGGCGGCGCCGGTGCGTGCGGCGGCGGCGGCAAACTTGTCGGCGATGGTGCGCGGGATCTGGAAGAAGGTCTCGGCCTGACCGATGCGGATCGCGCCGATCTCGCCGCGGGTGACATGGCCGCGGCGGCAGATCAGCGGCAGGACCCAGCGCGGATCGGCATTGTCCGCGCGGCCGACATCCATGCGGAACCAGACCGTGTCCTCGAAGCCGGGGCGATGACGTTCCTCTCGCGCTTCGCTGCGCGCGGCGGCCGTCATTTCCTCGGGTTCGGGCAGGCTGGCGCGGTGCGCGTGGACCAGCATCGCGGCGATCTCTTCCGCGCTTCGTTCGGCGAGAAGACGCTGCGCCAGATCGCGGTCGGCGTCCTCAACCTCGACCGGAGCGAGCAGCCTGGCCAGCAGGCGCTCGCGGTCACGCTCGACGATCGCTTCGCGGCTCGGTACCTCCTGCCATTCGGCGGCGATCTTGGCGCGGCCCAGCATCGCCTCGGTGCGGCGACGGGCGGAGAAGGGGACGATCAGCACAGCAACGCCCTTGCGACCGGCGCGCCCCGTGCGGCCCGAACGGTGCTGGAGCGTCTCGGCATCGCGCGGCAGTTCGACATGGATGACGAGGCTCAAGGTCGGCAGATCGATCCCGCGCGCGGCGACATCGGTGGCGACACAGACCCGCGCGCGACCATCGCGCAGGGCTTGCAGCGCATGGTTGCGTTCCGACTGCGAATGCTCGCCCGACAGCGCGACCACGGCAAAGCCGCGCTCCTGCAGCGTCGCGGCAAGGTGGCGCACCTTCTCGCGCGTGGCGCAGAACAGGATCGCGGTTTCCGCCTCGTGGAAGCGCAGCAGGTTGACCACCGCGTTCTCGATTTCGGGCGGCGAGACAGTGACGGCCTGATAGGCGATATCGCCATGCCCGCGCCCTTCGGCGATGGTGGCGATGCGCAGCGCCTCGTGCTGGTAGCGGCGGGCCAGCGCCTCGATCGGGCGCGGCATGGTGGCCGAGAACAGCAGGGTGCGGCGGGTATCGGGGGTGCCGTCGAGGATCGCCTCCAGTTCTTCGCGGAAGCCCATGTCGAGCATCTCGTCGGCTTCATCAAGCACGGCGACAGCGAGGCTGGCGAGGTTCAGCGCGCCGCGTTCGAAATGGTCGCGCAAACGGCCCGGGGTGCCGACCACGATGGCAGGGCCGCCCGCGAGCATCTTGCGCTCGGCCGAGGGGTTCATGCCGCCCACGCAGGTCGCTACCCGCGCGCCGGTGCCGGCGTAGAGCCAGGCCAGCTCACGGCTCACCTGCAACGCCAGCTCGCGGGTCGGGGTAATCACCAGCGCCAGCGGCGCAGGCGCGAAGCCGATCCGGCCATCCTCGCCCAGCAGCTGGTCGGCCATGGCGAGGCCGAAGGCGACGGTCTTGCCCGATCCGGTCTGCGCCGAGACCACCAGATCGCGCCCGGCGGCCTCGGGCTGGAGCACAGCGGCCTGAACCGGGGTGGCAGCGGTATAATCGCGAGTCGCCAGAGCGGCGGCGAGCGGGGCGGGAAGCGTGGGGAACGTCATGGGCGTGGGACTCGAATCATGCAGCGCGCCGAAGCGGCGCGGCGAACGCGGCTGGGTGAGCAGGGCATCCGGGGAAAAGGGGCGCAAGCCGGACGGGCTGCGCTATTGCGTGCTTCACCCATACGCGATTCCGCCGGTTTTCGCGCGCGAAAAATGCGCTTGCTCGCCGGTCCTTGATTTTGCGCGCATTCTTTCGCGTCCGGGGCTTGCCAAACCCGCCGTCATGCAGGACGCTGCAGGCCATGCCCGTGGGCATGCCTCTGCGGGTTGCATGACGAGGTGGGACATGATGGCGAGGGGGTTGCTGGACATCGCTCCGTGGATGGCCGCGATGGCGTTGCTGGCCGGTTGCGGCGCCGAGGCTCCGCCAACCCCGCCGCCGCTGCCGGTCGAAGTGTTCAAGGCCGCGTCGCAGGATACCCCGCTCTATTCCGAGTATATCGGCGACATCCGCGCCGGCAGCGAGGTGGCGGTCTATCCGCGCATCGGCGGGGTAGTGCTGCGCCGCACCTTCACCGAGGGCTCGATCGTGCGCGAGGGTCAGCTCCTGTTCGAGATCGAGGCGCGCGAATATGTCTCGGCCCGCGACATGGCGCTCGCCAATGTCGCTGCCGCCGAGGCGCAGGCGGCGCGCGCGGGCGAGGATGTCGCGCGGTACGAGCCGCTGGTTGCCGCCGACGCCATCGCGCGGCAGGTCTATGACAATGCCGTCGCCACGTCCAAGGCCGCTGCGGCACAGGTGAGGGCGACCCGCGCCGCGCTGCGCAATGCCGAGATCACGCTGGGCTACGGCCAGGTGCGCGCGCCGATTTCGGGCCGGATCGGCAAGTCGGCGGTGAGTGTCGGCCAGCTGGTCGCACCCGGGCAGGTAGAGCTGGCGCGGATCAGCAATGCCTCGCAGATCGAGGTCTATTTCAGCCCTTCGGAAGAGGAACTGCTGAGCTTTTCGCGTCTGACCCCGCAGGAAAAGGCCGAGGCGCAGACCGGCATCAAGCTGGTGTTGGCCGACGGCACCGTGCTGCCGCAGACCGGCACCATCGATTTTGCTGATCGCGCGGTCGACCCGACCACCGGCTCCTATCGCCTGCGGGCCGTCTTCCCCAATGCAGGCGGGCAGGTGCTGCCGGGCCAGTTCGGGCGCGTGCAGATCAAGGTGCAGACCCGCAAGAACGCGGTGGTCGTGCCTGACCGCGCGGTGATCGAGCAGTTCGGCGCCTACTTCGTGATGGTCGTCGGCAAGGACAACACCGCCGAGCAGCGCCCCGTGAAGGTTGGCACGCAAGCTGCCGGGCAGTGGATCATCGAGGAAGGGCTCAAGCCCGGCGAGACGGTGATTGTCGAGGGGCTGGCCAAGGTCCGGCCCGGCATGACAGTGCAGCCGCTGCCGCCCGGGGGTGCGAAGGCCTATGCCGCCGAAGCGATGAAGAAAGCGGCAGGGAAGTAAGCGGCCGTGGCGCGCTTCTTCATTGATCGCCCGGTCTTCGCCATTGTCATCGCGCTGATGATGTCACTGGCGGGCGTGCTGTCGCTCACCGGCCTGCCGGTCGCGCAATATCCCGACATCGCTCCGCCGACGGTGAAGATCACCGCGCTCTATCCCGGCGCCAGCGCGCTGGTGGTGGAGGACGGGGTCACCGCCCCGCTCGATTCGCAGATCAACGGCGTGACCGGCATGAAGTCGATCAAGGCGGTCTCCAGCGCCGATGGGTCGTCCTCGGTGACGGTGCAGTTCGGGCTGGAGACCGATCCCGACATCGCCGCGGTCGAAACCCAGAACCGCGTCAGCCAGGTGCTCCCCCAGCTGCCGGCCGAGGTCAACAATATCGGCGTCACCGTGCGCAAGGCCTCGGCCGATACGCTGATGTATGTTGCCTTCCATTCGCCCGGCGGGGCCTATGACCGCACCTTCATCAGCAACTACCTCGACAACCTGATCGTCGACGAGTTGAAGCGCGTGCAGGGCGTGGGTGATGTGACGGTGTTCGGCTCGCCCTTCGCGATGCGGGTGTGGTTGCGGCCCGACCGGCTGGCGGCGCTCGGCCTGACCCCGATGGACGTGGTCGCCGCGGTGCGCGAGCAGAACGCGCAGGCCGCGCCCGGTGCGGTCGGCCAGCCGCCCACGGCCACCGCCAGCGGGTTCCAGTACAGCCTCGAGTTGCAGGGCCGGATCAGCGATGCCAGCCAGTTCGAGAACATCGTGCTCAAGACCGGCGCCGACGGTTCACAGGTGCGCATCCGCGATGTCGCGCGGGTCGAACTGGGCGCGAAGGGCTATGCGCAGGAGGCCAACCTCAACGGCAAGCCCGCCGCCGCGATCGGCATCGCGTTGTCGCCGGGGGCCAATGCCATGGCCACCGCCGGAGAGCTGAAGGCGCGGCTGGAGACGATGAAGGCGAGCTTCCCGCCCGATTTCGATTACGAGATCGTCTACGACAGCTCCACCTTTGTCGAGGAATCGATCACCGAGGTGATGCACACCTTGCGCGACGCGCTGATCCTGGTGCTGCTGGTGGTGTTCCTGTTCCTGCAATCCTGGCGCGCGACGCTGATCCCGATGCTGGCCGTGCCGGTCTCGCTGCTTGCGACGCTGGTCGCCTATCAGTGGCTCGGATTTTCGATCAACACGCTGTCGCTGTTTGGCATGGTGCTGGCGATCGGGATTGTGGTCGACGATGCGATCGTGGTGGTCGAGATGGTCGAGCACAAGATGCTGCATGATCGCCTGCCCCCGCGCGAGGCAACGCGGCTGGCGATGGACGAGGTCTCCGCGCCGATCGTCGCGACCACGCTGGTGGTCGCCGCCGTGTTCGTGCCGATGGCTTTCATTCCCGGCGTGAGTGGGCAGCTTTACCAGCAATTCGCGCTGACCATCGCGGTCTCGACGCTGTTCTCCTCGGTGGTGGCCCTGACGCTCACTCCGGCGCTGTGCGCGCTGCTGCTCAAGCCGCGCCCGGAGGAGCCCGGCACCGGCTGGCTCGACCGTTTCTTCGCGCGCTTCAATGCGTGGTTCGACCGCCTGACCGAGCGCTATGGCCGCTTCATCGGCATGACCACCGCCAACTTGAGGCGCGTGGCGGTGTTCCTTGCGCTGGTGATCGGCGGGGTGGTGCTGATGTTCCGCGTCACGCCGACCGGCTTCGTGCCGGACGAAGATGTCGGCGCGATCTTCGTGCAGGCACTGCTGCCCGAAGCCTCCAACGCCCAGCGCACCAATGAAGTGCTCGCGGATTTCTCGGGTAAGGTGAACGCCTTTCCCGGGGTCGAAGCGGTGATGTCGATCTCGGGCTTCGATGTGCTGTCCGGCACCGCCAGCCCCAATGCCGGGCTGATGGTCGCCAAGCTTGCGCCGTGGCACGAGCGCGGCCTCAGAGAATCGGCCGGTGCGACGATCCAGCGGGTCAACGCCATCGGCTACATCACGCCGCAGGCGATGATCTTCGGCTTCGGTCCGCCCGCGCTGCCGGGCTTCGGCGCGTCCTCGGGCTTTTCGATGATGCTGCAGGCGCGTGCCGGGCAATCGAGCCAGGATCTCGCCAGCATGACCCGCGCCTTCATTGCCGAGGCGAGCCAGCAGCCCGAAATCGGGCGCATCTCGTCGAGCTTCAATGCGGGAACGCCCAATTACCAGCTGACGGTGGACCGCGAGCGCGCCAAGCAACTGGGCCTTGCGTTGACCGACGTCTACCAGACGCTCCAGATCCTGCTCGGCGGATCGCAGGTCAACGACTTCACCCGCTACGGCAAGAACTACAAGGTGATGGTGCAGTCCGAGGCGAGCTACCGCGAGGATATTGCCGCGCTTGGCCTCATCAACGTCAAGAGCCGCACGACCGGACAGATGGTGCCGCTCTCGGCGGTGGTGAGCGTCGCGAAGGGCGCCGCGCCGCGCTTCACCAGCCGTTACAATCTCTATGGCTCGGCCGACATCACCGGTGCGCCGGCCCCGGGCTATTCCTCGGGCGAGGCGCTCGCCGCGCTGGAACGCACCGCAGCCAAGGTGCTTCCCGCAGGCTATGGCTACGAATGGGCCGGGGTGACGGCCGAGGAGGTCGAGACCGGCAATGCCGCGGCGGTGGTGATGGCGCTTTCGGTGCTGGTGGTGTTCCTGTTCCTCGCCGCGCTCTACGAAAGCTGGTCGATCCCGGTCGCGGTGCTGCTCGGCGTGCCGTTCGGGGTGCTCGGCGCGCTGCTGGCGCTGATGCTGCGCGGGCTCGATTTCAATGTCTACGGCCAGATCGGGGTGGTGACGCTGGTCGGCCTGTCGGCCAAGAACGCGATCCTGATCGTCGAATTCGCCAAGCTCAACCGCGAGGCCGGCATGCCGATTGCCGAGGCGGCGCGCGATGCCGCGGTGCAGCGTCTGCGCCCGATCCTGATGACCAGCTTCGCCTTCATCCTCGGGGTCATCCCGCTGGTGATTGCCTCGGGCGCGGGGGCGGCATCGAAGCAGTCGGTCGGCACGGTGGTGTTCGGCGGGATGCTGGTCTCGACCATCATGGCGGTGCTGGTGGTGCCGGCGCTCTATGCCATCGTCCAGAGCCTGACCGAGCGCTATTTCGGCCCGCCCAAGGCCGCGCCGTCGCCGCCTCTGCCCGAGGACGTGCAGGAGCAACCGGCATGAGCGCGCGCTGGCTCCGCACCGGTGCGGTGATCGCGCTTGCCGCCGCGCTTTCGGGCTGCGCGATCGTCGGCAGGGACTATGCGCGGCCCGATCTTTCGCTGCCTGATACCCACGCGGTCGCGCTCGATCCTAAGGCGGCGCAATCGGCGGCGAACCTGCCGTGGTTCGAGCTCTACCGCGATCCCGAACTGCGCCCGCTGATCGAGGAGGCGCTGGCCAACAACCTCGATCTGCAACAGGCCTATGCCCGGATCGAGGAATCGCGTGCCCGCCTGCTGGTAGCGCGCAGCCGCTTCTTTCCGACGCTCGACGGCGCGCTCCAGACCGCGCCGCAGCCGCAGGGCAACAACAATGACGGGGTGTTCACGCTCGGCCTCGTGCTGAACTGGGAGATCGACCTGTTCGGCAAGCTGCGCCGCCAGAACGAGGCGGCGCGCGCGCAGCTGCTCGCCAGCGAGGCGGGGCGCGCGGCGGTGGTCACCACGCTGGTGCAGCAGGTGGCGACGACCTGGCTGACGATCCGCGAATTGCAGGCCGAGGAAGCGATCCTCGAACGCAACATCGCGCTCCAGCAGAAAAGCCTCGAACTGGTGCAGCTGCTCCACCGTCAGGGCGTGGTGTCGGACAGCGAGGAACAGCAGGCGCGCGCACAGGTGGCGGGCACGCGGGCGCTCTTGCCGCAGATCCGGCAGGCGCGGCTGGTCAATGCGAACCTGCTGGCGGTGCTGCTCGGGCGCTATCCGAGCGAGCTTGAACTGCGGCCCTTCGACCCGCAAGCGCAGGCGCGCGGGATCGGGGCCTATGCGCTGCCGGTGGGCGTGCCGAGCGATCTGCTGGCACGGCGGCCGGACGTGATCATCGCCGAACAGTCCCTCGCCGCGGCAACCGCGAGCGAAGGCGTGGCCATCGCCAACCGCTTTCCTTTCCCGACCATCGGTTTCGGCGCGCTGTTCGGGCGCAGTTCGACCGAGCTGGGTTCGCTGTTCGACAGCGGCGCTTCGGCGGCGATCAATTCCTGGGGGCCGCAGGTGGGCCTGCCGATCCTCAATGTCGGGCGCGATCTCGGCAATGTCCGCGCCGCGCGGGCGCAGACGACGCAGGCGCTGATCGGCTATCGCCGCGCGGTCCAGGCGGCGCTGTTCGATGTGAATGCGGCAAGCTACGCCTACCGCGCCGCCGACGAGCAGCTCGCCCCGCTTGCCGAACAATACGAGGCCGCTGCGCGCACGCTCTACCTGCAGGAGCTGCGGTTCAAGGGCGGGGTGGTGAACTACCTGTCGGTGCTCGATGCCCAGCGGCTCGTGCTGTCGAGCGAGCTGTCGCTGGCGCGCGCACGGCTGGCGCGCGATCTTGCCTTCGTCGATCTCTACCAGGCGCTGGGCGGGGGCTGGGATCCGGCTGCGCCGCCGCCTGTGGGCGAATAGCGGCTCAGGACATCCGCGCGAAATTGGCGACACCCGGCGCAGGGGTGCGCAGCGGGGCGGGCTCCGGGGTGACAGCCATGCCTGGCGCGAGTGCCGCGAGTGCAGACGTCATCGCGCCGATCTGCCTGGCGGAAATAGCATAAAACACCAGCTTGGCTTCCTTGCGTGTGTCGACCAGTCCGGCCTTGCGCAGCACACCCAGTTGCTGGGAGAGGCCCGGCTGGCCGATTCCCGTCACCTGCTCGATCTCGCCGACATTGCGTTCGCCTGCGGCCAGCGCGGCGAGGATGCGGAAGCGCAGCGGGTGGGCGAGGGCCTTCAATGCCTCGATCAGATCATCTTCGGCCATCGTCATGCCTTGTCCCCCTTGTCGCGCAGGAACCAGCCGGTGATGTCGCTGGCGGCATAGACATCGTCGAGATCATGGCTCGGCGGCGCGAGCATCGGCTGGCCCGGCTGCCAGTTGGCCGGTGCCAGCGCGTGCTTGGCGTCGATCGCCTGCAACCCGTCGAGGATGCGCAGCATCTCCGGCACAGAGCGGCCGAGATTGGCGGGGTAGCAGGTCATCGCCCTGATCACGCCTTGGGGATCGATGAAGAAGGTGGTTCGCACGGTCGCGCTGTCGCTGTCCTGCGCGGAAACCATGCCGAAGGCACGGCCGATCACCAGCGTCGGATCCTCGACGATGGGAAAGCGGACCTCCACGCCGAAGCGGTCGCGGATCATCCGGAGCCAGGCGAAGTGCGAAAACAGACTGTCGACCGAAAGTGCCATCAGCGCACAGTCGCGCGCTTCGAAGGCGGCGGCTTCGCGGGCGAGAGCGACGAATTCGGTGGTGCAGACCGGGGTGAAATCGGCCGGGTGCGAGAACAGCACCAGCCAGCGTTTGCGAAAGGCTGACAGGCGTACCGGGCCGATGGTGCTGCGCGCCTCGAAGTCGGGCGCAAGATCGCCGATCCGGAGTCCGGCGCAGGGCGGGGGCAGGGTGCTGTTGTCAGTCATGGGATGGCTCATAGCACTTGACACGAACATTGCAATACATATACACAATTTATGTAATCAAATGGAGGAATGCCATGAGTGCTCATGATTCGGTCCTTGCTGCCGCTACCGCCCAGGTCGAGCGGGCGCGTGCCGATGCCGCGCTCCGCCCTGAAGTTGCTGGATTCTTTGATCCTGCGACTTTCACTGTTACCTATGTGGTGCATGATCCTGCGACCCACGAGGCGGCGATTGTCGACTCGGTGCTCGACTTCGATCCCAACTCCGGACGCACGGCAACAGCTTCCGCGGACAGAGTAATCGATTACGTCAATTCAAATAATTTGAAAGTGATGTGGCTGCTTGAGACCCATGCACATGCCGATCACTTCTCGGCCGCGCCCTATCTTCAGGAGAAGCTCGGCGGCAAGATCGCAATCGGGGCCGATATCGTCACGGTGCAGACCGTGTTCGGCAAGCTGTTCAACGCCGGCACCGAGTTCGAGCGCGACGGTTCGCAGTTCGACGCGCTGTTCAAGGACGGCGACACCTTCACCATCGGCACCCTGCCGGTGACGGTGATGCATGTGCCGGGCCACACCCCGGCCTGCATCGCCTATGTGGTCGGCGAGGCGGTGTTCGTGGGCGATACCATGTTCATGCCCGACTACGGCACCGCTCGCGCAGACTTCCCCGGCGGCGATGCGCGCACGCTGTTCCGCTCGCTTCGGCGCATCCTTTCGCTGCCCGGCGAGACGCGGCTGTTCATGTGCCACGACTACCTGCCCAAGGGCCGCACCGAGTATGTGTGGGAGACCACCGTCGCTGCCGAGCGTGCGGGCAATATCCATGCCCATGACGGTGTGACCGAGGACGAGTTCGTCGCCATGCGCGAAGCGCGCGATGCGACGCTCGATATGCCGCGGCTGATCCTGCCTTCGGTGCAGGTCAACATGCGCGCCGGGCATATGCCGCCGCCGGACGACAACGGCGTCACCTATCTCAAGATTCCGGTGAACGCGGTATGAGCCTGCTGGCCACCGAATTGCCGGGGTTTGCCGGATCGGCTCCGCTCGCAGGTCTTGCGGGCGGGGTGCTGATCGGGCTGGCGGCGGCGCTGATGCTGCTGGGGGCGGGCCGGATTGCCGGCGTGTCCGGCATTGCCGCGCGCGCCTTCAGCCTCGCCTCGAGCTCGCTGCCGCGCTCCGGCGCATGGGCCTTCATCATCGGTCTGCCGCTTGGTGCGCTGATCGTCACGAGCCTTTCAGGCGCTGCGACCCCTGCCTTCGCCGGCACCCTGCCGCTGGTGATCGCGGGCGTGATCGTCGGCGTCGGCACGCGGCTCGGCAGTGGCTGCACCAGCGGGCACGGGGTGTGCGGCATGAGCCGTCTCTCGCAGCGCTCGCTGGTTGCCACCGCCACCTTCATGGTGACCGGCTTTGCCACGGTCGCGGCGATGAACGCGTTCGGTATCGAGGTGCTGCCATGATGCGCGACACATTGATTCCGCTGGCATCAGGCACGATCTTCGGTGCCGGCCTTGCTCTGGGCGGGATGACTGATCCCGCGCGGGTGCGCGGCTTCCTCGATCTGTTCGGGGCATGGGACCCGACGCTCGCCTTCGTGATGGGCGGCGCGGTGCTGGTGATGGCGCTCGCCTGGCTGGTGCAGAACCGGATGCAGCGTCCGGTGTTCGCGCAGGGCTTCTCGCTGCCCGACCGCAGCGACATCACGCTCCGCCTTGTCGGCGGCTCGGCGCTGTTCGGTATCGGCTGGGGGATTGCCGGATTGTGTCCCGGCCCCGGCTTTGCCGCTCTTGCGATCGCCCCGGGTGCGGCGGCGATCTTTGTTGCCGCCATGCTCGCAGGAATGCTGCTGGTGCGGCTTGTGGAAGGAAACTGACGATGGAACTGCGTGTCATAGATGCGACGCTGGCGGTTGCTCCGCAGATGCAGCCCGAGGATCTGGCCGGTCTTGCCGCGCAGGGCTTTGCCGCGGTGATCTGCAATCGCCCCGATGGCGAGGAGCCCGGCCAGCCGCCGCTCGACGAGATGCGCCGCGCTGCGCAGGAAGAGGGCCTTGCCTTTCACCACATCCCGGTCGCAGGCGGACTGTTTCCGCCGGCCGCCGTCGCCGCCTTTGGTGCGATCCGCCGCGGTACGCAGGGCAAGGTGCTGGCCTATTGCCGCACCGGCACGCGCGCGGCGACACTGGATGCGCTCGCCAATGTCCGCGCCTTGAGCGTGGAAGACCGGCTCGCGAATGCGCAGGCCGCCGGATACGACCTCTCCGCGCTCGCCGAACGGATGGCAGCCGGCGAGTAGGCCGGAACAACGGGAGGGATCGGACATGAGCAGCAACACACACACGGTCGTGATCATCGGCGGCGGAGCGGCGGGGATCGCTACGGCCGCCTCGATGCTGAAGCGCTGTCCGGGGCTCGACATCGCGATCGTCGAGCCTTCGGATACCCATGCCTACCAGCCGGGCTGGACGATGGTCGGCGGCGGGGTGTTCGATGTCGCCACCACGACCCGCCCGATGGCGAGCGTGATGCCCAGAGGCGTAACCTGGGTGCGCGAGGCTGCGGCCAGCTTCCAGCCCGATCACAATCAGGTGACCCTCGCCGGTGGCAGCACGCTGACCTACGCGGTGCTGATCGTCGCCCCCGGCATCCGGCTGGCATGGGAGAAGATCGAGGGACTTGAGGCGACGCTTGGCCAGAACGGTGTCACCTCCAATTATAGCGCCGATCTTGCCCCCTATACCTGGGAGCTCGTGCAGCGCACCAAGGCGGGCCGTGCGATCTTCACTCAGCCGCCGATGCCGATCAAATGTGCCGGCGCGCCGCAGAAATCGATGTATCTCGCCTGCGACCACTGGCGCCGCTGGGGCGTGCTGAAGGACATTGAGGTCGAGTTCCGCAATGCCGGACCGGTGCTGTTCGGGGTGGCGGATTATGTTCCGGCGCTGATGGGCTATGTCGAGAAATACGGGATCGATCTGGAGCTGGGCAACAATCTCGTCGCGGTCGACGGGCGGGCGCAGGTCGCCGTGTTCCAGACCGCCGAGGGCGAGGTGTCGCAAAGCTTCGACATGATGCACGTCGTCCCCCCGCAGGTCGCGCCGCAGTTCCTTGCCGATAGCCCGCTCGCGGCAAGCAGCGGCTTTACCGATGTCGATCAGCACACGCTTCAGCATGTGCGCTATCCCAATGTCTTCGGATTGGGTGATGCCGGTTCGATGCCCAATGCCAAGACCGCCGCTGCCGCGCGCAAGCAGGCCCCGGTGGTTGCGGTCAACGCCCTGCGCCAGCTCGACGGCAAAGGGCCGACGGCAGGCTATGACGGCTATGGTTCGTGCCCGCTGACGGTGGAGCGCGGCAAGATCGTGCTCGCCGAATTCGCCTATGGCGGAAAGCTCGCCCCGAGTTTCCCGACCTGGCTGATCGATGGCACCAAACCTGCGCGCCTGTCGTGGATGCTCAAGGCCGATCTGCTGCCATGGCTCTACTGGAACGGGATGCTCAAGGGCCGCGAATGGCTCGCCGGGCCCGGCGGTCTGATCGCGCAGTAACGCCATGCTACAACGCTATTTCCCGATCCTCGAATGGGGCCGCACCTATGATCGCCCCGCGCTGACCAGCGACCTGATGGCGGCGGTGATCGTCACCATCATGCTGATCCCGCAGAGCCTCGCCTATGCGATGCTGGCAGGATTGCCGCCGGTGGTGGGCCTCTATGCCTCGATCATGCCGCTGTTTGCCTATGCGCTGTTCGGCACCAGTCGCACGCTGGCGGTGGGGCCGGTGGCGGTGGTCTCGCTGATGACGGCGAGCGCTGTCGGTGCTGTCGCCTCGCCGGGGACAGCGGAATATTGGGAAGCGGCGATCACACTGGCGGCGCTGTCGGGCGTGATGCTGGTGGTGCTGGGTCTGCTGCGGCTGGGCTTCCTTGCCAACCTGCTGTCGCACCCGGTCATCAGCGGGTTCATTTCCGCCAGCGGCATCCTGATCGCCACCAGCCAACTCAAGCACATCCTCGGGGTCAGGGCCGGGGGCGAGACCTGGCCCGAGATGCTCGCCGGGCTGGCGGGCGCGCTGGGCGAGATCAACCCTGCGACGCTCGCCATCGGCATTCCGGCAACGCTGTTCCTGTTCTGGGTGAGGAAGGGGCTGAAGCCCGCGCTCCAGAAGCTCGGGCTGAGCCCCCGCGCGGCCGACATGAGCGCCAAGGCCGGGCCGGTGGTGGCGGTGGCGCTGTCGATCCTCGCGGTGATGGCCTTCGGATTGCAGTCGAGGGGCGTCTCGATCGTCGGCAGCATTCCGCAAGGCCTGCCGCCGTTCATGCTGCCTTCCACCGACCTTGCGCTGATCGAGGCGCTGTGGGTGCCCGCGCTGCTGATCTCGGTGATCGGTTTCGTCGAGAGCGTCTCGATCGCCCAGACGCTGGCCGCCAAGCGCCGCCAGCGGATTGCGCCAGATCAGGAACTGATCGGTCTGGGCGCGTCGAACATCGCGTCGGCGCTGTCGGGCGGCTATCCGGTGACGGGCGGCTTTGCCCGTTCGGTCGTGAATTTCGACGCCGGCGCGCAGACCCCGGCGGCGGGCGCCTTCACCGCCATCGGCATTGCGCTTGCCAGCCTGTTTCTCACCCCGCTGCTCTTCAGCCTGCCCAACGCGACGCTGGCGGCCACCATCATCGTTGCGGTGCTGAGCCTTGTCGATTTCAAGACCCCGCGCCTGCTGTGGGCCTATTCCAGGGCCGATTTCGCCGCCCATGCCGCCACCATCGGCGTGACATTGCTGGCGGGCGTAGAGTTGGGGGTGATCGCCGGTGTGGCAGTGGGCCTGCTGCTTTACCTGTGGCGCGCCAGCCGGCCGCACGCGGCCATCGTCGGGCGGGTGCCGGGGACCGGGCATTTCCGCAATGTCGAGCGCCACACAGTGCTGACCCTGCCGCACCTTCTGACCATCCGCGTTGATGAGAGCCTGACCTATCTCAACGCGCGCTGGCTTGAGGAATATGTCCTCGAACAGGTCGCCGAGCGCCCCGATCTGCGCCACGTGGTGCTGATGGCAAGCGCGGTCAACGCGATCGATGCTTCAGGGCTCGAAAGCCTCGAAGCGATCAACCATCGGCTCGCTGACGGCGACATCCGGCTGCACCTTTCCGAAGTGAAGGGGCCGGTGATGGATCGGTTGAAGCGCACCCATTTTCTCGAAGAGCTCTCGGGCCGCGTGTTCCTTTCGCAGGACCAGGCCTTCGCCGAGCTTGCGAATGAAACCGGCGAGGATCCCCCATCGCCTGTTCCCGACGAGGCGCGCGGGCTCATCTGAGCCCGGTTGCCTCGTCAAGCCTGTGCACCGCCGGACATTCCCCCCCAATACCGTCCGGCGGTGCAACCCTTTCGCCGCCAAACCGTATATCCGGTGCAGCCAATGCAATTGATTGCTGCCGCCAAGGGATTAGCGCCTGACCATGTTGGAAAACCTCGACGCCCTGCTGCTCGCGCGGATCCAGTTCGCCTTCACGGTGAGCTTCCATTTCTTCTTCCCGGCCTTCTCGATCGGGCTCGCCAGCTATCTCGCGGTGCTGGAAGGGCTGTGGCTGAAAACCGGCAAACCGGTCTATCTCGACCTGTTCAAATACTGGCTGAAGATCTTCGCGATTGCATTTGCGATGGGGGTCGTCTCGGGGATCGTCATGTCCTACCAGTTCGGCACCAACTGGTCGGTGTTCTCGGACAAGGCCGGGCCGGTAATCGGCCCGCTGATGGCCTATGAGGTGCTCACCGCGTTCTTCCTCGAAGCGGGCTTTCTCGGCGTGATGCTGTTCGGGATGGAGAAGGTGGGCAAAAAGCTCCACTTCGCCGCGACGCTGATGGTGGCGCTGGGGACCTTCGTTTCGGCCTTCTGGATCCTCAGCGTTAACAGCTGGATGCAGACCCCGACGGGCTATTTCGTCGGCGAGAACGGCCAGTTCATGCCGGGCGAGAGCTGGACCGCGATCATCTTCAATCCGAGCTTTCCCTATCGCCTCGTCCACACCGTTATGGCGGCCTACCTCACCACCGCCTTCGTGGTGGGCGCGGTCGGGGCGTGGCACCTGCTCAAGGACCGGGCCAATCCGCATGCGCGCACAATGTTCTCGATGGCGATGTGGATGGCGGCGATCGTCACGCCTGCGCAGATCTTCGCGGGCGATATCCACGGGCTCAACACCCTCGAACATCAGCCGGCCAAGGTGATGGCGATGGAGGGGCACTATCAGAGCCACCCCGAAGGCGCGCCGCTGATCCTGTTCGGCATCCCCGACAGCGAGGCGAAGACGGTGCGCTATGCGATCGAGATCCCAAAGGCATCGTCCTTCATCCTCAAGCACGACTGGAACGCGCCGCTTGCCGGCCTCGACACCATCCCCGATGACGAGGAACCGCCGGTCGGCATGGTGTTCTGGAGCTTCCGCGTGATGGTTGGCATCGGCTTTGCAATGCTCGGGATCGGGCTGTGGAGCCTTTGGGGACGGGTGCGGGGGCGGCTCTATGACATGAGCTGGCTGCACCGTGCCGCCGTGCTGATGGGGCCTTCCGGCTTTGCTGCGGTGCTGGCCGGATGGATCACCACCGAAGTCGGCCGCCAGCCCTATGTCATCTATGGCGTGCTGCGGACGGCTGACGCGGCAAGTCCGCTCGATGCGCCTGCGGTCGCCGCCTCGCTGCTGGCCTTCATCCTCGTCTATTTCACCGTCTTCGGGATCGGGGTGTGGTATATCCTCAAGCTGATGGGCAAGGCCCCGCACGCTGGCGAATACGGGGTGAAGCGCGGCGATACAGGCCCGATCCGCACCGCCGGGATCACTCCGGGGCCGACCCAGAATCCCGGCGGCGGGGAAACCCTGCCTTCGGCCCGCCCCGAAAAGGAGCCGGTGTGATGGACCTGACCGTCATCTGGGCCTTCATCATCGCCTTTGCCGTCTTCGCCTATGTGGTGATGGACGGGTTCGATCTCGGCATCGGCATCCTGTTCCCGACCTTCAACGCGGGGCGCGAGCGCGACCGGGCGATGAACTCGATCGCGCCGGTGTGGGACGGGAACGAGACCTGGCTGGTGCTGGGGGGAGGGGGCCTGTTCGCCGCCTTTCCGCTGGCCTATGCGGTGATCCTGCCGGCGACCTACCCGCTGATCATCGCGATGCTGCTCGGCCTGGTATTCCGCGGGGTCGCCTTCGAATACCGCTGGCGCGACCCGGGGCATCAGAAGTTCTGGGACGCGGCCTTCACCGGCGGAAGCCTCGTTGCTGCGCTGGCGCAGGGGATGACTTTGGGTGCGCTGCTGCAAGGCATCGACGTGGTGGATCGCGCCTATGCCGGAAGCTGGTGGGACTGGCTCACGCCCTACACCCTCCTGACCGGGCTCGGCACAGTCGCAGGCTATGCCCTGCTGGGCGCGACCTGGCTGATCTGGAAGCTCGACGGCGAGGAGCAGGCCCATGCCCGCAAGCTCGCAATCCGCTGGGGCGCAGCGACCATCGTGCTGATGGGCGCGGTGAGTGTCTACAACATCCTTCTCAACGCCGAATACGCCGCGCGCTGGCTTTCGGCGCCCGAAATCTACTGGGTCGCGCCGGTGCCGATCCTCACCGCGATTGTCGCGCTGTCGATGCTGCGCGCGATCCTCAAGGAGCGCAATTCCAAGCCGTTCTGGCTCGGCATCGCGCTGTTCTTTCTGGGCATGAGCGGGCTGGGGGTGACGATCTGGCCCTATGCCGTGCCCGAGAGCCTGACGATCTGGGACGCCGCCGCGCCGGAACGCAGCCAGATCTTCATGCTGGTGGGCGTGGCGCTGACCCTGCCGCTGATCATCGGCTACACGGCGTGGGCCTATTGGGTGTTTCGCGGCAAGGTGGCGGATGAGGGGTATCATTGATGTCCTCAAGTAGCGCAGCGGTAGGACAGAGATCATGCTGATGCCACCTGAGCAACCTCCCGAAGCGCCGCTATGGCAGCGCGTCCTGTGGATGGCAGGCATCTGGGCGGCGAGCGTGGCGGTGCTCGGCGCGGTCGCTTACGTGATCCGCCTGTGGATCGCGCCGTGAGCCGTGTGAAAGTCTGGTACGATGGCGCCTGCCCGCTATGCCTGCGCGAGATTGCGCTGATGCGGCGATTGGACCGGCGCGGGGCCATCACCTTCGTCGATGTCGCGGCCGCCGCCGATCCCTCCTGCCCGATCGACCGCGCGCAGCTCCTCGCCCGCTTCCATGCCGAGGAGAATGGGGTGGTGCATTCCGGTGCGGCGGCCTTCGCCGCGATGTGGCGCGCGATCCCCTTGCTGCGTCCGCTGGGCCTCGCAGCGCGCAATCCGCTGGTGCTGCGGGTGCTGGAGGCGGCCTATCTGCGCTTCCTCAGGCTGCGCCCGCGCCTGCAACGCCTGCTCGCCTGAAAAACCGCTTGCCCCGCATCGCCTGATGGTCTGAATCCCGTCGTGGAGAGACGGGAGATAGCAAGCCAATGACCAATTTCGGCGCGATGCAGAACGAGATCTACAACGCCGGCCTCAGGGGCATCCTGCCCACCTTCCCGGTCGATTTCGCCACGCTTGAAAAGCGCGCGCACGAAGCGCTGGGGCCGAGCCTCACCAATTATGTCGCTGGCGGCTGCGGTGACGAGCACACGCAGGACCAGAACGCGGCCGCCTTCCACCACTGGGGCATGGTGCCGCGCATGATGGTCGATTGCACCACGCGCGACCTGTCGATCGAGCTGTTCGGCCAGACCTACCCCACGCCGCTGTTCATGGCCCCGATCGGTTTGAACGGAGAGGCCTCGCAGGACCGCCACGGCGACATGGCTGCCGCCCGCGCTTCGGCGCTTACCGGTGTGCCCTTCTGCGCCTCGACCCTAGCCAATGATCCACTGGAAGACGTGAAGGCGGCGTGCGGCGAAACCCCCGCCTGGTTCCAGCTCTACACCCCGCGCAACCGTGAACTGGCGACCAGCCTGATCCGCCGCGCCGAGGAGGCCGGCTACAAGGCGCTGGTGGTGACGCTCGATACCTGGGTGACAGGCTGGCGTCCGCGCGATCTCAACGCCTCGAACTTCCCGCAACTGCGTGGGCGTGTGCTCCAGAACTACTTCACCGATCCGGTGTTCCGCTCGCTGCTGGCCCAGCCCCCCGAGGAAGATCCGGCGGCGGCGATCTTCACCTGGGCGGCGACCTTCGGGCAGGTGCTGACCTGGGAGGACATGGCGTGGTTCAAGTCGGTGACGAAGCTGCCGATCGTATTGAAGGGCATCTGCCATCCCGACGACGCGCGCCGCGCGGTGGATAGCGGGGCGGATGCGGTCTATTGCTCCAACCACGGCGGGCGGCAGGCCAATGGCGGGATCGCCACCATCGATTTGCTGGAAGACGTGGTGAAAGCCAGCGGAGACACGCCGGTCCTGTTTGACAGCGGAATCCGTTCCGGCACCGATGCCGTCAAGGCGCTGGCGATGGGCGCGCGCGCGGTCGGGGTGGGGCGGCCGTACACCTATGGCCTTGCGCTCGGCGGGGCGGAGGGCGCGGCGTGGGTGTTAAGATCGATCCTCGCCGAAGCCGATCTGCTGATGGCCGTTAACGGTTATCCGACGCTCGCCGACGTGCGCGCAGCGGGGGTGCGACGGACCGATCGCTGAGGTGGGCGGATGCAAGGTCGTTAACCAAATCCACACTACGTTTTCCACAGATTTGCTGTTAGTGTGCATCGCACAACAACAAGCGAATCGGGGACGCGATCAATGGCACGACCGACTATCTGGTCCAGCGGACCGGATCCCATGCGCCGTACTGTCTGTATCCAGGACGAGCATTCGCGCCGTGCGCGCTATGGCCGCATCCAGCCGATGGAAAGCCGCCATTCGCTGCTGGGGCGGATTGTCCGCCTGATCCCCTGACGGGGCGGCGGGCCTACCCGCCCGACTTGGCCATCATCACCAGCTTGGTGTCGGTGAAGGCGAGGTAGCCTTCCTCGCCGCCTTCCGAGCCGAAGCCGCTGTCGCCCACCCCGCCGAAGGGAGTTTCGGGCGATGACACGATCAGCTGGTTGATCCCCACCATCCCGGCCCGCAAGCTCCGCCCGAGGTAATGCGCCTCGTCGAGGTTGCCGGAAAAGGCATAGGCGGCAAGGCCGTAGCGCAGCGAATTGGCGATCCGCACCGCGTCCTCGATGGTGTCATAGGGGACGATCCCGGCGATGGGGCCAAAGGGCTCTTCGGTCATGAAGCGACTGTCGGGGGCGGGGTTGGCGATGACAGTGGGCTGGAAGAAGAAGCCGGCCCCTGCGATGCTCTTGCCGCCGGTGACGACTTCGCCGCGGTTGCCCCCGGCATCGGCGACCACCGCCTCCATTGCCGCAACCCGGCGGGCGTGGGCAAGCGGGCCCATATCGACGCTTTGATCCGCGCCCGGATCACCGACCTTGAGCTTGCCGGCACGGCTTGCGAATTCGGCGACGAAGGCCTCGTAAATCGCCTTGTCGACAAGAAAGCGCGTGGGCGAGACGCAGACCTGCCCGGCATTGCGGAACTTGGTCGCGGCGCACATCGCCACCGCACGTTCGAAATCGGCGTGCTTGCTGACGATCACCGGGGCATGGCCGCCGAGTTCCGGCGTGAAGCGCTTCATGTGGTGTGCGGCCAGCGCGCCCAGCTGTTTGCCGACCGCGGTCGATCCGGTGAAGCTGACCTTGCGGGTAACGCTTGAGGCGATCAGGTGTTCGGACACCGGGCCGGGATCGCCGTAGACGAGGTTCAGAACGCCTGCGGGGACGCCCGCATCGACGAAGCACTCGACCAGCATCTGCGCCGAGGCCGGGGTGTTCTCGGCCGGTTTGAGGATCGCGGTGCAGCCTGCGGCAAGGGCGCCGGCGATTTTCTTGCCGGGCAGGTTCACAGGGAAGTTCCACGGGGTCAGCAGCACGCTCGGGCCGACCGGCTCATGCGTCACGATCTGCGCGATCAGCTGGTCGCCGCGGGTCGGGATCAGGCGCCCGCCCCGGCGCTTGGCTTCCTCGCCGAGGAAGTCGGTGACATCGGCCAGTCCGGTGATCTCGCCCACCGCTTGCGCATGCGGCTTGCCCATTTCGGCGGTGACGATGCGGGCGATGGCAGGCGCACGTTCGCGCAGGAGATCGGCGGCGCGGCGCAAGATGGCGTGACGCTCCGCCCCCGGGGTGCGGCTCCATGCGGCAAAGGCATCATCGGCAGCCTTCAGCGCAGCATCGAGCTGGGCGGGGCCGGCCTTGGGGCAGTGCCCGATGACTTCGCCTGTCGCCGGGTTGATCACCGGCATTTCCCCCGCATCCCCCGCGGCGATCCACGCGCCGTTGATGAGCATCTTGAGGGCAGGGTAGGCAGTCATCGGGCGTGCTCCTTGGGTTGTTCGCGCCGTGAATCGACCTTGCGCGAACTTGAAATTTTATTGCGCATCCTTTAGCGATATTTCCACGTCATCGCGAGGAGAGAATCATGCTGGTCGGCGTTCCCAAGGAAATCAAGCCGAGCGAGTTCCGCGTCGGCCTTACCCCCGAAGCCGTGCGCGAATATGTCGCTGCCGGGCATAGCGTGATCGTCGAAACCGGGGCGGGCCTCGGGATCGACAAGAACGATGATGTCTACCGCAAGGCCGGGGCCGAGGTGGTGGCAAGCGCCGCCGAAGTCTTTGCCCGCGCCGAGATGGTGGTGAAGGTCAAGGAACCGCAGCCGGCCGAATGGGTGCAGCTGCGTGAAGGCCAGATCCTGTTCACCTATCTGCATCTTGCGCCCGATCCCGAACAGGCGCGCGGGCTGATGGCATCGGGCGTTTCGGCCGTGGCCTATGAAACCGTGACCGGCCCGGGCGGCGCGCTGCCGCTGCTCGCGCCGATGAGCGAAGTCGCCGGACGCCTCGCGATCGAGGCCGGGGCGCTTGCGCTGCGCGCCAGCACCGGCGGGCGCGGCACGCTGATGGGCGGGGTGCCCGGCGTGCTTCCGGCGCGCGTCGTGATCCTCGGCGGCGGCGTGGTCGGCACGCAGGCCGCGCGCATGGCGGTGGGGCTGGGCGCGAGCGTCGAGATCTTCGACCGCTCGCTGCCGCGCCTGCGCCAGCTCGACGAGATGTTCCAGGGCCGCGCGATCACCCGCTTCTCCACCGTGGGCACGATCGAGCAAGCCGTGGCCCAGGCCGACGTCGTGATCGGCGCGGTGCTGATCCCCGGCGCCAGCGCGCCGCATCTCGTTACCCGCGCGATGCTGCCCGAAATGAAGCGCCGCGCGGTGCTGGTCGATGTCGCGATCGATCAGGGCGGGTGCTTCGAGACCTCGCACCCCACCACCCACGAGAATCCGACCTACGAGGTCGACGGGATCATCCACTACTGCGTCGCCAACATGCCCGGCGCGGTGCCGCTGACGAGCTCCTATGCGCTCAACAATGCGACCCTGCCCTTCGGCCTCGCGCTGGCGAACAAGGGGCTGAAGGCCTGCGAGGACGACCCGCACCTCGCCCCCGGCCTCAACGTCCATCAGGGCCGGATCGTCAATGCAGCGGTGGCCGAGAGCCTCGGCTTCAGTTCTTGAAATGTTCCACGTGAAACATTGACCGGTGCCATTCCTGCGCCCTTGCGCGGGAATGGCCCCTCAACGAGCGTGCAATGAAGCGGCAATGACCCCGCTACGCGGCCACCACCTGCTGCTCGATCGCACCGAAGATCGAGTGGTTGTGGGTATCGCGCATTTCGATGCGCACCGTGTCCCCCGCCTGCATGAACGGCGTTCTGGGCGCACCCTCTCGGATCGTCTCGATCATGCGGATTTCGGCGATGCAGGAATAGCCCGCGCCGCCCTCGGCCACGGGCTTGCCCGGCCCGCCATCTGCGCCCTTGTTCGAGATCGTGCCGGTGCCGATCACCGTGCCTGCGCCGAGGTTGCGCGTCTTCGCCGCATGGGCCACCAGCTGGGCGAGGTTGAAGGTCGCATCCACCCCGGCATTGGCGCGGCCGAAGGGCGAACCGTTCAGATCGACCATCAGCGGCAGGTGGATCAGAGCGTCCTTCCACGCATCGCCCAGCTCGTCCGGCGTCACCGCCACCGGCGAGAAGGCGCTCGCCGGCTTTGACTGGAAGAAGCCGAAGCCCTTTTCCAGCTCTGCCGGGATGAGGCCGCGCAAGGACACGTCGTTGACCAGCATCAGCAGCTTGATGTGGTCTGCCGCGTCCTCTGCCGAAACGCCCATCGGCACATCATCGGTGATGCAGGCGATCTCGCCTTCCATGTCGCAGCCCCACGCCGGATCGCCCAGCGGGATGTCCTGACGCGGGCGCAGGAAGCTGTCCGAGCCGCCCTGATACATCAGCGGATCGTGGTAGAAGCTCTCCGGCACCTTGGCCCCGCGCGCCTGCCGCACCAGTTCGACATGGTTGATATAGGCGCTGCCATCGGCCCATTGATAGGCGCGCGGCAGGGGCGAGTGCGCCTGACGCTCGTGGAACCGCTCGCACGGCACTGCCTCATGCTCGACATCGCGGGCGAGGACTTCAAGCTCGGGCGCAACGCGCTCCCAATTGTCGAGTGCATATTGCAGCGTCGGCGCGATGTAGCCCGCCGCGCAGCAGCGGGTGAGGTCTTTCGAGACCACCACCAGCCGCCCGTCGCGCGTGCCGTTGTCGAGGGTTGCGAGTTTCATTGTTCTGTCCTCCCGAGACGTGTTCTATTGCGGCGCATCCACCTGCCTGTCGGGGTGCGCTGCGGCAAAGGCGGGCAGGGCAAGACAGGCGGCCTCGATGCGGGTCAGATGCGGACTGGCGCTAAGGTCGTAGTGGAAGCGCCGCGCGTTTGCGAGTTGCGGCACAGCCACGATCTCGAACAGCCCCGGCGCATCGCCGTGCAGGAAATCGCCCGTTCCGAGCTGCGCCAGCCGCGCCTCGACCGGATCGAGCGTGCGCTTCAGCCAGGTGCGATACCAGACGTCGATCTCGTCCTGCGTGTGGCCGAGCGGGTCCTTCAGGTACTTGAGCACCGGCAGGTTGTTCACCGCGTGGATCTCGGTCGCGATGGCATAGGCCAGTTCGCGCACGGTATAGCGCGCCTCAATGTCGCGCGGCAGAAAGGGGGCTTGCGGATAGGCCTCGTCCAGCCATTCGAGCAGCGCCATCGACTGCGCCCGGTCGCGCCCGTCAGCCTCCAGCATCGGCAGCGAGCCGAAGGGATTGCGCTGCGTAAAGGCGGCGTCCTTGTTCTCGCCCGTGACCAGATTGACCGGCACGTTCTCGAAGGCGAGCCCCTTGAGGTTCAGCGCGATGCGGAGCCGGTACGAGGTCGAGCTGCGGAAATAGCCGTAGAGTTTCATGGTGCTCATGTCTTCGTCATTGCGAGCGGCGCAGCCGCGCGGCAATCCATGGCCCGGTCGGTTCCGCAAGCGCAGTCCATGGATCGCTTCGTCGCTTCGCTCCTCGCAATGACGATGCCCTGCATCAAAACGCCGGAATCCCGGTGATCGCACGGCCGAGGATCAGCGCGTGGACATCATGCGTGCCTTCGTAGGTGTTCACCGTCTCAAGGTTCACCGCATGGCGAATAACCTGATATTCCTCGGAAATCCCGTTGCCGCCATGCATGTCGCGCGCCTGTCGGGCGATGTCCAAAGCCTTGCCGACATTGTTGCGCTTGACGATCGAGATCATGTCGGGGGCAAAGCGCCCCTCGTCGATCAGCCGTCCGACGCGCAGGGAGGCCTGCAGGCCCAGCGCAATGTCGCTCATCATGTCGGCGAGCTTCTTCTGGTAGAGCTGCGTTGCGGCCAGCGGCCGGCCGAACTGGTGGCGATCAAGGCCATATTGGCGCGCGGCGGCAAGGCAGAATTCCGCCGCCCCCATCGCGCCCCAGCTGATGCCGTAACGCGCGCGGTTGAGGCAGCCGAACGGGCCCTTCAGCCCTTCGACATTGGGCAGCAGCGCGCTGGCAGGCACACGCACCTCGTCCATCATGATCATGCCGGTGGTCGAGGCGCGCAGGGAAATCTTGCCCTTGATCTTGGGCGCGGAAAGGCCCGCCATGCCCTTTTCGAGCACGAAGCCGCGGATCGCCCCGCCATGCTCCTCGCTCTTGGCCCAGACCACGAAGACGTCCGCGAAAGGCGCGTTGGAAATCCACGTCTTGGAGCCGGAGATGACGTAATCGTCCCCGTCCTTCTTCGCCCAGGTCTTCATGCCTGCGGGGTCAGAGCCTGCGTCAGGCTCGGTCAGGCCGAAGCAGCCGATCAGCGTGCCGGCGGCCAAGCCGGGCAGGTATTGGCGGCGCTGCTCGTCCGAGCCATAGGCGTAGATCGGGTGCATCACGAGGCTCGACTGCACGCTCGCCATCGAGCGGTAGCCGGAATCCACGCGCTCGATCTCGCGTGCGATGAGGCCATAGGCGACATAGCTCGCCCCCGCGCCGCCGAATTCCTCCGGAACGGTGGCACCCAGCAGGCCTGCGGCGCCCATCAGCTGGAACAGCTCGGGCGCGTCCACTTCCTCGCGGAAGGCATCGATTACGCGCGGCTGGAGTTCGGATTGCGCAAAGCCGTGGGCGGCATCGCGGATCATCCGCTCTTCTTCGCTGAGCTGGCTTTCGAGATCGAAGGGGTCTTCCCAGTTGAACGGGGCGATCCCGCTCCGGGGGCCACTCTTGCTGGGGGGGGTGCCATGCATGGCGTTGCTCCTCGCGTCTTTTGTTGGCTCACGCCTTCGCAGGCTTGGCGGGCCAGAGCAAGGGGTCAGGCCGTCGCCAGAACGCGCCCCACCGCATCGAGCAGCGTTGCGGGCGGGCAAGGCTTGGCGAGCGCGGTCGCGCGCGGGAAACGTGCAGCGATGGCATCGCATTCCGAGCGTTCGGAATGGAGGATCACCGGCACATTCTCGTCGATCAGCTTTTGCGCCAGTTCATAGCTTAGCCCGTCGGCCAGCTCGATATCGAGGATGGCAAGATCGGGCTTTTCCTTCTGGCAGGCCAGCATCGCGGAGGAAATCCCCGCATGCGGCCCTTCAACCTCGTAGCCCGCTTCCTCGAACGTGTCGCACAAGTCGAAGGCCGTGACGAATTCGTCTTCGGCCACCAATATTCGCAAGGCCATAGACCATCTCCCCGTCTCACGACTCCCCGATCAGGAGTGTAACACGGGTTGGACGTAAACCCTGCGCGAATATTATCCGTTCCGGCCGAATCTTTCGGTGAAGCCGGTCTCGTCGCCTGCGCAGAGAAGTTTGGCCTGCTCGATCCACTGGTCGCGGGTTATGCGCCCGGCGAAGCGGCCGAGCTGGGCGTCGATGCGCTCGACATCCGCATCCGACCATGCGGCGATCTGGGCATAGGAAGTGACGCCAAGCTCGCCCAGCAGCGCGACGAGCTTGGGGCCGACACCCTTGATGCGCGCAAGATCGTCCGCCGCGGCGGGGGCGGAAGGGGCAGGGGCAGGGGCAGGCGCGAGCGGCGGGGCGGGCACCGGTTCGGCGGGCGCGGCCACGGGTTCCGGCTCCGGCGCAGGCGCAGGCTTCACCGCGGCCGGGGCCGCATCGATTAGCGCCTGGTTGCGCCGCGCACGTTCGGCGCCTTCGTCCAGCACGTCATGCTTGAGGCTGCCATCGTCGATCACGGTGGTCTTGCGGGTGGCCTTGGCGATCAGCCAAACGGCCACCACCAGCACCACCAGGCCAATCAGGATGAACGGCAGCAGCGCGTTAAGGTCAGTCGTCATTGCTCGAATGTCTCCGGCGCAGAATCAGGTCGGCGCTGCCCTTAGCAGCCCCGACCCGAATGGCCCAAGCCCTCAGCCGCCTTTCATGCTGCCGGCCAGTTCGTTGAGCCGCAGGAATTCCTGCCGCCAGAAATTGTCCTGTTTGCTGGCGAGGGCGCTGATGTCGGCGTGGCTGAAGCCCATCATCATCTCGTCCCCGCGCAGCACCTGCCCGAAGGCGGCGACGGCGGCGGCGAAGGCAAAGTCGCCGCGCGGGGCGGTGGCGGATTTGAGCGCGCTCGACGGCACGATCTGCTCGAGCAGCTTCGAGGTGTCGCCATCGGGCAGCTTGTAGCGCAATTTGACGGTGGCGGCCTCGGCCAGCCGCGCGGTGGCGGCCTGTGCGGGCGCGTCCTCGTACTTGCGCGGGGCGATCCAGCCCTTGCTGCCGACCGGCACCACCTCGTAGATCGCGGTCACCTGATGCCCTGCGCCGATATCGCCCGCGTCCACCCGGTCATTGTCGAAGTCTTCTTCCCGCAGCGCCCGGTTCTCGTAGCCCACGAGCCGGTATTGCGCGATCACGGCAGGGTTGAATTCGACCTGGATCTTCACGTCCTTGGCGATGGTGAACAGGGTGCTGCTCATTTCCTCGCCCAGCACCTTCTTCGCCTCCAGCGCGCTATCGATATAGGCGTAGTTGCCGTTCCCGTGGTTGGCGATCTGCTCCATCATCGCCTCGTTGTAATTGCCCTGACCAAAGCCCAGCGTGGTCAGCGTGATGCCGCTGTCGCGCTTCTTCTCGATCAGCTCGATCAGCGCCTTGGTGTCCGAGACCCCGACATTGAAATCGCCGTCGGTGGCAAGGATCACGCGGTTCACGCCGCCCTTGATGAAGTTGTCCTCGGCGATGCGGTAGGCCAGTTCGATGCCTGCGCCCCCGGCAGTCGATCCGCCCGCTTCGAGGCTGTCGAGCGCGCGGCGGATCTTGGCGGTGTCGCTGGTGGGTTCGAGCACCATGCCCGCAGCCCCGGCATAGACCACGATCGAGACCTTGTCCTTGGGGCTTAGCTCGCCCGCCAGCCCCGCCAGCGCGGTCTTGACCAGCGGCAGCTTGTCGGGGCTGCCCATCGAGCCCGAGACGTCCATCAGGAACACGAGGTTCGCGGGCGGGCGTTCGGCGCTGTCGATGTCGTAGCCGCGCAGGCCGATGCGCATCAGATAGGTGCCCTCGTTCCACGGGGTCCTGGCGACGTCGGTGGTGACGGTGAAGGGCTGGGCGCGGTCCTTGGGCCGTGCGTAATCGTAGCGGAAATAGTTGATCATCTCCTCGGTCCGCACCGCGTCCTGCGGCGGCTGCATCCCCTGCGTCAGGAAGCGGCGGGCATTGGCATAGGCGCCGGTGTCGACATCGACGCTGAAGGTGGAAACCGGCTCGGCCTGGGTCAGCTTGACGGGGGAGACTTCCTTGCCGTCATATTTCTCGCGGCCCGGATCGGTGGCGACCATGACGGGCGGGGCGAAATAGGCGGCTTCCGAGGCGACCGCGCCGGTGCGCACCCGCGATCCGGAGACGACGACGGCTTGCGCCGGCGCGGGCGCATAGGCGGGCGGAGGAGGAGGAGGAGGGGGTGGCGGCGGTGCCGGAAGGGACGGCGGCGGCGGAGCCTCGGCCAGCTTCTCGGGCGCCTTGCTGGCGCAGCCCGCGATCACGGCGCACAGCGCCGCCGTGGCGATCAGTTTCGTCCCTCGCATCACCTTTTCTCCCCGCACTTATGGCGAGGCGAAAAATCGATTCGGGGGCGTGAATAGCGACTGAACGTGGGTTTTGTTTGCGTGCCCGCCTCCGCGGGCCCGTCCTCGGCGCTGTTTCAATCCCTGCGGGATTGAGCGCCTGCGGCTCGCGCGCTTGCGCTCGCGGCCCGTCCGTTGGCGGGCCGTAGATAGTCTCAGGCCAATGGTGCGTCAGGCTCGGGCACGACATTCTTGCGGAACAGCACCTTGTCGTTCTCGTCGAAACCGCGCCGCCAGATCACCAGCGCATAGGTGCCGAGCACCGCCGGGATGCCGACCAGCAACTCGATCCATTCGGGCAGGTAGGTGAACAGCTGGCCGACCACCACCGCCGCTGCCGCCGCATAGACCAGCGCCCAGCGCCAGCTGGTGACGCGCGCGCTCAGCAGGTGGGACAGCAGCAGCGCCTTGACGAGGCTCGATACCGCCAGCGCGATCATCAGCGCGCCCGCAGCCCCTGCCGCCTCGTAGCCTGCACCCAGCCCCGCATTGCGCGCGGCGAGGATCAGCGCGACCGTCAGCCCGGCTTGCAAGGCGATGATCGCAACCGAGATCGCCAGATTGCGCTTGCGCGCGATGTAGACCAGCACGCTCTCCGAGACGACCGCCATCGAGGCGACCACCTCCGCGGCGAGCAGGAAGGCGAGCGCCGCCGTGCCCGCGACATAGTCCGGCCCCCACAGGCCCATCACCGCCTCGCCCGGCACGCCCAGCACCAGCGCGATGCCGAGCTGCACGGCGATGATCCAGAACCCCACCTGCCGCACCTGCGCGGCGATGGCTTCCATGTTGCCGATGCGCAGGTTCTTGGTGATCACCGGCGAGAGGATCGGCTCGAAGCTGGTCTTCAATTTCTGCGGCAGCGAGGCGATCTGCTGGGCGGCGTAATAGATGCCCACCGCTTGCGGCGGCGCGAACAGGCCGAGGATGAAGATGTCGAGCAGCCGCGTGCCGCGCTCGATTGCATCGGCGCCGACGATCGGGAAGGCGCGACCCGACATTGCCACCATCGCCCGCGCCTGCGGCTGCCAGTCCTTCGGGAGGCCGTAGGTTCTGAGGAACGGCCACAAGGCGGTTAGCAGCCCGGCATAGATCGAGGTGATGAAGGCCAGCGCCAGCCCGCTCTCGCGCGTTCCCGGCAGGAAGAAGAACACGCCTGCGCCGATCGAGATGGTCCACGGCTCGACCACCGCCCGCGCGCGCACCGTGGTGGCGATATCGAAGCGGTAGGCCTGCGCGGCGAGCAGGATCTCGGTCACAGCGAAGGCGGGGATGGTGGCGACCAGCCAGATGTCCCAATCGGAATTCATTCCGTTGGGGAACATCGGTTCGGGGAACACCAGCAGGATAATGGCCGCGACGGCGGAATAGGCCAGCGCCAGCAGAATGCCGTCATAGACGAGATTGGTCTCCGCCGCCCGGTCGTCGCCCGCGCCTTCCGACAGGCGCTGTGCAAGGCCGCGCTTCTCTCCCAGCGAGCAGATCAGCGCGACGATCTCGATCAGCACCAGCGCCGAGGCGAAGCGACCGAGCGATTCCGCGCCGTAAAGCCGCGTGGCGATGACGAGGAAGGGGATGCGCGCGATCAGGCGCACGACGAAGCCCATGGTGTTGGTGCGCCCGCCCTTGGCGAGGGTGGCGAGATCGTCGCCGCCCTTGTCCGGGGCGGCGGGGGTTTCGGCGGGCGGTTTGCTCACGCCGTCAGGTCCTTCGCGTCGCTCTCGATTTCCGCACGCAGCGGGCGAGCGAGCAGTTCGGCGACCACGGACCGCGCGTTGGCGCCTGACAGGATCGCGTTCACCGCCGCGACGATCGGCATGGGAATGCCGCGCTTCGCTGCCAGATCGGCGAGCACCGGGGCGGTAAAGGCACCCTCGGCCACGGTGCGGCGGTCGGCCAGCAGCGCGGCGGGATCGGCTCCCTCGCCAAGAGCTTTCCCGAGGGAGAAATTGCGGCTGGAGCTGGACGAGCAGGTCAGCACCAGATCACCCAGACCGCACAGGCCCGCGAGCGTCTCGCCTTGCGCTCCCAGCGCCTCGCCGAAGCGCAGCATCTCGGCGTAGCCCCGCGCAATCAGCGCGGCGCGGGCGTTCTGGCCGAGCGCCAGCCCCTCGACCACCCCGCAGGCAATCGCGAGCACGTTCTTCACCGCCCCGCCGATCTCCGCGCCGGTGACGTCGTCGGAGTAATAGGGCCGGAATGCAGGCCGGGCGATGGCAGGCGCAAGCCGCTCCCACTGCGCCGCGCCGCCGCCGCATGCCAGCGTGACGGCAGTGGGCAGGCCGGCGGCGACTTCATGCGCGAAGGTCGGTCCTGACAGCACCGCGATATCGCTCCCGGGCGAGGCTTCGCGCGCCACGTCGTTCATCAGCCGGCCGGTGCCCGCCTCGATCCCCTTGGAGCAGAGCACAAGATCGCGGGGCGGCCGGATAAGGCCTGCCAGCACCTTGCCCAGCACCTGCGCCGGAGTCACCACCAGCACGGTGTCGATCGCCGTGAAGCCGGCGAGGTCGCCGGTCGCACGGATGGTCGGTGCCAGCGTGGCGGAGGGCAGGAAGAGCGGGTTGCGGTGTTGGGCGTTGATCGCTTCGACCACTTCGGGCTCGTAGGCCCACAGCAGCACGTCGCGCCCGTCGGATGCCAGCATCTGTGCCAGCGCCGTGCCCCACGCGCCCGCGCCGATGACGCCGATGGCGGGAAGGGCGCTCATGCCTTGTATCCCGCACCGCGCACGGCTTCGGCCGCCGGATCGAGCGGCCAGCGCGGGCGCGCGACGAAATCGAGCGGGTCGCCGGCGAAGTCAGGGCCTTCGAGCGCCAGCCGCTCGCAGCCCGCCCAGGCGATCATCGCCGCGTTATCAGTGCACAGCGCGAGCGGCGGGGCGGTAAAGCGCATCGCGTGGGCCTCGGCGAAGGTTTCGAGCGCGGCCCGCACGGTTTTGTTGGCGGCGACACCCCCGGCCACGACCAGCGCGGGGAAGGGGCCGGCGGTCTCCAGGGCGCGGGTGAGCCGGTCGATCAGACATTCCACGGCGGCCTGCTGGAAGCTCGCGGCGATATCGGCGGGCATGTGTTCGCCGCTTTCGACGGCGCGCAGCACCGCGCTCTTGAGGCCCGCAAAGGAGAAATGCGGCTCGCTCGAACCCTTGAGCGGGCGCGGCAGGGGAACCGCCTTGGGATCGCCTTCGAGCGCCAGCCGCTCGACCGCAGGGCCACCGGGATAGCCGAGGCGCAGCAGCTTGGCGGTCTTGTCGAAGGCCTCGCCCAGCGCATCGTCGATGGTGGTGGCAAGGCGGCGATAGCGGCCGACGCCCTCGACGGCGAGAATCTGGCAATGCCCGCCCGACACCAGCAGCAGCAGATAGGGAAAGGCAAGTTCCGCGTCCGCGAGCCGCGGCGAAAGCGCGTGGCCTTCGAGGTGGTTCACCGCCAGCAGCGGCTTGTCTGCCGCCATCGCCAGCGCCTTGGCACTGACGAGGCCCACCATCACCCCGCCGATCAGCCCCGGCCCGGCGGTGGCGGCAATCGCATCGACATCGTCGAGGTCGAGCCCCGCCTCGTCCATCACCTTTTCGAGCATCGGCGCGAGCCGTTCGGCATGGGCGCGTGCGGCGATCTCGGGGACGACCCCGCCATAGGGCGCGTGTTCGGCCTCCTGGCTGGCGATCGCCTGCGCCACGATCGTCCGGTCGCCGCGCACCAGCGCCACGGCGGTCTCGTCGCAGCTCGATTCGATGCCGAGGACAATGCGCGTGTCAGAGGTGTTCGTGACCGATCCCATCGCGCTTCCATCTAGTCTGTATCGAAGCTAGGGCAAGGCTAGCCATGAACGAAGCACCCGTATCCAGCCCGAGATTGCGTCTCGGCACCCGCAATTCCCCCCTCGCCATGGCGCAGGCCTACGAGACCCGCGACCGCCTGTGTGCCGCCCGCGGCTGGGCCGAGGAGGCGATCGAGATCGTCCCCGTGCTCGCTAGCGGCGACAAGGTGCTGGATCGTCCGCTGTCCGAAATCGGCGGCAAGGCGCTATGGACCAAGGAACTCGATCAATGGCTGGGCGAGGGGCGGATCGACCTTTCGGTGCATTCGGCCAAGGATGTCGAGACGATCCGGCCGCCGCAATTCCACTTCCCCGCCTTCCTGCCGCGCGCCGACCGGCGCGATTGCCTCGTCGGGGCGGCGAGCATCGCCGCGATTCCGCAGGGCGCCGTCGTTGGCACCAGCGCCCCGCGCCGCGCGGCGCAGCTGCTCAACCTGCGCCCCGACTGCAAGGTCGTGACCTTCCGCGGCAATGTCGCCACCCGGCTCGCCAAGCTGGAGGCGGGCGAGGCGGACGTGACCTTTCTGGCGGCGGCGGGCCTTGAACGGCTGGGGCAGAGCAGCGTCGGCGCGCCGCTTGAATCCGGGGAGTGGATTCCCGCCGCCGCGCAGGGCGTGATCGCGATCGAATGCCGCGCCGATGATGCGGCAACGACGGCGCTCCTGGCCGCGATCGACCACGCACCGACCCGCGCCGAACTGGAAGCCGAGCGGGCATTGCTCGCGGCGCTCGGCGGTACCTGCCACTCGCCGGTCGCGGTGCTGTGTCAATGGACGGGCGATGGGCTCGCAATGCGGGCTGCGCTGTTCAGCCCCGACGGGGCCGAACGGGTCGAAGGCAGCGCCAACTTTGCGCCGGGCGATCACGCGCCGGTGAATGCGCTTTCCGCCGATCTCCTGTCCCGCGCGACCCCGGCAATCACCCAGCACTTCACCGGGAAATGAGCCTGCACCTCCTCGCGCTTCGCCCTGAACCGGGCCTTGCCGCGACGCTGGAGAAAGCCCGCGCGATGGGCCTTGCGATCACCGGCTGGGCGCTGTCGGAGATCCGCCCTACAGCTTGGGACTGCCCCGATCCTGCCGCTTGTGACGGCCTGCTGATCGGCAGCGCCAATGCGATCCTCCACGGCGGCGATAACCTTGCGCGGCTAACCGGCAAGCCGGTGTTCGCAGTCGGCGAGGCCACGGCCGAGGCGGCGCGGGCGGCGGGGTTCTCCGTGGCGCTCACCGGCAGCGGCGGGCTGCAAGGCGTGCTCGATGCCATCTCCGGCCCCCGCCACCTGCTGCGCATCGCGGGCGAGGAACACGTGCCGCTGAGCCCCCCGCAAGGTGTCACTTTCGACACCGTGATCGCCTATCGCAGCATGACCCTGCCGCTCGATCCGGCCGCGCCGCTGCTGGCCTCGGGCAAAGCGCTGGTGCTGCTCCATTCGGCCGCCACCGCGCGGCACTTTGCTGCCGAATGCGACCGGCTCGGTCTGGCGCGCAGCACAATCGCGCTTGCCGCGCTTGGCCCGCGGATTGCCGCCGCGGCGGGGCCGGGCTGGGGCGCTGTCCACACCGCCGCCTGCCCCGACGAGGCTGCCTTGTTGGCATTGGCCGTTGACTTGTGTCAGAAGGGCCTCTCCATTCCCGTTCCTCCTGCCGACCAGCCGTAAAACGGCGATCCGGCACGGCAAGGACAGGAAGGGTCGCGAGAACGGATAGAGATGGAATCGAAGTTCGGAAGCCGCCGCAAACCTTCCTCTGGCCGGGGTATCTGGCTGGCCGCCATCGCCGCCTTCATCGCCGGCGGCGGACTGGTGGGCTGGGTGGTGTGGTACAATCTCCAGCCCGAACGCGACGGAACCTTGCGCCCCGAAGTGGACGTTGTGGCCGGGGCGGGCAAGACCCCGGATGCGGGGCTCTCTCCGTCGCCCAGCCCGCTGGCGCAGGCGATCGAGAATGCGCGGGCCGAGGAAGCGGTCGAACGCGTGGCCGAGCAGCAGGGCGGGCTCGACCAGCGCCTCGCCGCCGCCGAACAGCGGCTTACCCAGCTCGACCTTCAGGCCCAGGCCGCCGCCGGCAATGCCGCGCGCGCGGAAAGCCTGCTGATCGCCTTTGCCACCCGCCGCGCGGTCGAGCGCGGGGCCGAACTCGGCTATCTTGCCGACCAGCTGCGCCTGCGCTTCGGCGACCAGTGGCCCAATGCGGTGAGCACCATCATCACCTTCTCGCGCGATCCCGTCCGGCTCGACGGTCTGGTGGCGCGGCTCGAAGGGCTCGGGCCGCAACTGCGCGAAGGCAGCGAGGGTCCGTCGTGGGAGGCCTTCCAGCGCGAGCTCTCGCAGCTGTTCGTGTTCCGCCGCGAAAGCACACCCTCGCCACAGCCCGAACGGCGGCTGGAGCGCGCGCGCTGGGCGCTCGAGCAGGGCCGCTACCAGAACGCCATCGACGAGGTGAAGGGCATGCCGGGCGCCGACAAGGCGGCGGCGTGGATCAAGGATGCCGAACGCTATCGCAAGGCGATGGAGGCGCTGGAAGTGATCGAGACCGCCGCCGTGCTCGACCAGCGCGGCCTGCGCGACGGGGCGGGCAATCCGGTGCGGCAATTGAACAGCCCGCTGATCGTGGGGAATTAGAGCTTCATCCCAAGCCAACTTCGTCCCCCCAGCGCAAGCTGGGGCCTAGGGCGGCTGCGCGCCCGATGCTTGAATTTGCGACGATACGTCTCGCTGGGTTGGAGGGCTCTCGTTCCTCAACAACGCAGGGAAATCCGATCTGGCTCTAGGCCCCAGCTTGCGCTGGGGTGACGAGAGAATTCAGACGAACAGTCGCCCGGCCTACGCCTTCAGCAGTTCCGGCAAGTCCCCCGAAACCCCGCGCGCCTCGTCCATGAAGAAGGTCTTGAGCAGCGGCGTGCGCTGCACCGCCGCCATGCCGAGGCGGCGCACCGCGCTTGCAGTCTTGCCGGGGACGCCGAACAGGCGGGTGAGGCCGTCGGTGGCGAGGGCCACCATGAAGCTGTCAAGCCCGCGCCACGCCTCGTAGCGCTTGAGCAGTTCCGGATCGCCCGGATCAAGCCCCAGCCGCGCGCCGTCGGCCAGCACCTCGACCAGCGCGCCGACATCGCGCAAGCCCAGGTTCAGCCCCTGTCCCGCGATCGGGTGGATGCCGTGCGCGCTATCTCCGATCAGCGCGAGCCGCTCGGCGGTGATCTTGGCGGTGTGGTGGAAACCGAGCGGATAGGACGAACGCTGGCCGACGCTCAGCACGCGGCCCAGCACCCCGCCCATGCGCTTTTCGATCTCGGCGAGGAACGCGCGCTCGCCCAGCTTCATCACCGCTGCGCCGTCCTTTTCCGACACGGTCCACACCAATGATGAGCGATGGGTGCCGTCGGCATCGTCGTTCATCGGCAGCAGCGCGAAGGGGCCTGCGGGATAGAAGATTTCCCAGGCGACATTGTCATGCGGCTTTTCGTGGGTCAGCCCGGCGATGATCGCGCGGTGGTGGTAATCCCACTTGGCGATGGTGATGCCGGCGGCATCGCGGGTAGGTGACTGGCGGCCCTCGGCGGCGATCATCAGCCGGCCCTTGAGCTTGGTGCCATCCGCCAGCACCGCGGCGACGCCATACTCGCTGCGCTGGCGCTCGGTGACGGTCGCGCGCGAAGTCCAGTGGATCAGCGGCTCCTTTGCCGCCGCCTCGAACAGCGCGAGGCGCAAGCGGCGATTGGGGAACATCCGCCCGAGCGTGCCGCCCCCCTCGCCCGGGACGAAATCGAGCCGTCCGGGCTTGTTCTGGTCGGTGACGGCGATGGCGGAAATGTCGCAGGCGAATTCCTCCAGCCCCTCGGCAATCCCGATATTCTCGAACAGGTGCCAGCTGGCGGTGGAGATCGCGGTGGCGCGGTCGTCGAAGCCTTCGGCGGTGAGCTCGGCCGGGTCGGCGCGGTCGATCACGTGGGAGGACAGGCCCTTCTTCGCCGCCGCCAGCGCCAGCGTCATGCCGACGAGGCCGCCGCCGAGGATCACCAGATCGCGGGTTTCTTGTGCAGGCTGTGTCACCGTTGCGGCTCCGATTGCGAAAATGGAGCACGAAGCCTAGAGGGTAGCCCGTGCCGCACGCAAGAACCTTCACAGCTCCGATCCGAGACTTCGCTGCATTTTGGCTTGCGATCCTCGCAAGTCTGGTGCTGGCGGGGGGCGCGTGGGCGCAGGAGGCAAGGCCGGCCAAGGCGCTCTACGGCGACGGGAACATCGCGGTGGAGCTGTTCATCGATCCCGCGCCTGTGAAGGGCACGCAGATGCTGGGCTTGCGCTTCACGCCCAAGTCGCCCGAATGGCACGGATACTGGTCGAACCCCGGCGATGCGGGGCAGGGGATGCGGCTCACCCTAAATCTGCCTGCGGGCTGGACCGCGGGGGATCCGCTTTATCCGGTGCCGCAGCGGCTCACCATCAGCGGGCTGATGAACCATATCTACGAAGGGCAGTATGTGGTGCTGGTGCCGGTCACACTGGGGCCGGAGGCGGCGTTGGCCGATGTCGGGCCGATCACCGGCTATGTCGAATATCTCGCCTGCACCGACCAGATCTGCGTACCGCAGGATGCGCTGCTGACTTCGCGCGCGGGCGGCGATTTTGCGCGTTGGCGGGCGGAAGTGGCGCCGCTGCTGGATGCCCATGCGCGGCTCGAGGTTGGCGAGAAGGTCGTGCGGCTCGCCATTCCGCTTCCGGCGGGAGTCGATCTGCCTGATCCCCATGTCTTTCTGGGTGAACAGAACCTCGGCAATCCGGCCGCGCCGCAGACCTTCCGGCGGCTGGGCGACATGGTGACGGTCGAACTGCCGATCGGGCGGTGGAGCGATCTGACGCCGGTGATGACCGACGGCATCCTGTCCTTCGGCAATGGCGCGGGCGTGCGGTTCGTGGCTCGTCCCGGGGACATTCCCGCAGGCGGCGAGGTGATCGCAGGGCCCAAGGATGCACCCATCCCGCCGCTGTGGACGCTGGTGCTCGGCGCGCTGGCGGGCGGCTTGCTGCTTAATATCATGCCCTGCGTCTTCCCGATCCTCAGTTTGAAGGCCCTGACCCTCGCCCGCGCGGGCGAGAGCGAGGCCAAGGCACGTAGCGAAGGCCTCGCCTACACCGCCGGCGTGGTGATGGCCTGCGCCGCATTGGGCGGGGTGATGCTGGCCCTGCGCGCCGCCGGAGAGCAGGTCGGCTGGGCGTTCCAGTTGCAGGAGCCGGGCGTGGTCGTCGCGCTGCTGGCGCTGGCCGCGGCGATCACCGCGAATTTCGCGGGCCTGTTCGAACTGCCCGCGATCAGCGTCAACATGGGGGGCGAGCGCACCGGAGCCTTTGCCACCGGGCTGCTCGCGGCCTTCGTCGCGACGCCCTGCACGGGTCCGTTCATGGCCGCCGCCCTCGGCGCGGCGCTGCTGCTGCCGACCGCGCAGGCGCTGGCGCTGTTTGCCTGCCTCGGGCTGGGGCTGGCGCTGCCCTTCCTGGCGCTCGGCTTCGTGCCTCCGCTGCGGCGGATGCTGCCGAGGCCCGGCGCGTGGATGGAGCGGTTCCGGCGGATCATGGCGATCCCGATGGGGCTGACCGCGCTCGCGCTGGTGTGGCTCACCGCGCAGCTTGGCGGGCGCAGCTTCGGCCTCGTCGCGCTGGTGCTGGTCATCGGAGTGCTGATCGCGCTGTGGGTGGTGGGGCGCTTGCAGCAGGCGGGCAAGATGGCCTGGCCCGCCTTCGGGCTGGTCGCCGCGCCGTTCCTTGCCTTTGCGCTGATTGCGCTACCCAATGTCTATGCGGCCAAGGGGAGCGAGGCGAAGGTCAGCATCCACAATCCGCGGGACTTCAGCCGCGCGGGCCTCGCCGAGGCGCGCGAGCAAGGGAGACTTGGGGGCAAGCCGGTGTTCGTGTGGTTCACCGCCGACTGGTGCGTCACCTGCAAGGTCAACGAAGCCGCCGCGATCGAGCGCGAAAGCGTGCGCGAGGCCTTCGAGGCGGCGGGCGTGATCACGATGGTGGGCGACTGGACGGTGCGCGACGAGGCGATCACCGCCTTCCTCACCGAACAGGGCGCGGCGGGCGTGCCGCTTTATCTGTGGTATGCGCCGGGAGCCTCGGCACCCGAGCAGCTGCCGCAGGTGCTCACACCGGAGCTGCTGGAGCGGCAGGCGCGTCAGTCAGCTTCCGGCACGCCTCCACCAGTTGCATCGGCAGCGGGCTCGGATTGAGACGGAGCAGGCCTGCGCCGGGGACAGTGACGGTGGCTTCGCGTTCGGGCTTCAACGCATCCCATTCGCGCCGGCTCGCCGGGGCTGCGCCCTGCCACACCAGCTTTCCGCGCACACGGGTCGCATCGACCGGGAAGCGCCCGATCCAGCCGTTGCCGATCAGCGCCAGCAGCGCGCCCGCGCCGGGATCGGCCGGAGCCTGACGGGTGATCCGCAGCCGCGCATTCGGCGTGCCTGCACCCTCGCATTGCACCGCCAGCAGCACCGGCTGGCCCGGAACGCCATAGACCAGCCGCATCGGCCCGCCGCTCGCCGCCCATACCGCGTCGGTGGTGTCGGGCGAGGCGATCGGCCGCGAAGGGCCCGGCAGCACCGGCAGATTGGCCGCCCGCGCGCTGCCGACATCGGTCGGCGGGGGCTTGCAGGCCGGCAGCGCCAGCGCCGCTGCCAGCATCGTCATTCCGGCAAGCCGCTCTGCCCGCATCACCGCGCCTTGATGAAGCTGCGCAGATCGGCCGAGAGCTTGGCCCGGTCCTCGTCGCGGACATACATCATGTGGCCCGCGTCGTAGTATTTCCAGGTGATCCGCTCCTGCGGGATGCCGGTGCGCTTCAAGGAATACTCCGCGCCGAAGAAGGGCGTGGCGAAGTCGTAATAGCCTTGGGCGTTGAACAGGCGCAGCTGCGAGTTCTGGCGCATCGCCTGCCCGATCAGCGGGGCGATGTTAAGATAGGCCTGCCGTCCCCAGCCGCTGCCGAGCGACCAGTCCCACTGCCCCCCGACAGAGCCGATCGACTGGTATTGCCGGTCGGTGGTGTAGCCCAGCGTCTCGCGCGCCCACTGGTTGATCGCGGCGGTGTAGCCCGCGTCGATGCCGTAGAAGCTCGGGTCGGCATCGGGGGTCTCTCCCGCATTGTCGAAGTCCTTGCCGGTGTAGCGCGCATCGAGCCGCCCGATGGTAAGGCCCCGGTCGCGCAGCAATTCCTTGTAGAAGCGCTGGTCGGTGACGCGCAGATCGGCCTGTTCGAGATATTCCTCCGACAGGCCGGTGAGGCGCGCAAGTTCGCGGCGCACGCTGGCGCGTTCCTCGGCGGGCAGATCCTGCCCCTTGAGCAGCGCACTGGCGAACGGCCCGATCGCGAACTGCCGCGCTTCCTCGACGATCGCCTCGACCGAAGGCGCCTGCACCTTGCCGTGATAGTACGCCGCCGCCGCCATGTTGGGCAGGGTGACGACATAGGCCATCTCGTTGCCCGGGGTCGGCTCGCGGCCCGCGAAATCGAGGATGGTGGAAATGAGGATCAGCCCGTTGAGACCGACGTCGTTGTAGGTCGAGCCTTCCAGCTCATCCACCACCATCGCGGTGCGGCTGGTGCCGTAGCTTTCCCCGCCGAGATATTTGGGGCTGCCCCAGCGGCCATTGTCGTTGATCCAGCGGCGAATGACCTGCGCCACCGCGCGCCCGTCCTGCTTGAGGCCGTAATATTTCTTGGGATCGGTGCCGGGCGTGAGATAGCTGAAGCCTGTGCCGGGTGGATCGATGAAGACGAGGTCAGCGACATCGAGCAGGCTGTCGGGATTGTCGAGCAGCGGGTAGGGCGGCGCACCATCGTCGCGCGCGTCCGAAGGGATCGCCACGCGCTTGGGCCCGAAGGCGCCCATCTGGAGCCACACCGAGCCGGAACCCGGCCCGCCATTGTAGATGAAGAACACCGGGCGCGAGGCGTCCACCGGGGTCTTCACATAGGAGGTGGTGACGATCACCGCCTCGGCCTTCCCGTCGTCGCCCGAGAGGATCGTGTCGGCGATGGTGGCGCGATAGGCGATGCGCTGCCCGCCGAACGTGCCCGCGAGATCGCGCGTGCGCACCTGCGGCTCGGGCGAGGGCGCAGGCTTGGCAGCCGCCTCGGGCTTGGGGGCGTCCTGCGCGATTGTGGGCACGGCAACGGCGAGAGTGCTGGCAGCGGCCAGCGCGGCAAGGAGTCGGGTGTTCATGGGGAGAGGTGAGTGGCAGGGTTAACCGCGCGGTTCAAGTGTGGCTTAGAGATCCATCCTCAAACGAGTCATTCAATTTCTGCACTAGTGGTTTAGTGGAATTATAGAAACTCCTGAAACCTCTTTGAGTACCTATAAGCATCAAACTGATCATAATCAGATGGCTCTCGATCTGCTCTTTTTCACCAAGGTGAACCACATGGTTCTCAGCGTCTAAACGTTGAAAAATGCCAAGGCCTCCAGCATAATTGGGATGCGCGATCTCAGAAAGTCTATCATAGTTTTGACGGAAATTTGGGATGATGTGACGTGACCCCCAGCTTTCCCCCAGCTGGGATTAGAGCCGAGCGGTTGTTTTGC
>VFQM010000126.1_pt1 | contig 96451 bp, 78 predicted proteins | sample 3512391 | NCBI WGS metagenome assembly VFQM01 (sample SAMN10412369, study PRJNA504923) | tailings metagenome | isolation source: Replicate 1 from Balatoc abandoned mine | place: Philippines | reverse complement strand
CCTCTCCTTTGGGCGGAAGCCACGCTCGTCAAGTCCCCATATGCGAGATTCACCTGGGAAGGGAAGGGCCGGCAGCCGGCGAGCGGGGATGGCGGCGGCGCGGAGGCGGCTTCTCGAGGAAGCGGAGCGCCCGGAGCGGGCGGCAGATATGAATTGGCGCCCCATGTATTTTTTGCTAGGATACTGCTTGCGGCAAATCGCCAAAGAAGCGAAAATGACGAAGTGAGTTATTGTCCATCCGGAGCCACGTTATGACACAAATTGTAAAAAAGAACGCGCCAACCTCCATCGAGGGGCAGCAGGATCGCCTCTTGGCGATTTCCGATGAGAACGACGAGATCATGGAGCAGATGGAGCATCTGAAGCTCTTCATCTCCGGAGACAAGATGGAGCAGGGGTTCATGGTGCCGCGCTTCGGGCTGCTGTCGCTGAAAATGCGCAATACGCCGATGTATGCGTATGACCATCCGGCGTTCCTCAAGCTCTCGAACACCGCGTTCACGGATGGCGTGCATATCTTCATCGCCAAGCCGTTTCTGCAGCAGCTGAACAAAGAGGAGGATGACACGAAAGGGATGGAGCAAGGCGCCGTCCCGCTGATCCTCCATGAGCTGATGCACATGCTCAAGAACCACACTCGCCGCCTCACCCAGTTCCCGAAAGACCTGGCCAACGAAGCCGAAGACCTTTCGATCAACGCGCAGCTGCAAATCGGTTTCCCGGAGATTCGGTGGGTGCCGAGCCTGCGAGAAGTTGGCTTGTCCTTCCGCGAGGGGGATGTGGAAACCTACGCGAAGCTCGCGGAAGAGACGATCGCGCGCCAGCTGATGGAGGAGCGCAAGAAAAACCAGAACGGAAACGATGGGCAGGGGAATGGGCAGGGCAATTCCCAAGGGAAGGGGCAGTCCGGAAAATCCTCCGGATCGCAAAAAGGAGGAAGCGGCAAAGGGCAGCAAGGCGGCAAGGGAGACCCGAGCGAGGGCGGCGGCTCTGAGGGGGAGCAGGAGGAGGATGGCGGTTGGGACAACAACCACACCCACACCCTCGAAGAGGTCATCGACACGATCAATGAGAACGGGCTTCAGGGCATCCTGGAGAAGCTCGAGCTGCCGGAGTCCAGCGCCGATGTCGAAAAAATCGGCGAAATCGAAGAGCAAGTCCGCATGAAGGATATCGACGCCATCCAAAAGGCGGCGGCGCAGAAGGCCCAAATGGGCGGAAAGTATCCGGGCGGGCATATCGTCGACTCGTGCGCGGAGCTGGTCAAGGGCTTCACGGAAGGAAAGCTGCGCTGGAGGCTGGGGCTGAAGAGCTTCATCTTCGGAGGCGGAATGCGCTTCCGCTACACGGAGTCCGAGCCGGGCGATATCTATTTCGTCGACCCGAAAGAGATGAACCTGAACACCGAGATCTACGTCGGATCGGATTTGCCGCATAAGCCCGAGGAAATCGTCCTGTGCCTGATCGACACTTCGGGGTCGGTCGATACGGGGCAGCTCAAGGCGTTCCTGTCGGAGATTTTCACGCTGAAGAAAGAAAACTCCGGAATCGGGGACTCGGCCAGCGAAGTGATCGTGATTTCCGCCGACACCGTCGTTCGGGACAACCCGATCATCATCACGGAAGACAACGTCGACGAAGTGATGGCGCAGGGGGTTGGGCTCAAGGGGCGCGGAGGCACGGATCTCGGCAATGACCTGCGGCAGACGATGGCGCTGGAGATTTTCAAGGAAAAGAAGATCAGCTCTGTGCTGTTCTTCACGGACCTGTGCGACACGCCGCCGAAAAAATCGGATTTCCCCTCGGATATTCCGCTGTGCTTCATCACCACGCCCAGCACGATGAGCGAAGAGTTCGCGCGAGCCGTGAAGGATTTCGCGCGAGTCTATCCGATCGAGGACGGGCTGGAAGTTGATTTGACGCCGGATCACCTCGAGACGCCGGTGAACACCCGGAAGACCAAGCGCTAACGGTCGCTCCGAGAGAGGGCCGCCCCGCGGGGCGGCCCTTTTCCATTGCGGAGCCCATTGGCGTTTCGCCGTTCATCGGGCGAGTGGATTTTCGGCTAGGGCTGTTGGCGATGCATAGATGTTTGGGGTATAATTCTCCTGTTGGTTTTGATCAGGATTCCCCTGGTTTTATTCGGTTCCATCACAGAAAGGCGAACGCATATGTCCAAAGAAGACAAGAATCTAGCCCACTCGATCGGCTTGGTCCAAGTGAATACGGAAGACGCGATTGACGAGGCGGCTTACGACATCCTCTACTCCATGTATCGAGTCGATCCCCGTCCGCATAAGGAGGAGATGGAGGATCTGGCCGCGAACGCGCCCATGAACATGAGCGAGGCGGCGAAGAAGGCCTACCTGAAATCCGTCGAGGATTTCACCGAGGAAAAGGTCAACGAAAAAATTCGCGCGCTGTTCGAAAAGTGGACGGGCGGAGCGAAGTGGATGGACAATCCGGACAAAGTGAAGTCGATGCTTCTCCTGGGGCCGCCCGGACAAGGCAAGACCACCACGTTCAAGGCCGCGGCTGAAAAAGTCGCGAAGGGACTGGGCATGGACTTCAAGCTGAATCCGACGGACGAAGTTCCCATCACCAAGAAAGACTTCATGTTCGTCTCGATGGAGTTCTCCGGCGAGAACCAAGTCACGGTGATCGGCGGAATTCCGGCGAAAGTGAAGGATGACATCACGGGCATCGAATACATGACCAAGCTGGTGAATCGCCGCCTGGCGATGGCCCGCCGCGCGGGCGGCGCCCTGGTCCTGCTGGATGATTTCCCGAACGCGACGCCATCGGTGCAGAACGTGGGCCTGTCCCTGACGGACGAGAAGCGCTTCCAGGGCCTGAACCTGGAGAACGTCTACATCGGGCTGACCGGGAACCTGGGCTCGCTCGACGGAACGCACACGGCGCCGCTCTCGACCGCTCTGCGCGGCCGCTGCAAGATCTACTACACGGAAGATGAGCTGCCGAACTGGGTGAATCGCGTCCAGCAAAAGTATCGCGACGACATCGGCGACGTTGGCGTTTCCGGATTCCTGCTGTGCCAGCAGCGCGCGCAGAAGAGCAGCGCCAACAATTACGGCTATTTCGCGGAAATGCCCAACACCCGGGAAAAGGGCGGATTCGCCAGCCCCCGCACTTGGGAGCACTTCCTGCAGGAAGCCTACAACGCGATCGCGCAAAAAGGCGGCGCGGGGCATGAAGCGTCGGCGCTGGGGCAGATTCAGCGTCACGCGAACGCGATGCTGGGGCTGGAGACCGGAGAAGTGACCGGGAAATACTTCGCCTCCTACGCGAAAACTGCCCTGCCGCTGGCGACCCGCGCCATCCTGCGCGGCGACTTCGACGAGAAAGGCCTGAAAGACATGCTCCGCGACGACGCTCCAGACGAAAAGTCGGGCAAGGTGTTCTACCTGGGGGATCAGATCGCGGTCGCGCTGGGGGACCAAACCGTCAACGCGCTGATGTCCGCCGGACTGAGCTCGGACATGAAGCCGACCGGGAAGGGGAAAGACGCCATCGAGAATTTCGCGAAAGCCGTCTCCGCGCTCGACGATGGATGCCTGCGCTTCGCCACGGATTATCTGAAATCCAAGCTGGCGAACAACATTCGCGGCGCGGTCGCGGAGCAGGAGAGCGGATGGGAAAGCGCCCCGCAAAACCTGGAGAAGGCCGTCAAGGAAATGCTGGAGAAAGGGATCAGCCAGTCGAAGGACTTTTCTGCGGAAAAGGCTCAGCGCGTGATTGATTCCTTCGCCGGCGGCGAGGTGGGAGGCTACCGCAAGCGCCGCTAAGAAGATGCCGGACGCGCGCGCCGCGCGTCCGCATTTTTGACGAATTCGCTAGCGACACGCGGTAGTTTCAGGTAAAATAGCGACAGTGATTTGAATTCTTCGCATCAACATTGAGAGAGGGTCGAACAGATGGCCAAAGACGAAAAAAACCTAGCCAATTCCATCGGACTGGAAGAGGTCAACACCGAAGAGGCGATTGAAGAAGTCGCATACGACATGCTTTACGCGCTCTATAAGGATCATCCGAAAAAGCACGCGGACGAAATGGCCGAAATCGAGGCGGAAATGCCCGAGGGCATGACTGCCGCGGAGAAGAAGGCCTATCTGAAAGACATGGAGGGCTACACCGAAGAGCGCATGAACCAGCGCATCGAGGAAGTCTTCAAGGATTGGACCGGCGGAGCGAAATGGCGGAAAGCCATCAAAGTGAAGTCGATGCTTCTCCTGGGGCCGCCCGGACAAGGCAAGACCACCACGTTCAAGGAGTCCGCGAAGAAAGTCGCCGGAGCCTTGGGCCTGCAGTTCAAGCTCAATCCGCCGGATGACGTTCCGATCAGCCGGAAAGACTACATGTTCGTCTCGATGGAGTTCTCCGGCGAGAACCAAGTCACGGTCGTCGGCGGCATTCCGGCGAAAGTGACGGATGACGCGACCGGCATCGAATACATGACCAAGCTGGTGAACAAGCGCTTGGCGATGGCTCGCGTGGCGGGCGGAGCGACGGTCCTGCTGGATGATTTCCCGAACGCGACGCCGTCGGTGCAGAACGTGGGCCTGTCCCTGACGGACGAGAAGCGCTTCCAGGGCCTGAACCTGGAGAACGTCTACATCGGGCTGACCGGGAACCTGGGCTCGCTCGACGGAACGCACACGGCGCCGCTTTCCGCCGCTCTGCGCGGCCGCTGCAAGATCTATTACACCGAGGACAAGCTGCCCAACTGGATCAGCCGGATGCAGCAGAAATATCGTGACTCGCTGGGCGACGTTGGGGTTGTGGGCTTCCTGACCCGCGATTCGCACTATTTCGCGGAAATGCCCAATACCCGCCTCAAGGGCGGATTCGCGAGCCCGAGAACCTGGGATCACTTCGTGCAAGAGGCTCGCCGCGCGATCGTCGAGTGCGGCGGCCCGGGCAAGGGCGAGCACAAGGCGATGGGGAAGATTCAGCGCCTCGCGAGCGCCTTCCTGGGGCTGGAGGTGGGTCTGAAGCTGCATTCCTACTACCACTCCATGATGCTCGGAGCGGATCCGATCGCTCGGAAGCTGATCCAAACCGGCGAGTTCGACAAGGAAGAATTCGCCAAGCGCTACAAAGACGGGTATTCGGCGGACAGCCAGTTCTTCGCATACCAGTTCGCGGTGGCGGTGGCGGATTACGCTGTCAATGATCTGGTCCAGAGCAAGGACTACTCGTTCGACGCGAATACGAACAAGCGGTTCAAGGAGATTCTGGAGCGATACGCAACGGGGATCCTGGCCGTCTCGGATGACACCTTCGCCTTCGCGATTGACCACTTCAAAGCGAAGCTGGCCAACCAGATCGACGAATGGAGCACCAAGATGGAGAAGAATCGCGTCCTGACGACGCCGGTGAAGATGTCGATCGCGAACGTGATTTCGATGGCTCGACCGGAAGAGTTCACGGCCGAGAAGCGCCAAGTGATGATCGACGCGCTTTCCGATTCGGACAAGTTCCAGAAAAACATCACCCGCCGCCGGGCCTCATCGACCGGAAGCAAGTGATTTTCGCCTCAGACACGGCCCCTCTGCGGAGGGGCTGTGTTTTTTCCTGGAGAAGAAGCGTATGTCAGCGCCGGAAAGAGTAGCATTGGTCGATATCAGCGCCTTCGCGCATGCGGCCTGGCATGGATACCCGGAAAGCCCGGGGGCGGACGGGAAGTGCTATCGAGTTCTTCACGGAATCGCCTCGAAGCTGCATCGGCTTCGACGCGAGTATGAGTGGGAGCGGATCATCGCGGTTTTGGATCCGCCCGGGGGAAGCCTTTACCGAAAATCGATTTTCCCGGATTACAAGGCGCATCGGCCGCCGGAAGATCCGGATTTCGCCAGGCAAAAAGCCATGATTTCGGGAATGCTGTGGGATTTCGGGATTCGCGCTGCGATGATGGATGGGGTGGAATCCGACGATCTGATCGGATCTATCGCGAAACTCGAAGAGAAAGCGGGCAATTGGGTGATGGTCGTATCGCCGGACAAGGATATGGCGCAATTGGTCAGCGAGAAGATTTGGCTGATCCACCCGATCCGCGGGGAAAGAGGCATCGCCAACCCATTCGAGTCGCTGGACCGGCATGGGATCCAGAGGAAATACGGCGTCTGGCCAGAGCAGGTCTCGGACTGGCTCGCGCTGATCGGCGACGCGTCCGACAATATTCCGGGGGTGGAAAAAGTCGGAGCGAAAACCGCCGCGAAATGGCTTGAGAAATACGGGGATCTCTACACGCTCCTGACGAGATCGGCGGAAATTTCGGGCGTCGCCGGGAAAAATCTCCAGCTAAGCAAAGAGATTCTCCCGACAATCCACAAGCTCACCACCATACAGACTGAGCTGGAGATTCCCGAGGAAATGCGCCGAAGCGGCGTTCTGCAAGAAGAGCGGGTCCGGGAATGCCAGCGCCGATTCGGAATGCCGCATTGGATGGGCTTCCTGGAGGCGGAATCCGCCAGGATGTGATTTCCAATTGGGCTTTGGAGAAGAAGCGGGGTAGGGCTTCCGGTCAGAGCGAGGGCTTGGAGGATGGCTCTTCGGCTCCCATTTTCGCTTGGGCTCGCAGATGGACAAGCGTCTCGTTCCAGTCTTTGCCGACTTTCGGCCGGTCGCGAGTCAGGCGAAGCTTTTCGACAATGTAGCGCCATCCCTTCTCGTGGACTGGCAGCTCCGCCGCGGAGCATTGCGGTATTCCGTAAGGATTTTCCTTGATGGTCAAAACGATGAGCGGCGGCTTGGCCGGATCGGCGAAGGGCTGCGGGTCATTGAAGAAAAGGAGATTCCGCTCCGGATCGCCGGGGCGAACCGCCATATCGAAATCGACGACTTTGCTCATCAGAAGCTCGAGGATCTTGTCCTCATCGATTTCCTGCCCCTGCTCAGCCTTCATGCGATGCTTCAGCCAAAGCTTCAGGTAAAAATGATTGAACAGAGCCTGGGCGGCCTTGTCGCCTGCGTTGTCAGCGTCGAACGCCGCGATGCAGGCGCGCTCGTTCGCGACTGTTTGCTCTGCGATTTGAAGAGGGAAATCAAAGCCTGCGCCGGCGGCGGAAATGGCGCTGCGCCCGGGGTTGAGGACCCGATAGCTCATCGAGTCGATGGAGCTTTCGCAAATGGCGACGGAGCCTTCGTTTCGCTCAGGATCGGCGAGCACGAGAAAGCCGAAGTTTCGGGTGGATCCGTCGGCGAGCTTTTTGACCGGAGAGCGCCCGCCGCTGTCCCCGTCGAAAGAGGAGCGGATTTCCGCGATGCCTTCGGAAAAGAAAATGCAGTTGCGATCCTCGTCCGCGTAAATTTTGCGCTGAGCAACGAGATCGTCGATCAGCTCCATTGGGATTGCCCGATTGTAATGGAGGTAGTGCTTGACAAAAGGAAGGTTCTTGTCGACGCGCATAGGAGGATCAAACGTCTTCTTTTCCTTTGGGCGGGAATCTTCTTTGGCGGCCTTGATGTCTTCATCGTCCACGCGCTCGCCAAACTCTTCCGCGAGCCAACGAACCGCATCGGGAAATTCGCAATTGCGGACCCACATGACCAGATCGATGGGGCCGCCTTTGCCGACCCCTTCGTTCCAGCAATACCAGGCTTGTCCGGAGGTCTCGATGTTTCCGAAGCCCGGAAGCTTGTATTTGTTGGCTTTTCCGTCCTGGTTCCCCACGGCGCCGAGCGCCTGCAAAACGAGCGGCGTCTGAATATGGCGAACCTTTTCCGTCAACGCGCGAAACTCCGCGCGCCGATCGCTCATCCGCGACGACTCGCGCCCCCCTCTCTGGCGAGCGCCGGAGGATTGAGAATCCTTAGGGGATGAGGCGGGGGATGCGGCCGGCTGGCTAGGAGGCGGCTCCGAAAAAGGCGGAGCGGAGGAGCGAGCCGGGGCGGCCGGCTGCGACCGGAACAAATTGCCGCTGCTTCTGTCGGCGGGCTTCCCGGACAGCAGAGGAGCGGGGCCGGCCTCAGCGGCCTCCCGAGCGATTTCAGAAAAACTAGCCAAACGCTTCTCCATCGACATGAATGCTCGCGGTAAGGTTTCTCACAAGAGAATTCTAGCGCAAGACGCAGCGATGAGAAAGAGCGGAACGGGGCCTGTTTATGGGGGCGACCGAGCGCGGCTTTTCCGCAAAAAACGGGGTTAGCGGGCTTGCGGGGCTTATTAGACTCTGATAATGATTCTGTCGCCTGACAAAGAACTGACAGCAAAAAATTCGGGAGAGATCATGGATATCGTTGAGTTGCTGGGATTCGCCTTCAAGAACAAAGCTTCGGACCTGCACCTGTCCGCCGGAATGCCCCCGATGATCCGGGTGCATGGCGATGTGCGGAAAATCAACCTGCCGCCGATGGAGCATAAGGAGGTCCACAAGCTCATCTATGACATCATGAACGATGGGCAAAGAAAGCTGTATGAGGAAATCAGAGAATGCGACTTTTCCTTTGAGATTCCGAATCTCGCCCGTTTTCGGGTGAACGCGTTCGTCCAAAACCGCGGAGCCGCGGCCGTATTCCGGACGATTCCGAGCAAAGTGCTTTCGCTCGAGCAGCTCAATGCTCCGGCGATCTTCAAGGACATCGCCTCCAATCCTCGCGGGATTGTGCTGGTGACGGGCCCCACGGGATCCGGAAAATCGACGACCCTGGCGGGGATGGTCGATTACATCAACGAAAACGAATACGGCCATATCCTGACGGTTGAAGATCCGATCGAATTCGTGCACCAGAGCAAGAAGTGCCTGATCAACCAGCGAGAGCTCGGGCCGCATACGCTCTCGTTCGCGAACGCGCTCAAATCCGCGCTGCGGGAGGATCCGGATGTGGTTCTCGTGGGGGAAATGCGGGATCTGGAGACGATCCGCCTGGCGCTGACGGCGGCGGAAACGGGACACCTGGTGTTCGGAACGCTGCACACGAGCTCGGCGGCGAAAACGATCGACCGGATCGTGGACGTGTTCCCGGCCGCGGAAAAAGAAATGGTCCGCTCCATGCTGTCCGAATCGCTGCGCGCGGTGATTTCGCAGACGCTGCTGAAAACCAAAGACGGGCAAGGGCGTGTCGCGGCCCACGAAGTGATGATCGGGACGCCGGCGATCCGCAACCTCATCCGCGAAAACAAGATTGCCCAAATGTATTCGGCGATCCAAACCGGACAGCAGTTTGGCATGCAGACGCTGGACCAGAATCTCAAAGGCCTGGTGGACAAGGGAATCGTTTCCCGGGAAGAGGCCAAGAGCAAGGCGGCGAACAAAGACGGCATCTGATAGCGACCCAGAGCAGGCGAGGATAGGCTGATGGATAGAGAGCAAGCAGTAAAATTCATGCACGACCTGATGAGGCTGATGCTGACGAAAAAGGCATCGGACTTGTTCATCTCGGTGGGATTTCCCCCTGCGATGAAGATCGACGGAAAGCTGATCCCCGTGACGAACCAAAGCCTGGCGGTGGCCCACGCGGACGCGCTGGTGAAATCGATGATGAATGAGCGACAGCTCAAGGAGTTTCAGTCCACGAACGAGTGCAACTTCGCGGTCGCTCCGGAAGGGATCGGCCGGTTTCGCGTGAACGCCTTCATGCAGCAAGGACGACCCGGGATGGTGTTTCGGGTGATCAACACCAAGATTCCGGATTTTGACGCGATGGGCCTGCCTCCGGTCCTGAAGGATGTGGTGATGACCAAACGCGGGCTGGTTCTGCTCATCGGAGCGACCGGATCGGGAAAATCGACCACGCTGGCCGCGATGATTGGGCATCGGAACCAAAATTCCCAGGGGCATATCATCACCATCGAGGACCCGATCGAATACGTGCATGAGCATCGCAATTGCCTGATTACCCAACGGGAAGTGGGGGTCGACACGGCCGACTGGTTCGCGGCCCTGAAGAATACCCTTCGGCAAGCGCCGGATGTGATTCTGATCGGGGAGATTCGCGATCGGGACACGATGGAATACGCCTTGGCGTTCGCGGAAACCGGGCATTTGTGCTTGAGCACCCTGCACGCGAACAGCGCCAACCAAGCGCTGGATCGGATCATCAACTTTTTCCCGGAAGAAAAGCGCGCGCAGCTGCTGATGGATCTTTCGCTGAATTTGCGGGGATTCATCTCTCAGCGCCTGGTGCCGAAGGCGGATGGGAAGGGGCGAGCGGCCGCGATCGAGATCCTGCTGAATTCCCCCCTGATCGCGGATCTGATCTTCAAGGGGGAAGTGCATGCGATCAAGGAGGCGATGAAGCAATCGAAAGAGCTGGGGATGCAGACTTTCGACATGCATTTGTTCGATCTTTACGAAGCGGGAATCATCTCGATGGAAGAGGCGCTGAAGAACGCCGACTCGGTCAACGATCTGCGCCTGCGCATCAAGCTGGAGAAGCCGGAGCATCAGGGGAAAAACCTGCTGGATTCGTTCGGTGGGCTCTCCTTGCATTCTGACGAAGAGCATTGATGGCGGATGGAGCAAGAGAATCGCCGCCCAAGGGCGGCGATCTTTTTTGCTTTTTGAGTTGCGATGTTTTCGGAGGAACGATAGGCAACTCCATGGCAAGCCTGGCGGCTTAGGGAATCGGCTCCGCGTGCTTGCATTCCGGATAATTGGTGCAGCCTAAAAATTCTTTTCCGGCGTTCGGCCCGGCTTTCGCGGTTCGCTTGACCATTTTTCCTTTCTTGCACTTTGGGCAAGTTTTCGCGCCGGCGGGGGCCGCGGCGCTTTTCGCGGCAGCCGAGGGCTTCGAGCCGGATTTCGATTTCGGGGAAGAGGCCGATTTGGACTTCCCGCCGCCATAGCTAGGCGCGGATCCCTGCGGAAGCCCATCGATTTTCTGAACTCTGGCCGCATCGACCAGCTTGGCCAGCCAATCGATCTGCTTTGCGGTGAAGGCGTCGAGAGAAGCCTTTCCTGTCGCCACGGAGTCCAGGGCAGTTTCCCACATCGCGGTGAGCGCCGGGTCGATCAGTTTCGGGGGAAGGGCGGCGATCAAGGAGCGGCCGACTTGCGTAGAAATGATCTGTTTGCCCTTCGATTCGAGAAAAGATCGCTTCAAGAGGGTCTCAAGAATCGCGGCGCGGGTGGCGCTGCGGCCGATCCCCTCGACGGAGCGCAGCTTTTTCTTGATCTGCGGGTCGTCCACGAGCGTGTGCACTTTCTTCATCGCATCGAGCAGAGTTCCCTGCGTGAAGCGAGCCGGAGGCTTGGTTTTTTTCGCGCTGGAGACGGCGTCGAGGCAAGAGGCGGCATCGCCCTGGTCCAGAGGCGGCAAGGAGGCCTTGTCGTCTTCTTTCTCCTCATCCGCCTCGCCGGCGGCCTCTTCTGGCTCATCGTCGCCGCCGCCATATACGATTCGCCATCCCGGGGAAATCATGATGCGGCCCCGGGCGACAAAACGCTCCTGTTCGACCTCCATGATGATTTTGGTCTTGTCGGCCTCTGTCGGCGGAAAAAATTGGGCCAGGTAGCGCTGGCTGACCGTCTCGTAGATCTTGCGCTCCAAATCGCTCAGGGAGGCGAGATTCGGCGATTGCCGGGTCGGGATGATCGCATGGTGCTCGCCCATTTTCGCGTCGTTCCACGCACGGCTCTTGATCGAGGGATTGGCTTGGGATGCGACGCTCGCGATGGCAGGCATCGCCCGGGAGATGGCGGAGAGCACTTCGGCGGAGTCGGGGTGCTGCGATTCCGGAAGGTATTGGCAGTCCGTCCGGGGATAGGTGGTATATCCTTGCTCATAAAGAGATTGGCACGCCTGGAGCGTCTGCTGGACCGAAGCGTTCCATTTGGCGTTGGCCATGATCTGGATCGCGGAAAGGTCGAATGGCAGCGGAGCCTGCTCCTGCACGCGCTTTCGCTGGGCTTCCGCGACCATCGCCGGGGCATTCTTGACCTTGCCGACAATGGCGTTGGCCGCGGCCTGGTCAATAATCCGATTGGCTTTGTCCAGCCAGGCAGGGCGGGATCCGGAAGAGCTGTCGGCGGCCTCTTCCTCATCGTCCTCCTCGGATTTGGCATCCAAAGATCCTCCGGAGGAGCCGGGGGGAAGCCAGGTTGCCCAAAATTTTCCGCCTTTTCCGGGCAGCGAAGATTCGAACTGCGCCTTGAGCGTCCAATAGTCTTGCGGGACAAACGATTCGATCTCCTGGTCTCGCCGAACCACAATCGCGAGCGTGGGGCTCTGCACGCGCCCGACCGAAAGGACGCCGCGATAGCCGGCCGCGGAGCCGAGTATCGTATAGGCGCGGCTGAGATTCATGCCAACGAGCCAGTCCGCGCGTTGCCGGCCCATGCCGGCGTGATACAGGGCGGTGAATTGGCGATTGTCGTGGAGATTGGCCAATTCTCGCTTAACGGAGACATCATCGAGGGCGTTCAGGAGAATCCGCAAAACCGGCTTCTTGTTCCCGAGAAAATCGAGAAGCTCATCAATGATCAGTTGCCCTTCGCGGCCCGGGTCGCCAGCGTTGACCACCTCAGAGCAACGCTTGAGCAGCCCCTTGATCGTGTTGACCTGCTTTCCCTTGTCGCCGGCGACTTGCAATTTCCAGTCCTGGGGGATGACGGGAAGGTCATCGAAGGATCCGGGGAATTTCTCATACTTTTTGTCGTAGGCGTCGGGGGGAGCGGTCTCGAGCAAATGCCCGATGCACCAGGACACGATGCCGCCGCCAGTTTCGATGTATCCGTCTTTTGTGGAATGGGGGCCCGGAAGATTTTTTGCGATGGAGCGCCCCATTGCCGGCTTTTCCGCGATAAACAAACGCACAAGTCTCTCCTTATTCCCGAGTCGCGAGAATAGTGGCTTAAGGAAAGCAAAGCAAGCGGTTCGCTATGGAGCTACCGGCGAGATTTTCCGGAGGATTTCGCGCGTCGAGAAGACAGAATTTCCGCGAGCGCTCCCGCATGCCAATTCCTGCGGGAAGCCGGAGCGAAAAAGAACACGCCGCGAGTCTGCAGCATGGCGAGAACCGAGTGAAGATCGCGGGAGGAGACGCGAAAAGAAAGCCGATCCGGAGCCGCAGGAGACGGCGGGAGCGGAGAGCCCAATTTCCGATCCAGGGCGAAATCCGAAACGCGCTCCCTCTCCGCGAATGAAAGCGAGAGCTGCCAAGCGCCGTTGCTGGCCCGAAGAATTGCGGGGGCAGCCTCCGAATCCAAGAACGCCGAAGAGAGCGCCAGCCGAGGATCGCTTTGCAGCAGGCGAGCCGCAAGGCGAAAATTCAGCAAAGGAATCCGCCAATCCGAGGGGGAGAGAGAGTTCACGCGAAAAGGATCGATGATGGGCTGCTCGCGAATCGAGCCGAATGAATCGGAGAAGGAAAATGCGCGCCCAGCCTGCGATCGCTTGAGCCACCAGCGGGAATAAACGCAATGGCCAGAAACAGAAAGGAAAGAAAGAGGCCGATCTCCCTGCCGATCAAGGGCTTCGGCGGGCCACGAGGGAGCCGTCTCGAAGTAGCATTGGGGATCGGAGAACAGCGTGCCCAAAGAAAGGCGCAGAGATTGGCTTTCGCCAGGAATGGCGACCTCCAAAAACCACAGGGATGGGGAAAGCGGAAAACGAGAGTCGGCCAGCTCTGCGCGCAAAATCATCGCCTCCACAACTCGAGGGCCGGCGGGATCGGTAAAGCGAATGGAGCCGCCAGGGCGCAGATATGGAGCGGCCGCCAAAAGATTTCGGCGGAAATGAGCCGACTGCGGGCTGGGGACGCAAGAGGCGCTTTGCAAAAACGAGCCGATTCCGCTCGGATAAGCGGCGGCGAGATCCAGTCGGGCCTGCTCCATCGCGCCATGAGCTCGCGCGGAGCCAAACGACGCAGAAGAGTTTGGAGCGATCCAAGTTTCGGCCCACAACGATCGGGAAAAGGGATCGGATGGAGCGGCAAAAGCCTCGGAAGTCCCCCAAAAAGGGGTTTTTCTCGCGAGGACGGCGCCGGCGGCCCGAGCGAAGCCGGAAAGTCTTCGCTGCTCGATGGATGCATCAATGGCAAGCCCGGCGAGAAGGAAATCAAAGGCGGCATCCTGCTGCGCGGCAGAAAGCAGCGGAAGGCGTTTGAGCAGACGCTCGCAGGGCCCCTCGGCATCTCCGACGGCCATGCGCCCCGGGTCGAGCCCCATGCGCAGGCCCGCATCGGGGGAAAAAGAGAGCCATTCAAGCGCCAGGCGGTCGCCCGTGGGGGAAATAAGGCGTTCAGCCAAAGAAAAGGAGGCGGGGCCCGCAGCGTCGATGGCGCTGGTCATCCCGCTAAGGCGGGATTGCTTGCGCTGCGCTCGCTCAAATTGGCGGCGCTCGAAGGGGGCTCCGGTCGTCAGGCAGAAATAAGAGGGAGGAACCACTTGTCCCCGGCGCCGAACGCGCCCGAGAAACTGAATCCGCACGGTGGGATTTGGTGAAACCTCGAGCTCCACAAAGGCGCGCGGCCGCTGATCAGAAAAAGACGCGTCGGAATGGAGGCTCAATCCCGTAGAGCCCGCGCGAGTGATGATCAGCGAATCCAAATCGCCATGATTGAACTGCCGAATGATCGCTTCGCGATCCCCGAGAGAAAGCGGATGGGCAAATAGGGATCCGTCCTCTCTCGTCCCGATGGCGAGGGAGCGTCCGGAAATTTCGCCAGAACGCATGCCGAGATCGCGCAAGCGAGCCGCAAGCCAATCCAACGGGCTGGCGGGAAGAGCTTGAAATGGGGAGAGAGAGGCCAGGGCCAGCGCGCGGTCGGCGATGGGATCCGGATCCCCCCAGGCAAGAAGCAGCGATTCCGGGGCGATCGAGTCGACCGCGAGCCGCATCAAATCGGCGAACGAAGCGGAGGCCAAGGAAATTTCCGACTTTCTGGAGGAAGATTCCGTTTCTTCGTTTTGGGAATCCTCGAAATCGTCCGCGTAAGCGGCGGATTCCAGGCGTTGATTCGCCAAAGAAAGGAGGAATGACTCAAAAGTGCTCTCCAGAGCAAAAATAGGCTTGTTTCCCTCCAGGAAAAGCTGTTTGGCGAATCGCGCCGCCTCCTCGATTTTGCAAAGGAGATTATGCTGCCGAGCCAAACGAGCCAAAAGAGCTCCCATGCGGGCCCATAAAGCGGGGCCAGAAGAATCTCCGCGCTTGGCTCTGGATTGCTCGGCTGAGCGCGAAAAGCGAAAAAGAGCCTCGAGAGCTTCAGAGAAGAATTGCCGCTGCTCGCGGATAAAGGATCCGCTAGGCCCGTCTTCGGCCAGGTCCACGAGCTGGGATGCCGCGGCGGAATCCTCCGGATGTTCCCGACGAATGAGATAGCCTGTTTGAGTCAATCCCTGCGAAATGGCGCGAGCCAGTGTGTGGTCTTGCGAATCCGGAAGGGATGAGAGCATCAGCTCCATCTCGGCGGAGGAAATCGGAATGGCTTTGCCGTAGAGAGAGAGCGCTTCCTCATGCTTCGCGAAGGTCGCAGAGGAGAAAAGAACGGATTTCGATTGAGCGATGATTTCGAGAAAATTCTCTCGCGTATTGGAGGCCCCCGCCGCATTGTGCGCCTCATCCAGGATCAAAAGAGCTTCGCCTTTGACGCATTCCTCCAGAAATTGCCATCTCGGATTGGCTCGGCGCTCACGGCTGAATTGGGAATAAGTGGTCAAGACAAGATTGCTCTCGCCGGGGCCATCCTGCAAGGATTTCGAGAATGCGGTTTTTCCTTTGGCTTTGAATAGAAGTTCGCCGTCTTGGGAAAAGATTTTGCCAAGGGGATGCAGAAGAAAAGGCTCTGAAGCCAATTCCTGGGAATCCGTGGCCAAAATATCTCGCCAAAAATCCGTGAAAAGAGAGCGCCGCTCCGTGACGAACACGACGCGGCGCCCTGTGCGAAGAAAGGCGCGCGCCAACGCGGCAAGAATTCGCCCTTTCCCAAGACCGGTTTCGTCGGCGAGAATGAAGCCGCCGCGCCGCTGAAAAGCGAGCAGCGCCAGTCCGCAAGCATCGATCTGCTCGGGAGAAAGACGGAGAGCCATTTCCGAAGGGGAAGCGAAGCCGAGAATGGAGCACACAAAGCGATCCCAATCCGGCTGCGTCAGCAGCGCGTCCGCTCTCGCCTGGGATTGGGCGGCCGCCAGGGGAAGGGGGGTGGTGGCGTCGCCAGGGCCTGAGCGAGACAGAGGAGCATATGCCAGCTTGCTTTGGGAGCCGCGTGCGGCGAGGGCTGCCTGGCGGGCAGCGAGCTCCGAAAGGGTTTTCGGAAGGGGGAAGCCTGCCCAGGGAAGAGATTCTGGCCAGCCGGAAATCGCAAGGCTCTCACCGTCGGGAAGCAGCGAGACGGCGAGGGACTCAGCAAAAAATAAAGGCTCAGATCCAGGAAACGCGGAGACGGAAGGGGTGAGGCCAACGGCGAGGCCGGATGCGAAAGAAAGAGGCCAAGGCGCGGCGGAGTCGTCCGAGAGAGACGCTCTGCAAAGGAGCCCCTCTGCGGGATTGAAGTGCGAAAAGGGGAGAGAAATGGATAAGATGCCGAGTTCCCCGAGAGCGAGGCGAAAAAGGCCCAAAGACAGCGGGGACAAAAATGAAGCGATTCGGCTTGAGCGCGCCTGAACGTCGGCCAATCCGGATTCCGCGTGCCGAGCTATTGCGGCGCGAAGTCCATCCGAGCCGAAGCGGCCATCGATTTCCATGGCGTAGCGGCGAAAAAAAGCGATGGAGGCGCACTGCAGAAAAGGCCTGGAAAGGGCCTTCAGCTCGGGAGAGCCGGGCATCGTCCCCTTGGGGGCGCAAAGAGTGAAAAAATCGGAAAGGGGCAGTTTCGATCCGGGAGCAGCAAAAGCGAACGCGAGAGCGCAAAGCCAAAGGCTTTCCGGATCGTCCGCGCGAATCCGAAGAAAGCGAGCGGATATTTCCCCCGCGTCCGATTCGGAAAGAATCGATTTTCCGGAGCGAAGAAATCGAGAGCCATCTTCGCCCTGAAAAACCGTTTCGCCAAGAAAGTTGCGCGCCAAAGATCGCAAAACCCCTCCAGAGGAAAAGCAGAAGAAGCCCGGTCAGAGCCGGGCTTCTTCAAGCGAGGAAGCCTCGTCTAAGCGGACTCAGTCTTCCCCAAGGTTTTGCTGAGCTTCCGCCAGGCGCCGGCGCGCGGCATCCGCATCGCCGCTGGGCTGGTCGAAGGGGAAGTCGGAGTCGTCTTCCCAGTCATCGAACGCCGATCCGGAAAATGGCGAGGAATCCGCGGGGGCGGCGGCAGCGGCGGGGGCCGGGGCCGGAGCGCTGGCGGGCATCTGCGGAGCCGGGGCCGAGAAGGCCGCGGTCGGCGTCTTTTCGCCCGGGATGGCGCGATTCACCTGCACTTGCCGCAAAGCCGGATGGGGCGTGGTTTTTTGATCCGTGTGGGTGTGGACCCAGGCATGGACATGCCCCATCGGACCCTCCGCATGGAGGCGAACGGCGATATTGCGCGGCTTGAAGGTTCGAGTCGCCATGTCCGCCTGGTCGGAGGAAAGCTGCAAGACGCCCAGCACGGCCACGTTTTTGCCCTGGACGAAATCCACGTCATCGATCGCAAGCTTGGTTTGGGTATGCGCAAGCTTGTAGAGCGGATCGAAGGTTTTTTCCGGAATGGCCATGTAGCGGCTGCTGGGGCCCGCGCGATAGTTGATGTAGGGGCACACTTCGATAAACAGGCCCGGGTATTTGTCCGCGGGGAAGTTTTGGCGAATGTATTGCGTGTAGCTTTCGGTTTCGCCGAAGAGGAGCTCCATGAATTTCGAACCATCCATCGGATGTCCGGGGGCGATTTCGCGGCCGCTCTCGTCAAGCTTCCGAGAAATCCAATCGAAATGCGGAGAGGTGTCCACCACGATGAATTGAGCCGAATTCGCCTCATCCGGGACGACGGCGCGAAGCTGAACGCCATGATGGGGGCGCAGCTCTTTGCGCAGGAAAGCTTGGGCATCGTCATCCAATGCGGCGCGGATGCGCTCGATGCCAGCAGCGTCATCGATGGAAACGGCTTTGCGCTCCCAGGATTGCACATGGAAAACATGATTCTGATAAGTCGAGATGCTGAAGAGCCCTTCGAACGTCTTGTTCGGCGAGGGATCGGCGACGTTGAGGACGCGGTCGCCCATGATCATCCGGGTCAAAACGCCGTTGTGCTGGAGGCTGCGGGCGACCTCGGCCTTTTCGATGACAACCTTGTGCCCAGGAGGCAGATGATCTGCCATGCGCTGGTCGATGGCATAGCCCTCCCATTTCGGAGCCTGCGGGCGCTGGCTCGAGAGCTCTTGGGCGCGCTGAAGATTGCGCGCGATCGTCTCGGGACGGATCTGCACGATCAGCTTGGCGCCATCTTCGCCAGTGCAGTGAATCTGGCGCTGAGCCAGATCATAGGAATCAATGGTGACCAGTCTGGGGATGACGCGCTTACGCTGTCCCGAGGAATTGGATTGGCGAGTGAAAGGGGTAGGCATTCCCTGCGGTTTAAATCCCATGGTGTTCTCCGAATGACAAGTTGGTAGGCAAAAGATCAATATGAAGGTGAAAATGGCGCAACAGCATCGCCGCTGACAATTCAACGGAGAAAAGCTGGGGTGCGCAACCCCAGCTAGGAAAGACTACAACATTTTATGGAATAAGTCCAGACTTATGGCTTCGGATTTCGACGCTTTGCGGTGGAAGCCTGGAGCTTGGTGATCTCCTTGGCTTGCCAGTTTTCCTCGGCATCAATGGCAAAATCCCGAACTTTGTCGGCAAATTCCGTGGATTTTTCAGCAATGTGCTCTTTGATCGCCCCGGAAATTTCTCCGACATACGGCGACTTCCCGCGGGCGAGGGCAAGCTTGAGGCCTTCGCTCTGAATGTGCGGCGCGAGGCTGAGGCCCAGGCGGCGGAAATGGGCCAGCAAATCCGCGGGAGAAAGGTCGGCGGCTTTCCGGAAGGCATCCATCGAGGGGTCTTCCGGAGAGACGCCTTTGGCCTCTGCGAGCGCGGAGACGACCTTGTCCACATCCCAGTCGCCGGGTTTCGTGAATTCCTTGGGATCGATTCCATGCTTGCCGAGCTCCGCGGCCATCGAAACCGGGTTGATCTGGCGATCGGCCTTGACGTCGACAATGCCGACAGTGATGGAGTCGACATCCGGATGCAGCCCCAGACCGCATTCGGAGAGCTTTTTGGCGACCAGGTCGCCTTGCTTGGAGAAGTGGTTCCCGATGTTTTTGTAGATGGCGTAAAGGGCAGTCGCTTCGGCGATGTTCTCGTGGACATCGGCGGCGTCGCCGTAGGTCTTTCCGGCTCCGGAGGAGGGGATTAGGCCGCGCAGGAGGAATTCATTCCAGAAATAGTCGCCTGCATAGATGCACTCGTCGGCGAGGACCTGATCATAAGGGACATCGCGAAGATCCATGCGGAATTTGACGTAATCCAGGCTGGCGAGCTGCATGCCGGCGATCTCATAGCCCATTTTCTCGGCGATATGGCGATAGTGATGCAGCTGGGCGGCATAGTAGAACGGCACGCCGCTGACGCCATACTCGGAGAGCGCGTCCGGAGTCGGGCATTTGTAGTCGATAATCCAAATTTTTCCGGGCTCGAGCTCCATGACCTCGTCCGGGGTCCCGATGATCCAGGGGCGCTCCGCATCGCGGAATTTCCCCAGATTGGCGATGATGTCATCGCGGGGCTTGGCTTGCGGATACTGCTCGAGGATCTGCTTGCGATACATGTCGCGGGCGAAATCTTCGAGGAGCTGGCCGCGAAGCATATGGCCGTTGGGCTCATCGGGAAGGACATGGAGAAGCTTTTGTCCGACAAGTTCCGTCGCGGAGGAGTGGGGGTGGAAATAGCCGCGCAAGGCGCCGACCAGCACGCCGATCTCGGAGCCGCCAAATCCAGAGAGGCGGCGCACATGCCACTCGATGCGCTCCGGATCGATGCTCATCACGCGATCCACCCAAAGAGCGACTCGGCGCTCATCAATGAAGGGGTATTGGGGAAGAGTCTTGAGCTCCTGGACAGGATCGAAAGCCATATGGGTATCCTCGGATCGGAAATTGACGGAACAGGTCAATTTTAGCGAATCCGAGATGCCTTGGCAAAGGGTCGGGCAAGAAGGGGCGTTAGCCGAATTTGCTGAGGTAATTCGGCGGAATGTATTGGGTGAGCTTCCGCTCCAAAGCCCAAGACATGACGGCCTGGGGGTCGGGCTCGTCAATTTCCGGCAAGGTTCCGACCGCCACGCGGAGGCGCTCCCAAGCCCATTCCTGGACGAGAACTTTTTGGCGCATTTTCATGAAAGGCAGGCCGCCGGGCAAAGATCCGGCTTCAGCAATGCGGGAATGCTCGGGGCACAGGGGAATCCACAGGTAGCGCTGATGGGATTCCGCAGGAATTCGGAACGGGGCGCCCGCCTGTTTGCATGGAGAGTCGCCCGGGGCGCAGCAGCCCATTTGGGAGATCCACGCCTCGAAATCGCTTTCGTCGCCCAGCGAAGACCAAACCGCCGGCTGCGAGAGGAAGCCAGATAGGCGCAGCAGGCGATTGGCCTCCTGAAAGGCTTTCGATTTTTTCGCCAAAGCTTTCCGCTCCGCCGGCGTCAGCTGCGAGGAGAGCTCGTCGAGCTCCCGGCTGATTTCCTGGCCGCTCGGGGCGGCGGCGGGGACGTCGGCTTTCCCGTCGCGGAGGATGTCGACGTAGACGAAAGCGTCAAGATATTTGGTGAGCCCCAATTGGTTGACTTGGTCGGCCGCCTCGCCGTTGAAAGCGAAGAATTGGGCGATCATGCCGTCGCGCTGCGGCTTGGGGCGCTGAACCTTCGCGGAGAACGCCGCGATGAGGGGGTAGGAGCCGGTCACGGGATCCTTCATCACCTTTCCGTTGGCGTCCTTGATCAAATAGACATCCGCATGCACTTCCGCCTCCAGAAATTTCGTGAGCGAAAGGGCGGAAATCATATCGGCGTCATCGCCATTCTCTCCGTAGAACTGAGCCGTCAAACCCGTCAGGGTCGGCAGGGGGCGGCGATTGTAGCCGGAAAAGGACCCGATGTGGCGGCTTTGCGGATCCTGCTCGGGCGCGTCGGAGGGTTGGGCTAGCTGTTCAGTCATGGAGTTTGGCGAAAGGGCGAAGTTGTCGGGAGTATACACGAAAAGGTTCTGTTGCGCGAATTTTTAAGCTGATTTCCCTTTTCGCGTGGAGAAAATCCGGAGGTCGTCCGTGGCGGTTTCCAATCCCTTTTCGAGGGATTCGATGCGTTTGCCCTGGTCGATGTCATCCACGAAGCGGCCGGAAATTTTGTTGTAGCGCAAAGAGACCATGCCGACGCGCCCCACTTCTTTGAAGCGGATTTTCTGGATATGGACGTCCGCGACTTCTTCGTCTTTTCCGCCCCGATTGCGCCAAACGGAGATTGCGTTGTCGCACTTGTTGTTCCAATGGCTAGATCCGCTCACGTCATAGGGCGTCGGGACAGGATAGCGGCCATCAGTGTCCTTGTAGAGCTTCGCGGGGTGGGCCACGACCCAGACATGCACGGAATGCGAGCGGGCGAATTGCCGAATTTTGGTCAGCGCCTGGCTAATGTGCTCTGTCTCGGTGACGCCGGGCGCCCTGGAATGGTCAAGTTCGTTCCAGGGGTCAATGACGAGCCCCTTGATGCCCTTGCGGAACACAAGGGCTTTGGCGAGCAACAAAATGCCGTCGACGGACCAGTTGCCATCTTCCTCGTCCGGGAGAATGACGAAAAAACGCTCCTGAACCCAAGCCTTAGCCTTCTCCTTGGTTTCCGGGCTCATCCGCTCCGAAGGGCCAAAAGAGAAGGGCGCGTCGGCGTATTTTTCCATCAAGTTGGCGAAGTGCCGCTCAATGGGCTGGTTTTCGGGAGAGAACATGCCAAATCGCCAATTGTCTCTCGTGGCGATGTTGACCAGCATGGCGTCGAGGATGTTGGATTTGCCATGCCCGGGAATGCCGGTGACAAGGGTCCACTGGCCTTCCTTGACCGTGTAATGCTCATCCATGCTGGCCCAGCCGGTCCCGACCCCGCGGGGGAGCCCGTAATCATAGAGGGAGTCGATTTTGTCAGAGACGTCCAGGGCCTCGAAGATCCCTTTGATCGGATAGGGGCGAGCGCTCTCGATCGCCTTGCGGAGGGCGTCGGGGCCTTGCGTGGCCAAAAGGTGGTTGGCGTCCTTGATCCCTTCGGGCCAGGTCACTCGCCAGCAGCGCTCCTTCCCCAGCCGTCGGGCGATCTCCTCCTCGAGGCGGCGGCCGGGATCGGTGGAGGAGAATGCGAGGACGAATTTTTCGACAGGGGCCAGGAGTGGCTCGGCGGAAAGAAGGTATTCGAAGTTGTCTTCGTAGTTGGCGTCCTTCGCTCCCGGGGTGTAGGGGATGCCGATGACATTGGCGAATCCGGCTTCGTCCAGGGACAGGGTATCCATCTCCGCTTCAACGATGATGGTCGCTTCCGTGGAAATGTCGTTGATGCTGTAGAAAATGGGTTCGCAGCCTTTCTGCAGCTGAAATTGCTTCGTCACATCGCGGGTTTTGACGTTGACGATCTCTTCTCCAAGGAAGTAGGGGAAGAGCACGCAGGGGCGGATATCCTCTTGCTTGGCGACATAGGCTTGCCCATAGCCGATCTTGCGCTTCTCCAGCGTGGCGGAGCTGATGCCGCGGCTCTTGAACCAGCTGCGAAGCTTGTCGGGCAGGTCGCCCTGGGCGAAGCGGGGCTTGCGCCATTCGGCGGGAATCCATTGGTTCCCGCGCTTTTTGGCGGGGCCGGTTCGCGTATCGCCCATATAGCCGCAATGGTGGCAAATCCAAGAGCCGTCATCGAGGAAGACCTCGACAGAGGGGTGCTCTCGTTTTTTTCTGGTGTGCAGGCATTCCGGGCAGTGAGCCATGACTCGGCCGCTGGCCGCGTCTTTTGGGATGTCGATGCGATAGCGGGAGAAGGCCGCCTGGATTTGGGAGGCGGTTTTGCTTTGGATGTCCATGTTTTTGGGATCGGCCATGAGAGCGCCTTTCGTCAGAGTGCGACAGAGCCGCGGCGTTTTCCGCGGGATTTTTCGGATTTGAGCATACCCATCAGGTAACTTTTCGCGTCAGCCGGGGGCAGCCGGCGAAGAGCGAGCTGAGCGATGGCTTCCGCAACGGTCTTCTCGCCATAGGCATGGATGATTTTCCCGAGCAGGGCCCGGGCTTTGCTCTCCTCAAACCCATCGTGTCGAATCAGGTCAACGCCAACGCTCCAGATAGTGGAGCGTTCGCTCGAGGAGGCTTCCTCGCGGAACAGGGAGCTTTCGCGAAGCAGCTCCGAGAGGCGAAACCCCTCTGGCTCGGGAGAGGCCGGAGACGGTGTGGCCGCGGGAGGGAGGGGATCGCCATCGGACTTGGGCTTGTCCCAGCGAGCGCGGGCGGCCGCTTGGCGTTTTTTGGAATTGCTGGATTGCCGCTCCCATTCGCGGACCAGCCCCTCCTGGACCCAAAAGCCATTGATAATTTTCCAGGCCCGAAGAATTTGCGGGCGAATGCGCGAATCCCATTCTTCGCGATCCACCCCGCCAGCCCAGCGGCGAAGGAGCGCCTCATCGCCGGGAAGAGCGCCGGGCTGATCCTGCTGCCAAGCCAGGCACATCAAATGGAGGTGCATCGCCCGGACATCCCAGTCCATCAGCAAAATGGCGTCATCGCCAAGCCATTGCTTGACGTTGAAATAGAATCCGTCCGCCCGCATGCTCACGGCCGCTCCTTGATTGATGTTGTGCTCTTTTAATTACAACATGCGGAGAAGGAATGCAAGTTTTGCAATGCATTTGCATAAATTATCGGCGGAGCGGAGCACGGGGCGGGGCTTGGGCAAGCGGCGATTCCTAAGCCCGAGTTTTCGCGGTCGGCGAATGCCAGGGATGGGGCGAGTTGACTTAGAGGGGGAAGTCGAGGAAAACCATTCGGCTGCCAGGGTGTTGGCTGTCAGGTTGCGGGGGGGGAAGGAAAAGTGACATCGAAGACTTGGCCTCGAGGGCGAACGGGCCAGCAAGTTTCGATGCCAAGGGTTGACAAGCCGGGGGCGAGCCTGTTTTATGGGGCGGGGAAAAAAACCTATCACGCAAGGAAACGCCCAGATAGCGGCGCCGGCAACGACAAAATCAATAATAAATTCTGGAGAAGCGAATGGCAGCAGACGAGGTGAAGGTCATGATCGTGGACGACTCGAACACGATTCGGAAATCCGCGGAGCTTTTTCTCAAGCAAGCAGGATACAAAGTCGTGCTGGTCGAAAATGGGTTCGAAGCCCTCACTCGGGTCTTCGATGAACGGCCGAGCATTATTTTCGTCGACATCATGATGCCGAGGCTGGATGGATATCAAACGTGCCAGCTGATCAAGAAGAACGAAGAGTTCGAAGATGTTCCGATCGTCATGCTATCCAGCAAGGATGGGCTGTTCGATAAGGCGCGCGGGCGCATCGTGGGGTCCAATGAGTATCTGACGAAGCCATTCACGAAAGACGGCCTCCTGGAGGCCGTCAGGAAACACACGTCGAAATAACGCGTGGAGGCCGTTTCGCGGCCGATCCGCAGCAGAGAAAGAGAAGCGCGGCAGAGAAGCAGAAAAATAGCGGCAAAGGTGAATCGGCAGCGAGACGAATTTGGCAGCATTTTTTTGATTGATTTCAATTCCGGGGTGCTCCCCGCAGCAAGGAGAGAAAAATGGCAAAAAAAGTTCTGATCGTGGATGACTCGCCGACCGAGCGCCATATCCTGGAGCAAATCATGTCGGAGGCTGGGTATTCCGTCGTGACGGCCGCCTCGGGGGAAGAGGCCCTGTCCAAGGTCAAGGTGGAGATGCCGGATATCGTCCTGATGGATGTGGTTATGCCGGGGATGAATGGATACCAAGCGACTCGCGAAATCGCGAAAACTCAAGAGACCAGTCATATTCCCGTGATCATTTGCACGTCGAGGGGCGCGGACACCGACAAGCTGTGGGGAATGCGCCAGGGCGCGACAGAATACCTCGTCAAGCCCATCACGAAAAAAACTTTGCTCCCGAAAGTGGAGAAGGCTTTGGCGAACGTTTCCAAATAATAATTTTTTGCCAGCGCGGTTTCCGAAAGAGTTCAGAGAACCGGCGAAGGAAAGCAGCGGCAGGCGAAGGAAAATAAAGACAATCGATAAGCGGGGCGAGCAACGGCAAAGAAATATTCAACCCGCCCGGCGAAGATGGAGAGGATGAGGATGACAGTGCAATCAGCGACGGGGAAAACAACGGTCGACCTGGTCGATTTCCAGGAGCGGCTCAATAAAAACCTCGAAGAGGCGGATAAGCTAGGCGCTGGCGCGTCGCTGATCGGCTTTCATTCGGCCGGGAGAAATTGGCTGCTGGACTTGAGCGATCTCCGAGAGATCGAGGGCGTTCCGTCGGCCGAGAGAATTCAGCGAATCGATCTGGCGAAGGGATGGGTTCTGGGTGTCGCGAATTTCAAAGGATACATTTACACCCTGGTGGATTTGCAGATGTTTTTGGGCGAATCGACCGCATCCCAGCTGACGCTGAACGCCCGAGCTCTGCTGATGCATCAGAAGTTTCTGATTCAAGCCGCCCTGGTTGTCCCGGAAGTGTCGGGGCTAATGTCCGCGGAAGAGATGAAGCCCTTGGGGCCGGGCGAATGGAAACCGAGCATTCCCTGGGCTTCGGCCGGGCTGCGGGATGCGGAGGGAACGCTTTGGGAAGTCCTGGATTTGGCTGCGCTGGCTTCGGCGCGCGAGATGCTGGACGTGGAGGCTTAATTCGGTTTTAATGCGCCGCTTCGGATCAGAAGCCACAAACAAGTTACTGCAGGGGAGACAGCGAGATGAATGGCAAAAAGAACAGCAAATCAGGCGGAAAAGGGTTGCTACAGGGCCTCGTGGGCGGGAAAAAGAAGCGTTGGAGCTCCACGGAAACCCAAACGGTGATCACTTTGGGCGGGCTGACGAGCGAGGGCTCGACGCTTGAGACGTCTTCCGGGGACACCGAATACAAGCCGCTGCCCGTGATTGGGCATTTGCCGACCAATAAGCAGTATCAGGTCGCGCTGGCCGGAATGATCGCAGCCCTGCTGATCGGCATGGGCGGAACCGGAATGTATCTCTCCGGCGTGGAAGGCTCGGCGAAGAATCAAGCGGCAGGGGGCGAAGTTGTTCGCGGGCTGCAGCGAATCGACAAAGGGCTGCTGCTCGCGATGAAAGAGCCAGAAACCGGATTCGGCCTGATTGAGCAAGGAGCCAAGAGCGTCGACGCCAATATGGCGTTCCTGGAGCGAGGGCTTTCCGCCGGATCAGCGCAAATGGCCGCATTCGTGCCGGCGGGAAATCTCTGGAAAGGCAACAAAACCACGCTGAATCGCCTCAATGACAAAAAAGCTGCGATCGAGGAAAGCCTGAAGGCTTCGAAAGCGAGCGAGCAAGCGGCCCAAAAGCTGCTGGGAAGCCTGGATCGGCTGGAGCAACGCCTGGTGCAATCCGAGGTGAGCCGCCAAAGCGAAATGGCCGTGGTCCAGTTGGGGCGGCTGTGGGCTCAGCGTATGGCCGCGGCGGGGCGGGATAGCTCGACTGCCGCTTCCCTGAAGGAAGACGAAGTTCTGTCGTTCTCCCAGTTCCTCACCGGAATGATTGAGGGATCCCCCGCGCTGGGGATGCCCGGGCTGACCGGCGATGCGCGGGCAGCGGCGGAGGCTGCTGCCACCGCTGTTTCCGAAATGGTGGCGGCGACCCGGATGGTCGCGGGCCAAAACAAGGATGTCATCCTGGCTCAGGACTTTGTCAAAGAGCTGACGGAAAACACGGGGAAAGTCGGCGAGCTGACGGAAAATCTGAATGGGACGTTCGCGAATGAAAAAGCCTCCGCGCAAAAGTTCCTCTACGCCGGAATCGGCGGCGGAATCCTGGCGCTGGGGATGCTGCTCGTGGCGGGCCTGGTTCTGATGAAGGACACACAGCGCCAAAAGAGCGTCACCAAGAAAGAGCAAGCAGCGACGCAGGGTGCGATTATGCGGATGCTCGATGAGATGGGCGCCCTGGCGGATGGAGACCTGACGGTGCGCGCCACGGTCTCGGAAGAGATCACGGGTGCCATCGCGGACTCGGTCAACTTCGCGATTTCGCAGCTGGCGGAGCTGGTCGGAAAGATCACGAGCGTTTCGCGTCAGACACAAAACGCCACCCGGCAAGCGATGGACATCTCCTCGCAGATGCTCAAAAATGGCGAGCAGCAAGCCAAAGACATCGCAGAGGCCGGCAAGGAAGTGCTAAAGATCACCGAGGCGATTAGCCAGGTGGCGCGCCGGATCGAGGACAGCAAAAAGGTCGCGCGGCAGTCGGTGGAGAACTCCGAGCGAGGAATGACCGCGGTGTCCGCGTCGCTTGAGGGCATCCGCTCAATCCAGGAGAATGTGGAGGAAACCGGAAAGCGGATTCGCCGCCTGACGGAGCAGTCCAAGCAAATTTCGGAAATTGTCGATCTGATCGCGGACATCTCCGAGCGCACTTCCGTTCTGGCCATCAACGCGACGGTGCAAGCGACGAAAGCCGGAGCGGCCGGCAAGGGCTTCAAGGTTGTGGCGGACTCCGTTCAGGATCTGGCGCACCAGGCTTCGGATGCGACACGGCGAATCGGCGCGCTGATCAATGCGATTCAGACGGACATCCAGGGGGCCGGCGCCGCCATGGAAAAGACGACGGAAGAGGCGGAGAAGGGAGCTCGCCTGGCGGAGAGCACGGAAAATGCGCTAGCGGAAATCAGCGACGTTTCGACGGCTCTGGCAGCCATCGTTGAGGAAACCAGCACGCAAGTGGCCTCCTCGTCCAAGGCTGCCGGAAACGTTTCCCAAACTATGCGGAAAGTGCTCGACTCCGTGGGAGAGTCGGCCGCCTCCACCAAGAAAACCGCGGAAGCGATTCAGGAAGTCACCAAGCTTTCGGAGCAGCTCAAGGATTCGATCGCGGGATTCAAGCTCTAAGCCAGCCGACAGATAAAGGGAAAGGGAATGAAGATGGAAAAGATGAAGACTAAACTGATCGCGGTGGCTTTGAGCCTGGCGTTCCCGTTTGGCGGCGTCTCGCCGGCCTTCGCGCAAGCAGCGGCGAAACCCGCGGAAGCGGCGAAACCTGCGGAAGCGGCGAAACCTGCGGAAGCGGCGAAACCCGCGGAAGGCGAAAAGAAAGAAGAGAAAATCTATCCGGATCCCTTCAAGGAGCGGCAGCGGATTATCCAAATGTATCCGGAAAAAGTGACGGTGAACTTCTATCCGGGAGGAACTGGCCGACTGGATAAGCACTACCTGCTCGCGAACTTTCTTCCGCTGTCCAATCTGCTTTCGCACAAGCTGAAGATGAACGTCTCCTTCCTGTTTGAGCGGGAGCCGAAGCATCAGTCGAAAAAAGTGAAAGACAAGTCTTTCCATTTCTACTTCGTGACGGCCTCGGAAGCCTCGAAGGTGACCAAAGACGGGAAATACATTCCGCTCGTGCGCCACAGCGACGACACGAAAGAATTCGTGGGGTCCCTGATCGTGAAGGCGAGCTCGCCGATCAAGAAGCTCGAGGATGTCAAAGGGAAAAAAATCGGCTGGGTGAGCTTCGCGCAGATTTCGCAGCTCATGCGCTACAACATGCTGGAAGTGGGGGTGAATCCGCAGAACGCCACCTTCGTTGACGCGGGATCTGCCGGCCAAAACGGCTTGCGGGCGAGCTTGGATTCCGGAGCTATCGATGGGGCGATCGTTCGTCTGACCATTGCGTCCAAATGGAAAAAAGAAGCGCCGGACGCCTACAACATCGTCGCGAACAGCTTCCGCGCGCCGGGATTTACTTTGCTGGTCCCGAAAGATAAGGAAAACGATCCGCTGACGGCCGCGATGAAGCAAGCCTGGATGGAGATCAACCCCAAGAGCAGCCTGGAGGAAGAGGCGGCTATGCTGGGGGTGAAGGCGGGCGCCGGTATGACGGGGACGTTCGTGCCCGCGGCTCCGGAGGATTTCGTCGAGCTGTTCAAATCGGGTGAGGTCGTGAAAGAGAAGTGGATCGAAGAAGGCGCTGAAGCCAAGAAAGAGGAGAAAAAATAATGATGAAGTGGAATAAGGCCAAAAACGCAAAATCGCCCTCCTCGACTGCGGCGGGAACGCAGGGCGCGACTTCGACGGACACCGGAAAAGGAAAGGCGACGGACATGAAAGTGGCCGGCGTAACTCCCTTGCCTCTGATCGGGCACCTGCCGTTCCACAAGCAATATCGAATCGCCGGCGTCGTGTTCGCTCTGTTCCTGACCGCGGCGGCCGGAAGCGCGTGGGTCGGTATGTCCGAGCAACGAATCGACGACCGCAAGATCAACTCGATCGCCGCCGTGCAGACGCTCGGGCAGCAGGCTGCGAAGGCGAGCGCGAGCGCGGTTCGCGGAGACGTCGAGTCGATCAAGGAACTGGAGGCGGCGAGCCAACAGCTGAACCGGAACATCGTTTCCCTGCAGTCGGATGAGCGTTCTCAAGAGAAGATCAAATCCGTCGTGGAAGAGGCGGGGCTGATGAGCGATGCGATCAAGGCGATTCTGGATATTCGCGAAGAATTCGAGGCACTGAAGGAGCGAGCGGATCTCGCGTCGACGGCAGGAAAAACCTTGACCTACAACGCGGAATCCCTTTCGGCACTGCTTCAGCAGGAGGGAGCCTCGCGGATGCACCAATCTCTCGCGGATCACCTGTTCCTGACGGCGGGGCGCCTCGGGGAAACCTCCGTTTCGCTGCTGACGGACCCGTCCGTGGACGTGGCGTTGCTGGCGCAGTTCAGCGCGGACCACAAGGATATGCCCTCCTTCATGAAGCTCCTGCTTCAGGGCGACGCAAAGAAGGGAGTTGTGGCGCTGGACTCTGAGGGAGCCAGAGCGCAGGTTCGGGAAGTGCAGAACTTGCATAAAGAGCTTCTTCCGCTGCTCGACTATTTGGATGCAAACGCGGCCCGTCTGGTGGAGACGAAGCAAAAGAGCCAGGATCTGCTGGCCAACGCCAATAAGCTCATCGCGGCGGCGGGGGCGCTGGAGACTGAATACAAAGCCTCGAGCTCCTTCAACTACATGATCCTGATGCTGGCGGCGGGACTGATGGGCTTGGCGATCGGCGCTGTCCTGGTCATGTTCTCCGTCAACAAGAAGGAAACCATGACGAACCTGCAGCGCACCAAAGCTGAAAACGAGATGCAGCAGGCCGCGATCACGCTGCTGCTCGAGGAAATCGGCTCGGTGGCGGACGGGGATCTGACGGTGAAGGCCACGGTGAACGACAACTTCGCAGGAGCCATCGCGGACTCGTTCAACTACACCATCGCGGAATTGCGGCGCGTCATTATGAACATCACGGAGACGGCGCAGCGCGTGAGCGAAACCTCGAAATCCGCGACCGATCTGGCGTCTCAGATGTCCCACTCCGCGAAAGACCAGTTCTCTCGTCTGGCTGTGACCGGCGACCATGTTCGCGACATGTCCACCCGAATGGATGAGATCGCGCAAAACACCGCCGAAGTGACGGGGTCCGCGAAGCAGTCCGTGGACGTTGCGCATAGGGGGCGTGAAGTAGTGGACCAGTCCATCAGCAAGATGAACCAGCTTCGCGAAGCGATTCAGGAAACTTCGAAAAAGATTAAGCTTCTCGGAGAATCCTCCACCGCGATCGGAGAGGTCACCGGGCTGATCCGCGACATCACGAAGCAGATCAACATTCTGGCGCTGAATGCGGCGATTCAGTCCGCGTCGGCCGGGGAGGCGGGACGAGGGTTCGCTGTGGTTGCCCAGGAAGTTCAGCGCCTGGCGAGGTCTTCCGCGGAAGCGGCGAAGCGAATCGACGACCTGGTTGTGAACATTCAGGAAGACGCGAAAGTGGCCGTGGCCTCCATGGAAGAATCCACTATGGAAGTGGTGGAGGGTGCGAAGCTGGCTGACCGCGTGGGCGTCGCTCTGAAAGAAATCGGCGTGGCGATTGACTCGCTGGCCCGTTCCGTCGAGCAGGTCACCACCAAGATCGAGGACGAGTCCGGGGAAGCGACCAACGTCGCCATGGACATGCGTCTGCTGCAGGAGCTGACCGAAAAAGCCATGGAAGACATTCAAAAGTCTGCCGAGGCCTCCAGCGAGGTGAAGGTGATCGCCGGAGAGCTCAAGGAGTCCGTTTCGAACTTCCGGGTTTAATTGGGGCAGGAGAAAAAGATGGAGGAATCGGCGGTTTTTTGTTGACAATAAAGCGGAAATCGCTTTACTTCAAAGAGCAATTTTTGTCTGAATCTGAACGTCTTTTTCTGTTGAATCGAAAAGCATTAAAACGGGTCTTAGGTTAAGGAAAACACATGGCGAACTTCAATATCGGTTTTTTGAGAGCGGTCAAAAACAACATCCATGAATCGCTTCAGGCGGCTGAGAAGAAGTGCGTCGCCGTCCAAGAAGGGAAGGTTCTCGCGACCTCTTTCGACGGAGCTGCCGATATTCACAGGGCGCTCGGCGCGCTGAAAATGATCGGCCTGGAAGGGTGCACTCTGATCTGCGGCGAAACTGAGCGCCTGGCGATCGCCCTGCATGAGGGGAAAGCGAGCGTCGAGGAGGCTCCCGCCGCCATCGTGGAGGCGCTCTCCGCGATGCGCCGCTACTTGGACGACCTGCTGGACGGCGGCAAGGATGTTCCGGCTCGCCTGTTCTCCCAGTATCGGAAAGTGAAGGAGCTGCTCGGCCAGGCGAAGGTGTCGCCCCAAGATCTGTTTTACCCGAATCTGGATGTCGATTACGCTGGCGTGGAGTTCTCCTCGCAGCCGGCTCCCGTGATCGAAAAGCAGGTGAAGCTTGAGCGTCCGAAGTTTCAAGCGGCGCTGGTCCAGTGGATGAAGGCTCCGGCGGATGCCTCCGTGGTGAGGGGTGCTGTCGAGCAAATGCAGAAGTCCCTGGACACCCTGGAGCGGATGCATGTCCGCAAAAGCTACTCGCTCTTCTGGAAAACCGCTTCGGCGTTTCTGGATTTGGTCGCGAGCGCCAGCCCGGAGCAGCAGGCCGAGTTTCGCGGAGTGATCGGGAAAACCGACATGGAGATGCGCCGATTCGCGGAGGGGGCTAAGCGTCCGGAAGAAGCGCCCCAGCGCGCAATGCTGTTCCATCTGGCCAAGGCCGAATCCGCTTCAGCGCGAGTGAAGGAAGTCCAAACGATTTTCGGGCTGGCGGAGCACTGGGAAGATCTGCAGAAGGGGATGAAAGACTCTGACGTGAAGGTCCACGTCGTCGATGTGACCGAAATCAAGGAAATCCTCGGGCAAGCGAAGGATGAGCTCCTCAAGGTCAGCGCCGGCGGGGCCCCCGCGAAGTTTCAGCAGCTGTGCGCGGCTTTGGCCAGCAAAATCGGAGCCTTCCAGAACCAAGCCGTCAAAAAGCTCTCGGATGCGATTCTGTTTGTCGCCCAAAAAGTCTCCAGCAAGGAGCTTAAGCTTTCCGATGTGATCGCGGAAGAAGTCGCATTCATTTTTGTTCTGCTGGAGGGCCTCGTCGAGAAGCGCGGAAAAACCACGGCTGATTTCGATAAGCAAGTCGATTACGAAATCAAGCGGCTCTCCGCTGCGTTGAAGAATCAGACGGACGTGCTCGAGAAAATGGAAATGCCGGAAATGGACGAGCAGACCAAGCGTGACAACGAGCGCGCGCTGATTCGCCATGCCGTCGCAGAAGTGAAGGCGGATCTGAGCCACGTCGAAGACGCACTGGACACGTTCTTCCGCTCCGGCGGGGAGAACAAAGGCGACATTCCTGGCCTTCTGAAGCCCCTGAAGTTGGCGCAAGGAGCGATTCGTCTGCTTGGGCTTACGGATGCTGCTCGCGTCATGGGAACCGTCCATGACCTTGTTGAGCGGATCTCGAAAAATGATGTTCCGAAGCAAGAAGAGCTGGAGATGCTTACGGAAGGGATCGGTGGGGTCTCTCTCTACCTGGATAGCTATCAGGATCAGGATTCTTCCGGTGAGCAGCTCATGGAGCGCCTGCTGGAAGTGTTCTATGGCGAGAAACCCGTGAAATCCGCTCCGGCGGCGGTCGCGGCTCCGGTGGTGGTCGCGGCTCCGGTGGTGGTCGCGGCTCCGGCGGTGGTTGAGGCTCCGGTGGTGGTTGAGGCTCCGGCGGTGGTTGAGGCTCCGGCGGTGGTTGAGGCTCCGGCGGTGGTTGAGGCTCCGGTGGTGGCTAGCAAGCAGGAGAGCACGGAAGAGAACGGAGTTTGGGATGAGCCTTCCGACTCCGAGCTGGCAGAGGTTTACATCGAAGAAACCCAGGAGATTTTCGAAACGCTCAATTCGACCATTGGAGTTTGCGAGTCCAAGCCGAATGACAAGGAAAGCCTGACGACCATCAGGAGAGCCTTCCATACCCTGAAAGGATCCGGAAGAATGGTTGGCCTCACCGCGCTCGGAGAAGCGGCCTGGGAGGTTGAGCAGTTCATGAATAAGTGGCTCGCAGAAGATAAGCCCGCCACCAAGGATGTTCTTGCGATGATCAGTGTCGCAAAAACCCTGTTCGAAAAGTGGGTTGGGGAAATTCAATCCGCTGGGAAAGTTTGGGTGGTGGACGCTCCGATTCGGAAGGCTCTGGAGTTGATTTCGAAAGATCAGCGCGTGAACGCTGAGGCCCTCTTGAGCGGCGGTTCTTCCCTGGTTGGGGCGGAGCCTGTGGCGATTGAGCCGGTTGCCCTGGAAGCGGTTGAGCCCTTGAGCCTGGAACCTGTAGGGTTTGAAATTGCCGAGCCCGTGGCGCTGGAGCCAGTTGAGCCGGTGGCGATCGAGCCCGTGGTGCTGGAGCCGGTTGAGCCGGTGGCGATCGAGCCCGTGGCGATTGAGCCAGTGGCGATTGAGCCGGTTGAGCCGGTGGCGATCGAGCCCGTGGCGCTGGAGCCGGTGGCGATCGAGCCCGTGGCGCTGGAGCCCGTGGCGATCGAGCCGGTGGCGATCGAGCCGGTTGAGCCGGTGATTGAGCCTGTGGCGATCGAGCCGGTTGAGCCGGTGATTGAGCCTGTGGCGATCGAGCAGGTCGAGGAGGTCGAGCCGGTGGGGTCCGAGTCGTCAACGGTTCGGGTTGGAGACGTCGAGGTTTCCCAGACCTTGTTCGAAATTTTCTGCACGGAATCCAGAGAGCATCTGGGCGTCCTGGACGCTGAGCTCGAGTTTTTGTCGGAAAACGGCGGCGGGGATGTCGGGCAGAAAATCATTCGTGCGGCCCATACTCTCGGGTCGATCGGGCGGACCCTCGGATTCCCGCAGGTCGCAGCGATCGGGCATACTTTCGAGCTCTGGCTTCTGGAGCGCAGCGCCCACGGCGAAGCGGTGTCCAAGGCGGATATCGGAATGATGGAGCGCGTGGTCAAGAAGCTTCGCGAAATGGTCGGCTTTATCCAGAATGGAATCGAGCCGCCGGTGTCGGAGTCCGAGCTGACCGAGCTGAATTTCTCGCTGGAAAAGGATCGCAAGCAAAGAGAAGCGGGGGCCTTCAAGCCCGAGGCTGCTCCGGAAGAAACCGCCGAGGCTCCGGAAGGGCTGGTGGTCGAATCGCTTGGGTCTGATTTCGCGAAAGCTTTGCTGTCCGCGGCTGATGAGGTTCGCACCATTCGGGAGCATGTAGGCTCGCTGGAGGCGATTCTGCGGGATTTGGCTGAGAAAGCCGGATGCGAAGACTGGGATGCGATAAAAAAAAAGCTAAATAGCGACTTCGGAATTGAGGCGGCGGATGCGAGCCCGATGGAGGCGATTCGCCGCCTCATCGAAAAGCATCTCGCTCAAGCTGCCTCTGTTCTGCATGAGGTGAGCTCCGTTTCGCTGAAGTCGGCGATGCCTCGTGCTCAGGAGCCGCCAGCGCAAAAAGCGCAGCAAGCGGCGTCCGTCCAGCCGCTGGTTATTGAGCCGTCGCTGTATCTTTCGGAAACGGTGAGCGAAAAGGATAAGGAGCCCGCCGAGGCGGTCGCTCTTGAATCCCAGCCGCCGAGCGACGAGTTCGCGCCAAACGAGGAAATGGAAGTCGATTTCGTGGCAGAAGCGCCGGCAGTCGTTGAGGTTCCTTCGTTTGAGGATATCGCTCGAGTCGAGGCCCAGCCTGAGTTGCCGATGGTTTCCATGGATACGTTCGATCTCCCGGCCGTTTCGGCGGAACAATCCTCTTCGGAGGCGAGCGAAGAGGGACTTCTCGCAAGCCTGGATGGCGTTTCCGAAAAAGCGCAGGAATTTATCGAAAAGCTGACCGAGGCGATTAAAGAGGAAGCTGCGGATGACCTGGATGAGTCTCTCCTTCCGATTTTCGGCGAGGAAGCCCAGGATCTCGTTCCGCAGATCAGCGAAATGCTCCGCCAGTTGCAGGACAACCCGCAAGATGGCGGCGTGATCGCCAGCCTGCATCGCGCGATGCACACCCTGAAGGGCTCGGCGAGAATGGTCGGGGCGCTGCGAATCGGAAACATCGTCCACCACATGGAAACGCTGATGTCCCACGCGGAAGAAGGGCGCGTGAACCCGGCGGAAGTCATGGGTCTTCTGCAGCAAAGCTTCGATTACGTCTCGGCGCTGATCGATTGGGTCATGGCGGGCGCGCAGGGAGACATTCCGAAGATGCTGCTGTCGATTGGAACGTCCGCCAAAGCGGTCGCAGCCGCGCCGGCGCAATCCGCGGAGGCCAGCGGAGGTTCGGCTCCCGCCCAGGCGGCGGAGAAGAAGCCGGCGGCGCAATCCGCGGCTCCGGCCTCGCAATCCGCCGCGCAGAAGGTCGTTCGCGTCAATACCGACGTGATTGACCGCCTGGTGACGGAGTCCGGAGAGGTTCGCCTGTCGGGAGCGGCGCTTTCGGGCGGAATCGGATCCATGCGGAAAATGCTCTCGGAGCTTGGCGAGAACGCGAAGCGGCTCTCGAAAATGCTTCGCGAACTGGAGATCCAAACCGAAACCCAAATGGCGGCTCGCAAGGCTGTTTCCCAAGAAGAGGGCGGCGATTTCGATCCGCTCGAATTCGACCGGTTCTCCCGTGCGCAAGAGTTGGCTCGCTTCCTGGCGGAAGGTATGCATGACATCGTGGACGTCCAAGGGAACCTGGAGAAGATCACGCAAGAGCAGGAGCTGATTCTGGTGCACCAAGATCAGATGGCTTCGGACATCCAGCAGACCCTGATGAGCATCCGTCTGGTTCAGTTCGACACGATCGCCGAGCGCCTCTACAAGGTGGTTCGCCAGGCCTCGCAAGAGCTTGGGAAAAAGGTTGGCCTGCAGATCATCGGCGACAATGTTGAAATTGACCGTGGCGTTCTGGATCGCATGGTCGCGCCGTTCGAGCATATTCTGCGCAACTGCGTGGCGCACGGCATCGAAGAGCCCAAGTCCCGAGTGATGAAGGGCAAGCAGGAAAGCGGGCGCATCACGATCACGACCAGCCATGAGGGAAGCTTCGTGCAAATGGTGATCGCCGATGACGGCGCCGGCCTCAACCTTGGGCGTGTCCGCGCGAAAGGGATCGAGAAAGGCTTCATCAAAGAAACCGATCAGGTCACCAATGAGCGTCTGGTGGAGCTCATCTTCCTGCCGGGCTTCTCGACTGCGGAAGGGGTAAGCCAGATTTCCGGTCGCGGAGTGGGAATGGATGTGGTCAAAAACGAAATCATTTCGCTGGGCGGCCAGGTTTCCGTGAAGACGGAGACGGACAAGGGGATGGTGTTCACGATCACTTTGCCGGTCTCCCTGGCGACGTCGCAGGCGGTCCTGGTCGAGGCCTCCAATAGCCTTTGGGCGATCCCGGCGGAAATCGTCGAAGAGATCCGCTCGGTTCGCAAGGCGGAAATCGAGGCGATGTATAAGACTGGCGCTGTCGCGGTGCATGGCCTGCAATTCGACTTCAAATACCTTCCGCACCTGCTGGGGAATTTGAAGGCCACGCCGGAAATGTCTCAGCACAATAATCTGGTTTTGGCGAAATCCGGAGATCGGCAGATCGCTCTGCATGTGGATCGCCTTCTGGGAACCAAGGAAATCGTGGTCAAGAATATCGGCCGCCAGCTTTCCAGGATCAGCGGGATCTCGGGAGCGACCGTCATGGGCGATGGGCGTCTGGGCGTCATCATCAACCCCGTGTATCTGGCGAGCAGGGGCAAGTCGCTGACCGAAGTCGAGGTTCAGGAGATCCAGAAAGAAGCGAAGGTCGCGACTCGGCCGGTGGTGATGGTCGTCGACGACTCGCTGACCATCCGGAAAGCCACCAGCAAGCTGCTCGAGCGCGTCGGGTATGAGGTCATGCTGGCCAAGGATGGAATCGACGCGCTGGAGAAGCTGCAGGATCGTCGTCCGCTGGTGATTCTCTCCGACGTGGAGATGCCGCGGATGGATGGCTTCGAACTGCTGAAGAACCTTAAAGCCGACAAGAAATACACCGACATCCCCGTGATCATGATCACCTCGCGAACTGCCGATAAGCATAAGTCCACCGGATTGAGCTTGGGGGCGAACGTTTACCTCGGGAAGCCCTACAAGGAAGACGAGCTGCTTGGGCATCTGAAGCACTTCATCGAGGGAAAAGGGAAATAAAAATGCGGATGCCTGTTGATTTTCTCAGCGGGAGCGAGCATTGTGGTGAGCGGTTTTTGAAGCGTGATGGCAAGAAGTGACTACAAAGGAGAAGAAGGAAATGGCAAAGAAGATTTTGGTGGTTGATGATTCCGGCACTGACAATGAAGCGCTGTGCGCGATGGTCCGGATGGGCGGGTTCGAGGCGATTCCCGCCTTCTCGGGGGAAGATGGCATCGTCATGGCGAAAAGCCACAAGCCCGATTTGATCATCATGGACGTCGTGATGCCTGGCATCAATGGCTTCCAAGCTTGCAAGGCGATCACTCGCGATCCGGAAACCCAACATATCCCGGTCGTGATTTGCTCGAACAAGCACCAGGACACGGATAAGGCCTGGGGAGCGAAAAACGGAGCGAAGCATTATTTCGTGAAGCCGGCGGATCCGGGCGAGCTCATCGCAAAAATCAACGAGCTGGTCGGCTGATCGCGAGTCAGGAAATAAACGTGGCGCTCAATGAGGATGTGGCTTATCTGGCGATAGAGCTTTTGGGGAAGAGCAAGCGCAAGCTAAGTCTCCAAGAGATGCTGGATTCCATTCCGTTTGAGCGCCGCGAATTGGCGTCCGTGCTGACCATGCTGCATGGAGTCGGCCTGGTGGAGCGGGAAAAAGGCCAGGAGTCCGAGGGATTCCTGTATTCCTTGGCGCAAGAGGCGACCGCATACCAGATCACGAAAGCTGTGGAGATGGGCGTGGATGTGAGCGCGCTCTCTCGCTGGATGCGAGTCTCGGATAAGCAAAAGCAGGCGGCCCTGGCGTTGTCGATGCAGTCGCAAAAACTCCGAGAACTGGATGAGCAAGCTCGCGAGAGGAAAAGCCAGGGGCAGAAGACCGATGACTCATCCCTCCCAAGGGATATGGTTGTGGACACGCTCGAGCGGCTGCTGCTCGCCAGCGAAATTTCCATCGAGGATTACAGCAAAACCAGAAAAGATGGAGATGATATTCTTCGAGCGTTAAAAACGGCTCGGGATGAGGCGAAGAAAGCCCTGCAGGATTACAGGAAATCCCTGGCGGCCGGGGGGAGCGGCGGCTACGAGGATTTTTGATTGATCAAGATTTGATTGATCAAGCCCAAGAGGCGAAGGCGGGCGGATTTTGATCTGATCAGCCAGAGATCCCTTGCAAGGCTTGAGAAATTGAAATAGCGTTGCGGCTTCACTTCCATATGAGCGGAAAAGACGAGCATGGGAAAAAAGAGCGCGGGAGCCCAGAGGGAGCGGTATCCGGTTTTTGAGATTGATCGCAGCCCCGCGATCGAGGCCGCCAGAAGGAATATCGGGCTGATCGTATGGTATAAGCGCCTCGTGCATGCCACGCTGGCGCTGCTGGCCATGAGTTCCCTTTTCACCCTGATGTCCGTGTATTTCGCGTGGAGCCAGCCGTTGCCGAAGGTTTACGCGACCTCCCTGACAGGAGAGGTTTTTGAGCTGCGATACGCCAGAGAGCCAAACTTGGGGATTATGCAAAAAGCGTTTCAGCGTCTCAGCGCGGAGGATGAATCGAAAAAATCTCTGAGGGAGAGCGAGGAAGCAAGGCGAAACGCCGAACCGGAGCCGACGCCTCCGGCGGAACAATTGTCAGAAAAAAAATCCCCGGAAGGCGACGCGGCAGCGGCAAGCTCAGTGGAGGGAGCCTCCAGCGCCGCACAGCAAGACGCCGGGGTCGCGCCGCCGCAATCGGAATAATCGGCCGGAAATGACGGCCGGCAAAGAATCGCAATGAGGACGCTATGCTCGAATCGATAGAGAAAAAGTTAGATCATGATCTGCCGCAGGATGATGTGCAGCGTCAGTTGGATAAGATGCCGGATATCGCCTCGATCCGGAAAAAAATGGCCTTGAGTTTTGTCGGCATCGCCTTGGCGATCGCATGTCTTGGAATTTTGTTCGTTTTCGCATCGAAGATGGAGCCGCCAAAGGTTTTTGTGACCTTTCCAAGCGGAGAGAGCAAGCAAATTCGAGCCATGGCTTGGCCGGTCCAATCTGGGAAGAGCGTGGAAAGCTGGGCTGTCGATGCGGTGCAGAAAATCTACACATTCGATTTCTTGAAGGCCGAGGAGCAGCTGACGGCAGCGCAACCCTTCTTCACGGCGGAGGGGTGGGATTCATTCACTAGGGCGTTGGAGGCGTCTCCGCTGATGAAAACCGTGGAGGAGAATAAGCTCGCGGTCTCCGTGACGCCGATCAAGCCACCGATTATCGAAGCGACGGCGGGAACGGGCGGAAATGAGTTTGCCTGGCGCGTGGTCTTCCCCGTGATGGTCAGCTTCACAGGCGACACCCCAACAAAGAATCAATACATGCTCATGCGGGTTTTGATCGTGCGAGTCCCCACAACGGAGAATCCCCGCGGGCTCGGGGTGCAGCAATTGCTCGCCGGAGGCTACAGTCCGGATTTGCGCCCGACGCTGAAGTAAGAGCAAGCGAAGAGAGCAAGTTGGTTGCCTGGGATTGTCTAAATCGGATAAAGGTGTAAGCTGCATCGCGCTGCATTTTGGAACGGAAAATTATGGGCTCGGAAAAGAACAGCGAACAAGAGAAGGGGAAGTCTTCCGCGGAAGGGAAGGCCCCAAAAAAAGCGAATGCGGCAATGCGAGTCGCGATGCGAAATCGCTTTTACTACATCTACTACAGAAAAGTGAGCCTGATTTTTCTGTTCGCGATGGGGCTGTGCGCATTCTCCCTCGCGAGCGCATTTTATTTCGCGACCCGGCAAACTCCGCCGATCTACATCCCGATCAATCCGGAAAAAAAGCTCGTGGAATCTTTCGGCCTGGACAAGCCATCCTTCCCGGATGAGCAAGTGATGGCGGCCGAGGTTCAAAGCTGGGCTCTGGAGGGTGCGCGCAAAGTTTTTTCGTATGACTACCTGAACTATCCGGAGCAGCTGTCGGCCGGCCAATCCTATTTCACCGTTCGGGGCTGGAACAAATATTTGAAGTCCCTGGAGAAATCGCAGACGCTGAACTCGGTCCTCAAATTTCGGATGATCGTGAATTTCGTCCCGCTCGGGGCCCCGCAAATCCTGGAAAGCAAAGTGATCGATGGCCGATTGGCTTGGGCTGTGGAGATGCCGGCGAAAATCCAATACATCGCCCACACGGAGCGGCAGGACGGCTTTGAGCAGGTCGGAAAATTGCGGATGGTTCTGCTGCGCATTTCGCTGGTCGACTCCCCGAAAGGAATCGGCATTGATCAGATCATTTTTGAGGAAGGGCCGGTGAATGGCGGCAAATAGCAAGGTTTTCGGAGGAAAGCGGGGACGACGCGCGCTCGAAAAATAGCGTGAAAAAGAGTTGCGCAATCGGTTGACAGTGCCGGTTTTTTGGATAGCATAGGCCGGCGTTTGCCGTGGGAATCACAAGAAAAACCTTATCAGACGGGCGTTAGACAAGAATGAGACAGAGGGAGAGAGAATGAATGCCAATCGGAAGCATGTGAAAGCCGCACTCGGAGCTATGTTTTTGATGATGCTCGCGCCCGCAGTCAATGCGGCAGGGGAAGCGAGTCTTCCCCCGCAAGCGTTGCCTCCGTTGCCGCCAGAGGTCATCGCTCCGGAGAAGCCGGATTTCGACACGGTGCTGTCCCAAACGCTGGGGTTGACTCCTGACCAAATCAAGGCGCTGCGCAAAGCCGCCAATGAGCGCCAGAAAGCCGCCAGCGAACTGCCCCAAACGCCTCCCAAGCCTGTGACCACGCTGATCACGGCCAGCCCCTCTCCGGGAAGCACAGCCCCGGTGGTTCGGCTCTTCCCGGGATTTGCGACCTCCATCATCGTCACGGACTCCACCGGCGAACCCTGGCCGATCGAGAATTTCACCGTTGGGCATTCCAATATGTTCGACGTGAAGCGGCTGGATTCCGGAAGCGGCAGCGCGCTGTCGATCGTTCCGATGGGGACGTATGCGCAGTCGAACATGATCCTGTATCTGAAGGGATTGCCGACTCCGATCGCCGTCTCCTTCATTTCCGGGCAGAAAGAAGTCGATTACCGGGCGGACCTCCGAGTGCAGGGCCGCGGGCCCAACGCGGCGATCGCCGCCATCGGCCTTCCCAATTCAACCGATCCGCTGCTGCTGTCGGTTTTGGGTGGAGACGTTCCGAGCGACGCGAAAAAGCTGAAGGTCTCCGCGGCAGCCGAAGATATGAAAGCCTGGATGAGCTCTTCGGGGAAGATGCTAGTCCGCAGCAAGCTGCAAGTGATTTCTCCCGCGTGGGTCGGCTCCGTGCGCTCCGCGGACGGAACGAACGCTTACGAGATGCTGCCGGCTAGCCGGATTCTGGTTATGCGCGATGGGAAAATCGAGCAAATCAGCGTGGAAGGCTGGTAATCGAAAAGCGGAACCAATCAAATCGCGAAGCGGAGAAAAAATATGGCAAACCAAAAAATGGAAAACATCAAAAGCCTGGGGCAAAACCCGAGAACACGATTCGTTCTGATTGTCACGGTGGTGGCGGTCGTCGGTGCGGTCGTTGTGGGGAAAATGGCGACCTCCTCCAAATCCTCGCGCCCCGCGGACTTGCAAGCGGAAGTTTCCGTGGGGAAAGCTCCTTCCGTCAAAGCGGTTCCCGGAACGTCGACTTCCGCTCGCCATACCGAGCTGGTTCGGGAAGCGAACAAGCAAGATGCGGATTCCGCAAAAGCCACCGGGGAAACGGTGATCCCGCGTTTGACGGCCGATGTCGAATCTGGGCGGAACCCGTTTGATCTCGTGGAAAAGGCGCCGCAAGACGCGCAAACCGGAACGGTTCAGCTGGAGGTGAAGAAAGTCGCCCAGAATCAGCCCGCTCCGGCGCCGGCGCCTGTCATGGAAAAGTCCAGAGCGCTCCTGGAGCAAGAAGCTGCGATGTCGGCGGCAATGACTGGGCTCCTCAATGCCTGGGCTCCCGTCGGGCAAAAGATTGAAATGGATCACACCGGAACGAACAAAGGACAGCCGGAGGTGGCCAACGGGGCGATGACGAATCCGGGCGTTGCGTCAGGGCAAACCGTGTCGGCCCCGGCGACCCCTGCGGACGTCAAAGCTGGAACGGTGATGCACGCTGTCGCGATCACGTCCGTCAACTCCGATGAGCCGGGACCGGTGCTGGCGGAAATCATCAGCGGGCCGTATGCGGGATCCCGCCTGCTGGGGACTTTCACGCGTCCGCAGAACGCCGAAACGGTCGTTCTCCAATTCAAAACCATTTCGATGAAATCGGCCAAGCAAAGCTATGCGATCGATGCCTATGCCGTGAATCCCGAAACCGCAAGGACCGCGATGGCGACGGATGTCGATCATCATTACTTCCAGCGCTATGGCCTGTTGTTCGCCTCCGCCTTCGTGAAAGGATACGGGCAAGCCCTGGCTCAATCCGGGCAAACGCAGACCACAACCGTCGGAACTGGCGGGGCCGTCACCAACACGGTCTATCCCGAGCTGAACGCGCAAGACAAAGCCCTGGTGGCATTGGGTGAGGTTGGAGCGGAATTCAGCAGCGTTCTGAAGGAAAGCGCTCGGCGGCCGATCACCGTGAAGCTGGAGTCCGGGACGCCGATGGGAATCCTGTTCATGGCGGATGCGGCTTTCGGAAAATGATGAGCTGACGCTTGCCAAGAAAGTTTCAAAGCAAAGGAAAAGAATTTCAATAAGGGGGAAGAAAATGTCGAACGCGTATGAAGAAAATGAAACCCTGAGCATGGATGAGCACATCGAAGAAATCGACGATGGCGCTTACGAGGGCGAGGAAGGGGCGGAAACCCAGGCTCACCAGGATGGCGGAGAGTCCGAGGCGGAACGCAACGCCAAGAAAAAGAAAAACAACCTGATCACGATGGTTGTCATTGGCGCGGTGATTCTCGGGGCCGGCGGTCTGATGGCCAACAAGTTTGGCCTGCTCGGCGGCAGTGATGCCCCAGCGGTCGCCAACGCGAACCTCCAGAAGCCCACTTTCCAAGCTGAGGCTCCGGCTCAAGAGGCTGCCCCCGCTCCGGTCCAAGAGGCTGCCCCCGCTCCAGTCCAAGAAGCGGCCCCCGCCCCGGTCCAGGAGGCTGCCCCTGCCCCGGCTGACCAAGGAACTCCGCCGCTCCCGGCTGACCAAGCGAGCCTCCCGGCGGCTCCTGCAGGTGCGTTGGCGGCTCCGGCACCTTCCGCAGAGCCTGAAGGCTTTGCCCGCGGATTCGCGGCGCTGGCCGAAAAGGTTGACGAGGTTTACGCGGCAGTCGCTGAGTTCAAGAATTTGAACGTCGGAGAAAGACTGACCCGTCTGGAAGAGCGCGTCGCAGCGCTGGAGGCCCGCAAGCCCATGGCCGCCAGCGGAGCGGGGAGCGTTTCCCCGGCGAAGAAGGCTCGCAAGGCGAAAGCCTCTGCTGCGAAGAGCGCGCCCGGGTCCTCAGCGAACGTCGTGGAAATGCGGCCCGATGGCGTGGACATGCTCGGCCATGGAGCCCCGGTGGCTTCCCAGGTGGTAGAAGCGGGTCCGGCATTCATGCTGCAGGCGGTCATTCCTGGCCGTTTGTGGGTGAAGATGGAAGACGGTTCCTCCCTCGATTTTGAGGTCGGGGAAACCCTTCCGGATGGCAGCAAAGTGATGGCCATCGATGCCGACAATGGAAATGTGCGCACGACCAAGGGGCTACTCAGCTAATCAAAGGAATGGCGGCGAGGGCATGGCGTCTTTCGCCGCTTCTTTGTTGGAACAAAAAAACAAATCGAATTTCCGGAGAGTCCCGATAGAGAAAGCCATCGTTTCCGATAAACGGCGCTTGAATTTGGCCTCGTCCATGCGGAGAATAGCGACTGGAGCGATGGGACATTCGGTCCATTTATTTCTAAAAAGGAGAGAGAAATGAAAAAGAAAAGCACCGTTTTGCCCGTCCTTGGCTACGCCCTGGCGGCTGTTGGGATGTTTGTTCTGGGGACCGAGCCGGCTTTCGCGATCGAATTTTCGACCGCTGCCGGGAAAATCGACAGCCAATTCCAGTCTGCCGCTGAGCTGATCTCCGGCGGAGCCTACCTGGCTGGCGCTGGGTTTGGCGTGCAGTCGGCCCTGAAGTTCCGTGAGCACAACGAAAACCCCCAGCAGACCAAGCTGTCCAAGCCGCTGACTTACGCTCTGGTGGCGGGCGCTCTGCTTGGGCTGCCGAGCTTCCTGTCGATCGGATCCGATTCGGCCGGCCTGAGCAACAAGAACGACCTCAACAACGGCAACCTTGGCAACGAGCTGTAATCACCAAGAACCGCGAAAAAGCCCGGAGGATTCTCCGGGCTTTTTTGTTTTTCGGATCATCGAGCGAATAGGGCTCCAGATCCAAGGGTGGCGGTGGAAAGGGCCGAGAAGGGCTTGCTGAAAAGAAAAACGGAAGGTAGCCTGCCCGGATGCGAAAAGCCAAGGAGAGAACATGCTGGATCTGATTTTGAGCGCGACTCGCGGCGGGTGGCAGGTGCCGGCTCATCACGGAACGGAGCAGGACGCCGCCAAAGCGATGAAAGAGGTTCGGCAAAAAATTCTGGATCGCGATAAGGGCGTTTGCCAGTTTTGCGGATTCAAAGCCCAGCGATGGCAAGAAATCCATCACGTCAACGACAATCACGGGGACAACTCTCCGTCGAATTTGGTCACGGCCTGCAGCTTTTGCCATCAATGCATGCACCTGGGCTTGGCGGGCTCGACCGCGGGCGGGGAGTTGATTTGGCTTCCGGAGATGTCGCAGGCGGAGCTAAACCATCTTTGCCGGGCCATTTTCGTCGCGATGCGGGATGAGAAGGGGAAGCTCTATTCATCGGCGTTCGGGCTGTATATGGCGCTGAAAAATCGCGGGGTGTTCCTGGAGCAAAACTTCTCAGTGGGGGCGTCGGATCCGGGCCTTTTGGGGCAGGCTTTCCTGAAGATGAAGCCGGAGGAATACGCCGCCAGGGGCGAGCACATGAAGAACATCAAGCTTCTGCCGCAAAACTCGAGATTCGAACCGCAAATCAAATACTGGGCGGAAGTGGTTTTTCGCGATCTCGGGCCGGACTCCTGGAGTCGGCTGGTCGACCCCTCGAAAATCGAGCCTCTGCAGCAAAAATAAACACCAAATTAGAGAGCCCGGACCGCGGCCATGGATTTTGAGACGCTATTCAATGATGTTGCAAACGCAGGATTTGGATGCGTCCTCTTCGATATGCAGGAGGACGAATCCGGACGGATGCGGCCGCTCCCCGGCAAGGGATGGGCAAGCCTCAATGGAGAGAAGGCGTTCCGGATCAATGGGCCGGATGATCTCGACACGGACGTGAAATGGATCACGAATCTGGATCGGGCCACATTCTGGAAAACCGGATGCGTGCGCATCAAAAAGCTGCGGGAGTCCTCGTTTTTCAAAACGGACCTCGGCCATATGATGCGGGAAACCGGGCTGATCCCCAGAGAGGTGTCGTCGGCGAGCGCATGCGAAGGGTTGGCGGAAATTTTTTCGCGAACGATGCGAATCGCGCAAGAGCATTACGATCTTGATGGGTTGCGGGAGGCGGAGTTCACCGAAGATATCCGGCCGCTATTGGCGCCGCAAGACGCCAGCGTGAGCCATGAGATGGATGAGGCCCTTTCGCGAGCCTATATCGATTTCGTCCCTTGCCCGGGAACGAGGGAGGAGGGGGAGAAAATCATGACATTCCGCCGGCCCCGGCTCCTGCACGCGAGAGAAGTGCTCGGAAGCGCGGTGCCGGCTGGCGGTTGGGAGTTTTTGGGGCCGGAAGCGATGCCAGAAGAGAATCGCCTGGAGTGGCTTCAGGAGAAAAGGCGGCCAGGGCTTGTGAAAATCGCTTTGCGGGGGTTTCAGCCAGGGTGCCCTGATTGGATTCCGCCGCTGCTCCAGCTCGGCGAGGCAATCGGGGCGGGCGGAAAGCGCAAAGAAAGAAATTGGATGACCCTGCAGGAGGCGAAATACTTCTCGAAATACGCAAAAGTCGCCATCCATGCGGCCTTTTTGGCGGAGGGGTGGGAAACGGTGAAGATGGGGAAAAGCTTGCCGAATCTGGGAGATCTTTCGGATTTTTCATTTTCGCTGGGTCTTCTGGGCGAGGCGCATTGGCAGGCGTTGGCCATGCGCTCCCGAGATCCGCTGACCCGCTCGAAGTCCATGGTGAGCCCGCGCGCCTGCTGGCTGAAGGCCGCGGATCGCTTTTTCTGCTTCGCAGGGGCGATTCCGCTGTCGGCGGCCGGGTTCGGAGTGATCAATTATGGATCGGGAATGGTGAGCATCCGCTATCGGCCAGGCCAGGCCAGATTCGCTTTGGATATCGCGCAAAAAAGTGGGCTGATCGCCCCTGTTTCGCTATATGCCGAAGCAGCCGGAGAGCCCAAGGATGAGCAAGCGGAGGGGAGAGCCGAATGACACCCGAAGAGATCGCATTTTACGATCGGCAAATGAAATCGATGGATCCTCGCTTGGTGCTGGATGCCGACAGGCTTTTTTTCGCCATGTCCGACAAAAAGGCCATTTCCAGGCTGAAGAGCGCGGCCCAAAGTTTGGTGAGAACCAAAGAGCTCCTGAGGGATGACAAGAAGGAGGCCTGGGAAAAGGCCTTCGGGAAACAGGTCCGATATTCGGTGGATCGGGCGAAAAAGTCCGGACAATAAACCCGGCAGAAGAGCCGGCGGATTCTTGCATCTGCCAAAGGCTTTGCTATGGTGGCTGCTCGCGGAGCCTCGCGAAAGACAAAAAACACCGCCAGCGCGCGGACAAGAAAATGGAGACGGTGCATGAGCGTAATGGGATCGCTGATCGACGCAATGGATAACGCGTTCCTCTGGATGAGTTCGACTATCAAGAAAGATTTGTCGGACTATTGCGATCTGGAAACCGCGGAGGATGATTCCGTCCTGGTGGCGAGAGATGGCTCGCTGATGTCGGTGATTCGCATCGATGGGGTGAAATCGCTCATCGGCGGGCGCAATTTCATGTCCAATATCGTAGAGCCGCTCGATGGGGCATTCTCGCAGCCCTTCTCGACGAAGATGCATATGGCGCAGTTTTACTTCGTTCAGGATCCGGACCGCACGGAGAAGGAGATTCGGAGATTCCTGGAGCCGGCGACGGAAACGATGAAGCGGCTCGGAATGGACATGGAGGACATGCTGGAAGAGCGGGTCTCGAACCTTTCCAAATGGACCAACTACGAGGGCTGCTTCCTGGTGCTGTGGACCCGCCCGCAGGGATTGGGGAAGACGGAGATCAAGCAGGAGCAGAAGCGCAAGGGCCAAGCGATGTCGAAAGTGACGACGCCGCTGGGCCGTTCGCAGAATCCGCTCGCGGGAATGACAATCCTCTATGATCGCCACCGCTCCTTTTGTGATTCGATCCTCTCGGATTTCGCGCGCTCAGGCTTGGCGTGCGAGCTGATGGAGGTGCATGACGCTTGCCGAGAAATCCGAGCCTCCATCGATCCGGAGTGGACGGCCCCGGAATGGAGCCCGCTGCTGCCGGGGGACGCCGTGACGCCACAGCTGCGCAAGGGATTCGCGGAAGCGGAGGAATGGGACATCGTCTGGCCCAAGCTCGCGTGGCAGCTTGCCCCGAGAGACGCAAACATCGTGGGGGAAAATGTGGTGGAAATCGGAGAGCGAGCTTATGCTCCGATTTACATGGAACTGTTTCCGCGCGATCCCTCCCCGTTTTGGGATCTGTATTCGCGGCTGATGAACAAAAATTTGCCTTGGAGAGCCAGTTTCCTGATCGAGGGGGACGGGCTATCGTCCCTGAGCTTCAAGAAATTGGTGGCCTCGATTCTCGGGTTTTCCTCGGGGGACAATAAGCTGATCAACCAATCGGTCGGCCGCTTGATGGAGATGAAGAACCAGGCGGAAACGATCGTGAAGATTCAGGCGAGCTTTTGCACCTGGGCCAAGGCGGGGGATCGGGATGAGATCGCCAGGAGGGCGTCAGATTTGGCGCGGGCGGTCGAGGGATGGGGAACCGCGGATGTCTCCGAGATCACGGGGGATCCGGTCGCCGGCGTCGCGTCTTCGGCGCTGGGATTCACGTTCGGGAACGTGGGGACTCCGGCGGCGGCGCCGCTGAAAGACGCCTTGATGATGATGCCGCTGGCGAGGCCGTCCTCTCCCTGGAAAAGCGGCGCGGTCACTTTCCGCTCTCCCGACGGGAAGCTGTTGCCATACCAGCCGGGCTCGTCGCTGCAAACCACCTGGATCAGCTTGGTGTTCGCGAAGCCGGGATCGGGAAAGTCCGTGCTGATGAATATGACCAATCTGGCTCTCTGCTTGTCCCCCGGGATCAAGCGCTTGCCCAGAATCGCAATTATCGATATCGGCCCGTCAAGCTCCGGGCTCATCTCGCTGCTGCAAGAGGCTCTTCCCGCGGGCAAAAAGCATTTGGCCGCGTATCATCGTCTCCGCATGACCCGGGAGTATGCGGTCAATCCTTTCGATACGCAGCTTGGCTGCCGATTTCCCTCCGCGCTGGAGCGGCAATTCCTGATCAATTTCGTGACGCTGCTGGTGACGGACGTCAACGAGGAAAAGCCATTCACGGGGATGGCCGGCCTGGTCACCGCGGTCGTGGATGAAATGTATCGGAAAACCTCCGACAAGGAGATGCCGCACCTTTACAACGCGGGGATTGAGCATAAGGTTGACGAGGCTTTGCGCCTGACCGGAATGCATCTCGACAAGAAGACCACCTGGTGGGAAGTGGTCGACGCGCTCTTCCTGAATGGATACATTCATGAGGCGGCGATGGCGCAGCGGCATGCAGTTCCGATTTTGGCCGAGGCTCCGCTGTGCGCGCAGGACGAGAAAATCAAGAACACCTATGGGAAAGTGACGATCACGGATACGGGAGAAGACCTGATCACGGCCTTCAACCGCATGGTCGCGGATTCGATGCAATACTACCCCATTTTGTCCAGGCCAACCGCTTTCGACATCGGGGAGGCGCGCGTCGTGTCCCTGGATCTCGATGAGGTCGCGAAGACCGGAGGGCCCGTGGCGGATCGGCAGACTGCCGTGATGTATATGCTGGCGAGATTCCTGCTGGCGAGGGATTTCTACGTGACCATGGAATCTCTTGGGGAAATGCCCTATCCGGCGCATCTGGAATGCCCGCAGACGGTTCCGGTCGCGGAATACAAAGATTACTATCGCGAAAAGATCGAGAACATCCGAGAGGATCTCAAGAGAATTTGCTATGACGAATTCCATCGGACGTCGAAGGCGAGATCGGTTCGGGATCAGGTTTTGATCGATATGCGAGAGGGCCGGAAGTGGGCGGTGGATGTCACGCTCGCGTCGCAGGCACTGGAGGATTTCGATGTGACGATGATGGAGTTCGCGACCGGAATCTTCGTGATGGACGGGGGCAACGCGCAAACCGTGGCCAAGATCGCGAACGCATTCGGATTCCAGGATCCCGCGGAGCAAGCGGCCCTGCAATACAGCGTGCACGGCCCGAAGCGCGGAGGCGGAACCTTCATGGCGAAATTCTCCACCAACCAGGGCTGGTATACCATGCTGCTGACCTCAACGCTGGGTCCGATCGAACTGTGGGCCTTCAGCACGACGGCGGAGGATGTTTCGATCCGAACGAAACTCTACAATCTCTTGGGGCCGAAGATCGCCAGAAAGGTGTTGGCGGCCAAATATCCCGGGGGCTCCGCCAAAGGGGATGTGGAGGCTCGCAAAGAGAAGCTGAGGGGAAGCGGAGCGGTGATCGATTCCGATGGAAGCAACATCATCGATACGATCATTCAGGAGCTCATGGCCACCAAGCGCGAAATGGAATCCCGCGGGAAACTCTGAAGAAAACAACAAGGAAAACAGCAAGGCCCGCCAAATGGAGGGCCTTGCTGTTTTGGAGCCGAAAATCCGCTAGGTTTTCTTCGGAGAAGTCCGGAGAGCCTGCTCGACTTTTTGCCGATGCGCCTGCTGAATGCGATGCTGAATTTCGGCGCGATTCCCCCCGAGGGAAATGGCCGAGAGGATTTTGAGGCGATCATCGGCGCTCATCCCCGCCTGGACGCAATAGCTCTCCCAATTTTCAGTGACGGATTGCACCCGATCCCGAAGATCGCCGATGACGGAAAGGTCGACGCCAGTCTGCTGCGCCATCCCCTCCAGCATCCGGTCGCTGGAGAGGCAGGTTTCCGAAAGATCTATTCCGGCGGGGCTATAGATGTGCGGTTGGCTGCGGGGGTTGAATAGGATGTCGAAGGAGGGGGACAGCTCCCAAAGGCCTTGCTCATTGAGGATCAAGCGCGTGTTGCGGAGGTGATTGTCCGTATTGTTGAACCCGATATCCACGAGGAGCTTGATGACCAGAAGGGCCATGTCGTCGGTCTGGAAGTCGGAGAAGCGCCGAACGATCGCCGCCATCGACGAGGCGGTGTTGCCGCGCCCGGAGCCCGCGGCGAGCTTTAGAGAGTCAATGCCCGGCGCCAGGCTGAAAAGGGAAAGGCTGTGGCGGCGTTCCGCGCCCGCCCTGTCGAAGCGCTCCGTGAGGAAAACATTTTCCCCGCTGGGGAGCCGAAGAATCTCCGTCTCCGGAACTTTCATTCCGCAATCCTTGGCCATGCGCATGGCGACATGCTCCGCGATCGCCATGTCGTAGGGATCGGTGGGAAGATTGAACTTCGCGATCCAAAAACGCCCGGATTCATCTTGATACATGGCTTTGGGGCGAACGCCGCCATAGGAAGTCATGGCAAGGAAGGCATTTGGATTGGAGTGGAGGCGTTGCGCCTCCCGAAGGTGGAACGAGACGGCCTCCCGGCGCACATCATCGAGCCAGTCCGCGGTATTGACGCTGACTTCCTCCTGAATGGAGCGGACGTGGCTGGCAAGGCCTCCGACCATGCGCTGCCCCAGGAAATGCAGTTTCTGGGCGTTGTTCATGCCCTGATATTGAGGGTATCGCGAAATCAGGGCTTGATGCCCGAAATCCCCTGATGTCGGAAGCAATTCCCAAAAAGTCCGATCCAGCATTTGGGTATTTTTCTGATCAACGACGAAATGGCGGTTGCGAGTCGTTCGGTAATTCAGCGTCGCTGGATTGAGCGGAGGATAATCGTTCGCGACGTAATTTTCGAAATAGCTAAATCCAGCGTATCCGAAAGCATCATTGAATGTGACGACGCCGGCGGGGGTCCAGCCCATCCCATGAAGCCAAACGCCAATATAGATATGCTTGTCTTTCGTGTCCTCAAGCGTGATCGCGGAGCCGGAGATCAAGATTCGCTCCCTTTGGCGATCAGGGCCTTGCGAACTTCCTCTTCGATGCCGTCGACATGCTTGGCGGACGCCAAGAAGAGCGCCGCATTCGATTTCGAAGCGGCAACAATGGCGTCGGAGACCTGCATGATCTGAAAGGCGGCCATCCAAAAGGAAATGGGGGTGTCCGGAGATCCGGCTTCCATGGCGGCGACCTCCTCGGGGGAGATGACGACGCCATAAAGCCCGAAGCGCTCCGAGAACTCCTCTGTCGTCTGGGAGAAGACCACTTCCCGTTGCGCTCGGAGATTTTCGCCAAGGCGCAGCAGCAAAGCTTCTCGTTTCTCGGAAAGAAGGTTGCTCATAAAAATCCTTTGCTCTGATGGCGAGTTTCGAAGAGATAGGGTAGCCTAGCGCTGCCGCTGGGAAAACCAAAGACGACGCCCAAAGATAGATCGCAATCTCCAGCTTCGCCGCGGAATAGTAAGCGAGGAAATTGGTTCAGAGTCAATGGTTCGCCGCGCGAGAAGCATTCGAAATGAATATCGGATAACGCGCGAGCATTTTCTTGCATTGTATCATTATTAGTGGTAGGTTGAAAAAAACGCGTTAGGTGAACTTTCATGGCTTTCGGAAACTCCTCCGCCAGCGAGACCCGGGATCAGCTTTTGGCTGAAAAGAGAATGCGCGACGGCCCTGGCAAAGAGCCGGAGCCGCTGGATCGTCTGGAAGTGTTTATCGGGAAAGTCTCCCAGGTCCCCGTCATCAAGCCAGAGACGGGATTCTTTGTCGCGAGAATGACTTTGCCGCCGGGAGAGCTCGCGCCAAAAATCGTGGTGAACGGAAAGCCTTGGCTTGGGAAAAATTTCACGGTGGTCGGCGTGAGCAAGGCTTTCATCGAAAAGAACCGGGTCGGATCGGAAGTCGAGTGCTATGGGCATTGGAAGGTGTCCGAAGAGCATGGGGTGCAATTTGATGCCCAATTCGTCAACGAGAAGCTGCCGAATTCCCCGGAGGCTCTCGAAGCGTTCCTGGCCTCGGGGAAAATCCATGGACTCGGGGCGCACTACGCAAAATTGATCGTGGAGCGCTGGGGCGTCGGAGCGATCGATCTGCTGGACCGGGAGCCGGAGAAAGTCCTGGAAATCCCCGGGATCGGGGAAAAAAAGCTGGAGACGATCATTCGCTCCTGGAAAACCTATCGCGGCGTCTACAACATCATGTCATTCATGCAGGTGCATGGCATTGGGGATGCGGTTGGGCTGCGCATTTACAACGCGCTCGGGGAAAACGCGATTCGAGCGATAGAAAAAAATCCCTATGCCCTCACCAGCGTGCCGATGGTCGGGTTCCGGACTGCGGATCGGATAGCCAGGTCGCTGGGGGTATCTAGCGTGGCGCCGTTCCGGATCTCCGCCGCGCTGAAGTTCGCGCTGGAGGATGCCGCGAAAAATGAAGGGCACACGGCGCTGCCGTTTGAGGATCTGGTGACGAGAGCGGCGGATCTGATGGAATTGGCGGATTCCGGCCCGGTGGCGAAAGAGCTGCAAAAAGCGATTGATGATGGGCATGTGGCCGAGCGGGAAATTTCCGTGAAGCTGTCCATTAAAGATCGCTTCAGCGAAAGCGTGATCGAATCCAAGCGGCGTTGCGTATCCACCAAGGGAATCCTCTCCACGGAGCGGCGAATCGCATCGGAGTTGCTGCGTTTGAGCCGAAGCGATGCGATCCGAGCATTCAACGCGCAGGATATCGAAGATGCGGTGTCGGACCCGGAGGCTCATCTGGATGAGACGCAAAAACGAGCCGTTCGCAATTGCTTCTCGAGCAAAGCCAGCGTGATCACGGGGGGGCCTGGAACCGGGAAAACGCATACGATCAAGGCCATCCTGCGTGCGGCGGAGAAGCTGGGGCTCAAGGCGGCGCTCGCGGCGCCGACCGGGCGGGCCGCGAAGCGAATGGAGGAAGCCACAGGGCACAAGGCAAGCACCCTGCATCGCCTGCTGGGATACGCTCCGGACACGGGATTCCGCAGCAATGAAGAGGCTCGCCTGGAGTTGGATATTTGCATCGTGGATGAATCCTCGATGATCGATATTTGGCTGATGGCGGCGCTGCTGAAGGCGATGCCGGACAATGGGTCGCTGATTTTGGTTGGAGATGTGGATCAGCTGCCCTCCGTGGGGGCGGGCAACGTGCTCGCCGACATCATCCGATCCGGAAAAATCCCGGTTTCCCGGCTCGAGCATATTCACCGGCAGGCGCTTGGAAGCAAAATCATCCAAAACGCCCATAAGATCATCAAAAAGCAATTTCCGGAGCTCTATCCGATCGAAGAGCAGGAAGACTTCGCATTCCTGGAGGCGAACGGGAATGAGGGGATCCAGGCGGAGGTTCTTCGCCTGGCGGCTGACCTGGTGAAAAGCGGGGTGAGCCCCGATGAAATTCAGATCATTACCCCGCAGAAGGGAACCGAAGTGGGGACCTCCGAGCTGAACAAAGCCCTCCGGCCGATTCTCAACGAGAAAGCCGTGGATTTCGAGCTCTCGCTGGAGGACGGAACCAAAGTGCGGTTCGCTCCGGGAGATCGAGTGATGCAGTATCGGAACAATTACGATTTGGAGCTCTTCAATGGAGATGTCGGAATCGTCCTGAATTCGGATTCCGACGACGGGTTTGTCGAGGTGGATTTCGATGGGAGAGCCGTGCGGCTCTCGGGGGCCCAAATCAAAGACATTCGGCTGGCCTATGCGATCACGATCCACAAATCGCAAGGCACAGAGCATGGGCATGTGGTCATTCCCATGACTAAGTCGCATCAATTCATGTTTAGCCCGAACTTGCTATACACGGCGGTGACGCGAGGGAAGCGCAGGGTTTATCTCGTCGGGGAGAAGCAGGTCGCATATCGGACGGTCTCGGGACCGGAGAAGAACTTTCGATTCACCGGGTTGCGAGAGGAAATGGTGTCGGCATTCGACACTTCCGAGGAAGAGAGCCTCTTCGGGTAAGCCGCCGGGCAGCGCCTTGCCCGGCGGGTGGGTGGCCGGCCGTGTTCGTCATGCCGCATGGCGGCGAGTTCTGCTTTTAAGAGGAGGGAGCCTCCGGGGAGGCGAGGAGCAGGTCGCGGGCCGCGTCGCCATCGACTTCTTCGGAGGCCAAGAGCTCACGAGCCAAAGCCCGGACGCCAAACTCGTTCTCGCGCAAGATGCGCTTCGCTTCGGCATAGGCATTCTGAACCCATTCAACCGCCTTATTCTCGACTTCACGGGTCAATTCCGGGTGCTCCGGAATATAGGGTCCGAACGCATCGAATCCATAGCGAAAGATCGCTTCCCGAGCGAGATGGCTGGCTTTCTCCATGTCATTGGCCGCGCCGGATGTGATGCTGCCAAGGAATACCTCTTCTGCGGCGCGTCCGCCCATCATCACTAACAACTCTCGCTCAATTTCTTTTTTGGTGACGAGCAGGCGCTCCTCCATCTGCTCGGAAATCGTTACGCCCAAGGCCATGCCATGGGGAAGAATGCTGACCTTCTCCAGCCGGCCATCCCCGGCAACGACACGCATGCAGGCGTGCCCTGCCTCATGGAAAGCGACAATTTCTCTCTCCGCGTCCGAGAGGGTGTGCCCATGGTTGCGCGGCCCCATAAGAATCCGTTCGCGGGCTTTGCTGAATTCGGTGTCGCCGACGGTGTCAATTCCAAGGCGGGCAGCCTCCATGGCCGCCTCGTTGACCAAATTGCCAAGATCCGCGCCGGAAAATCCCTGGGTCCGGCTCGCCCAGCGAGAAAGATCCGCCGTCAGGCGAGGGATTTTTTTCGCATGGACCTGCAGGATCTCCAGGCGGTCCGCTTTGCCCGGCAAAGGAATGAAAACTTTGCGATCGAAGCGCCCGGGGCGGATAAGGGCCTCATCCAAGTGCTCCAGGCGATTGGTCGCCGCGATGACGACGATGCCGGAGTTGTCCTCAAAACCATCGAGTTCCGCGAGAAGGGCGTTGATGGTTTGGATCCGCTCATCATGGCTTCCGGAAAGCTGGGAGCGGCTGGCTCCGATCGAGTCGATCTCGTCGATGAAAATCACGCAGGGGCGAATTTTTCTGGCTTCCCGAAATAGCTCGCGAACCCGGGCGGCGCCCATCCCGACGAACATCTGCATAAACGAAGAGGCGTTCTGCTCAAGATAGCTGGCCGCGGCTTCGCCGGAGACCGCCTTGGCCAAAAGGGTTTTCCCATTTCCAGGCGGGCCATACAAGAGAACTCCGCGCGGAGGGCGCGCGCCTGTCCTGGAGAAACGCTCGGGATCCCGAAGGTAATCCACAATTTCCATGATTTCCGTTTTGGCCCCATGGTGCCCTGCGACATCGGAGAAGGTGATGCTGGTTTTCGTGCCGGCCTTCGCGTCGTATTGCCGAAAGGATTTTCCCATGAATCCGCCGGTGTTCTTTAGCTGAGTATAGAAGAAGAACACAAGGAATCCGTAGAAAACGAAGAGGACCAGGCGCGTGATGTTGTCCATGATGGCGGAAACCGCCGCTTGCCGGGAGGCGACGCTGGAATTGATGAGGTCGATCCGAATATCGCCTTCAATTTCGATTCGCTTGGAGCGCAGAGAATCGAGGGCGCGCTGGGAAACGGATTGGGAAAAGTCCGGAACTTCCCAAAGGTTGCCGAATTGATCCTTGAAGCGCACATCCGGGCCAATGAGAAGCTTTCCGTGGATCTGATTTTGCTCAGCTAGAGAAACAACCTCGGAAAAAGGCTTTTTCCCGGCGATAGGGTTTTGCGCATCGACAAGGGACTGCGTCTCGATGATTTGCCCAAAAGTGTATACGAACCAATACGAAATGAAGATGAATGCCAAAAAGGCGATTTCTCGAAGGTGCGAGCGGAGGAAACGGAATATTTTTTCGAAAAGGTTCGGCATGGATTGTCTCGCTCAGCGGGAGAAAAATGGCGAAAGGGAATGAGAATGTCGGCGATCCGTAAAATTAAGCGGCAGAGGCATCGGAGCCTTTCGGAGGGTCGGATTTCCGAGGCTTGGGCTGCGGCTCGGAAATCGAGGCGCGTTTGGCCAAGGCTTTCTGCCCCGCCTGCGTGGATGAGAATTTTTGGCGAACGCGATCGATTTCCGCCTGCGGAGCCCGAACGCGAAGCAGCTCATGCCCCGCGGCCTTTTTGCCATAATGCTTGGTGGCCGTGGTGTCCACGGCATGCCCCATCATCGCGGCGATCTCCATGGTGGAGAATCCGCTGGCTTTCGCGTTCGCGGTGAATTGGTGGCGGCAGGAGTAGAGCGTGACATGCTTTTGGCGGCGAGGCCAAAGCTTTCGGCTGACGTAGTGCAGGGTCAACGCGCATCCGGAGTAAAAATCCGGAAATTGGTCCATGCCAGACCAAATCCGAACCCGCTCCAAATGCTTGCGCAAGGTCTCGATTTCCTCATTGGCGAGCTCCCCGAGCAAGAGGGTTCGCGTTTCGCCATGAGATCGGCCATTGGTGCGTTTGGCGTTGCGCACCAAAAGAGCGGGCTCGCCGGCGATTTCCCCCATCTCCGCCCCGAGCCATTCCTGAGGCCTCAATCCAGTGAGGGAGGCGCTGACGATCCAATCCAGCAAGGGGGCGTGCCATTTGCCATGGGTTTCCCGCAAATGGTCGGTCAATTTCTGAAAATCCCGCCAAGGAAAGCGCTTGAGTTTCGTCGCGGATGTCTTTTGCGTTTCCTTCGCGCAGGAGGAGGAGTCCTGCTCCCGCAGGAAATCCAGGGCATCCCCCGCGGCATCGTCATCGCATTGCTCCAAAAAGCAAATGGCGGCGCTTTTGTATTGACGCCAGCTGGCGGCAGCGAGCGACGGACGCAAATCCACAAGCCAAGCGGCGAATTGCCGAGCGTCGAGCGCTTCGCCGGGAGAAAGGTTGAGATCGTTCGCCGCGCGCTTGATCAAATTTCTGGCGCGCCGCAAATACAAAGTAACGGTTTCTGGGGTGCGGGTCGGATTTTCCGGAAACATAGGCGGGAAGGGCTGAAGAGAGTTAGATAGGACTATCGAAGATCTGCTGACGGAAGTAAAGGGGACTCGCGCGAAAACGGAAAAATGCCCGAGAGGAGGGGGCAGAGGGAATGTCTTGACAAAAAGCGGCGAAGGAGGGAGAAAATCCGCGCCGCTGGCATCGGCAACGCGAGCAATTCAGTGAACATTTTTTCAACCCCCGGTTGACTTGCCCAAGAAAAGAAATAAAACACAGCGCTGGGACTTTTGAACGCATCCGGAATCGCAAAGACAGAAAGGGATACAATGAAGAAATCGCATATGTTGGTTTTGCTGATCGCCGCGAGCGGCCTGGCCGGATGCGCGACCACGCAGGATTCGGACCTGGAGGCCAAACGCCTGGCGGAGCAGCAAGCGGAAATGGATCGAGTGCTGCAGAAGCGGCTGAGCGACTCGGCCGATTCGATCAACGGAACGCTCCAGCTGATCGAAAAGATCGAGCGCGGCAGCGTTGGCGGCCCCAATGGATATCGGGAAGGCGAAACTCCGGATCACGCGCTGGAGCAACAAGCTGAGCAAGCCAAGGCGGCAGCCGCGGCCGCGGCGGCTGCGGCAGCGGAAAAGGATCCGCTGGACGCCAGAATGCGCGTCGTGTGGAAGAAGGGCTCCGCGGAAGATCTGCTGCGGCAAATGGCCAAGCAAATGGGGGCGGACTTCCGGGTCGTGAGCGCTCCCGTAGGAGGAGCTCCGCTGGTGACTCTTCAGGCGGAAAATCAATCGGTGCGGGAGATTCTGACCAGTGTCGGCAAGCAGATCGATGCGAAGGCGGATATCGTTTTCGTGGCCGCGAAGCCGTCGGTGCTGGAGCTGCGCTATAAATAACCATTCCGGCGAAAGACCGATAAGCCTTCAGGAGAGCATGATGAGAAAAACTTGGTTGTCAGCGGCGCTGGCTATGATGTTGGCCTCCGGCGGAGCGGTGGGCGCGGAAACAGCCCCGATTTGGGCGAATTCCTCGGACGTTTCGCATGCGATCGCCGGGCAAGGGGCGGCGCCCCTGGGGCTGGCTGCGATCATGGCGGATCAGATCAAGCCGGCGAAGCTCGATGAACTGGCGAAGATTCCGACGATTCGGGCGGAGGCGATTCAGGAGGCCGCGGCAAGCCTTGGCGCGAGAAGCGGGTTGGCACGCTGGCTGCACGATATGGCCGTCGCCCTGGAGAAAAACGAAAAGCATCTTCAGATCTATGATTTCGAGAAGCTGGCCCTGTCCGTTCCGGTGAACTCGGGGATGCCCATGACGCCGCCCAATCCGAAGACCGGGAATGGCGAATACGCAATGATGCTGCCGCCTGTTCTGCTGGAGGGGCGAGACGCGGATTCCTTCCCGAATGCGGATGAGATGCGAATCGCAGACCGACTTTACAAAATTCATGCGAAAGCCCGCCTGATCCCCGTCGACAAAGCCAGCGGGAAACCCGCGGTGCCGCATTGGAGGGATTATCTGACGTTCTCCTTCGAGCGTCCGCAAATGCCGCACGCCAGCCTGCTGCCGAAGAACGAGGCGGAAAAAACCCTCTGGAATGAGTGGGTGAAAAAGGGATGGGCTGAAGGGGTTGAGCAAGGGAAAGGCATGTTCGACGCGGGCTTCGCGCGATTGGAGCGGGATTTCCATGGCATGCTCAAGTATCGGCTGGCCTACGCGCAGGGCGTGATTACTCGTCCGCTGGTGGCGGGGCAAAAGATGGGGGTGACCGGCGGGGGAGCGGAAATGCGGGTGAACGATCGCATCGTCCGAATCACCGATCATTCCTCGCTCGTCGCGGATCCGGGCAAGTGGAGCGAAAACGAGCCGAAATGAGCCCTTCCGCCGAAGCGAAGCGGAAGACCCATCTCGCAGGGCAAGCGGCCGCCGAAATGGCGGCCTTGTCTTTGCCGTGCGGCGCGCGGCCCAGAATGGATTGCAAAAGCCGCGGCAAACCGGTATCAAAAGACTTCCTTGAGGAGAGAGCATGGCAAGCAAAGACGATGAGAAGAATTTCATGCTGCCCAATGAGCCATCCAGATTCACCGCCAGGGATGTGGAGCCGTTGCTGCTGCATTGCGTGAATATCAACGCCTCGGACATTACGATCCAGACGGATGAGGAGATTTTTGTCGAGGTCTATGGGCGGCTCCGCAGGGTCACAAAGCGCAGGATGACCGCGGCGGAGCTTGCTGAAATCGTCTCCGCTCTCTATCAGTCGGAATCGGGTCTCGCGAAGCTCAATGGGGGGCATGATCTGGATTATGCCTATGAGATGCGACCGGAAAGGAACAAGCGCCTGCGGTTTCGGGTGAACGCCACCGCGATTTCCGTCCAGGGGCACACCGGAATCCAAATCACAATCCGGACCATCCCGGGAATTCCGCCGGACATCAAGCAGATGAATGTGGAAAAGGAAATTCTCGCGAATTTCGCGCCGAAGCAGGGGCTCGTCCTGATCACGGGGGCGACGGGCTCCGGAAAGAGCACCTTGCTGGCGGGAGGGCTGCGCTGGCTCTGCGAAGATCCGAATTCGCACCGCAAAATTCTGACCTATGAGGCTCCGATCGAATTCGTGTATGACGAAGTTGAAAAGCCCTCCACCATCATCGGGCAAACAGAGATCGGCCGGCACCTGAAAACCTTCGCGGACGGAGTGAGGAACGCGCTGCGCAGAAAACCCATGGTGATCCTGGTGGGGGAAGCTCGCGACGCGGAGACGATCGGCGAGTGCGTGACCGCTTCAATGACCGGGCACCTGACTTATTCGACGGTCCACTCCAACGGGGTGGCGGACACGATTCGCCGGATGGTGAACGTCTTTCCGGATGGGGAGAAGCACGCGCGAGCCGTGGATATCGTGTCGTCGCTGAAGATGATCGTTTCGCAAATGCTCATTCCATCCACTGACGGAAAGCGCGTCGCCTTGCGCGAATACCTCGTGTTCAATGAGGAGGTGGTCGACAAGCTGCTCAATGGCGGCGTGGACAACATGACGATGGTCGCGAGGCAAATCGTGAAGACGCATGGGCAGACATTTCTCGCGGATGCGAGCAAAAAGTTCAAAGAAGGACGGATTGACGAGAGGGAATTCGCAAAAATCAAAGCCCTTTCGAAAGGGATGGATGCGGATAGCGACGCGAAAAAGTGAGATTCAGGTCAGGGGGTGAGCGATGAGCGGGTTATGGAGAGACTCGGGGCGGCCGGTTCGGTTTTTTATGGTGGATGGGCGGGCCGCCATCGGAATTTTGCTGGTGCTGCTGCATATCTCAATGGAGACTTTCATGCTGGCGATGGGCATCATCGTCACGTTTGTGGTGCTGGAGCGGTTCGACTACACGGTCCCCAATGCGCTGCGAAGGCTGCGCTCGATGATCGCCGGGAAAAAGCGCAGAGCGGTTCCCTCTTGGCGCAAGCGGGGCTATCGATCATTTTGAGGGGGCGCGGCGAAAGCTGAGGGCCAGAAAGTGGGCGAGAAACAGTTGACATGAGCCTTTTGCTTGGCTAGAAAAGCCGGGCATCCGATGCAGGATTCACTATTGAAAAATAATCACCAGGTGACAGGAGAGGATATGAAAAACGGGAAAAAAGCGGTCGCCCTGGCCGTGCTGCTGGGGTTGGCTGGGCAAGCGAATGCTGGATTTGAGGTTGTCAAAACCTCGGAGGCCTCCGGCAGCGCGCCTGCGGCCGCCGCGACGGCGCCTGCTGCGGCGCCTGTTGCAGCGCCTGTTGCAGCGCCCTTGTCGGCTGGCGTGAGGAACATCGGCGTCCCCGCCGCTCAGCAGCCCGTGGTGAAAGGCTTCGCGAAAGAAATTTCCCTTTTGACCGCCCTGAAGCAAATCGTTCCCCAAGGCTGGAAAGCGAAAAAAGTCGGCTCGATCGACATCAAGATGCCGGTTTCCTGGAAAGGGGAGGGGCGCGCCTGGACGGATGTTCTGCAGACCATGGCGATTGCCCATGGCATCAGCGCCACCTTGGATTGGGAAAAGAAGGAATTGACCGTCGCGGCGGCAGAAGTCGCGAGCCCCGCGGCCGGAGAGATGCCGTCCGCTCCCGCGGCCCCGGTGGTCTCCGCGCCGGCGCAAGCTGCTGTGGCCGGGCCGAAAGCCTGGCTGCTGACTCCGGATCTGACCCTCAAGGAAAACGTGATGGCCTGGGCGAAGACCGCCGGCTGGGAGGTCTCCTGGGGTGCGGTGGACTACCCAGTCGTCACGCAAGTGACGCTGACGGGGGAGCTGGATGCGGAAGATGGTCCGATCCATCAGCTGGCGCTGGCATACAGCAAAGCTGAGCAGCCGCTGACCTTCTCGTTCTGGACCAACAAAGTGATTCGCGTCGAAAATGCGGCCTACAAGCCGTTGGCTCCGTCGGAGGAGCGCCCCAATCATCGAGTGATGCAGTGACGGATGCGCAATGACGCTGGGTTTTCCGCGGAAAATCGGAAGCACAAAAAAGACTAACCTGGAGAGAGCGGAATGAAAAAGACTGTTTTTCGGATGACGGCAATTGCGATGGGGTTGGCTGCGGTCGCTTTGCAGACGGGGTGCGCTACGCAAAACATGAAGGCGGCGGAGGAGAAGGCCACGTCGGACATGACCACGGCCGGCAAATTGGCGGATCAAGCCCGCGTGAAGTCCCCCGCGTCTCCGCTGGTCTCCAAGGAAAACACTTTCTGGGTTGAGAAGACGCCGCTGCCGCCGGCCATCGATCCGGCCGCAAAGTTGCCGCCGCTCTTCAAGAAAGACATCACCTTCAACCTGCAGGCGACGATTCCGTTCCAGGAAATGCTCGCGCGGCTGAATAAGACGACCGGCATCATGTTCACCGTGTCGCAGGATGTCTATGAGAGCGGGTCCTCGCGTTCGGCTTCCGCTCCGGCCCCCGCGCCGCAATCCTCGAACCAGGATGCGACCAGCGCGGCTCCGGCGGCGCCCTCCGCGACCGGCGCGCAGTTCATTGGCGGCTCCAGCAGCGGAAAGCTGGTGGACGTCATGATCTCCGATGTCATTTACAGCGGGTCATTCGCCGGGCTGCTGGATGTTGTCGCGACCAAGGCGAATCTGGCCTGGAAATTCGACGGGGAGCGCGTGCATTTCTTCCGATACGACACTCGGATTTTCCGAGTGGACGCCTTGGCGGGCGGCGTGAAAACGCAAGCGCGCGTTTCCTCCTCGGCGCAAGGAAAATCCGGAAATGGAGGGGCGGGCAGGACGGCAAGCCAAAGCTCGCAAGAAACCTCGATGGACACTTTCGCGGACGTTTGGGGCGACATCAGCGCTTCCCTGCAGTCGCAGCTGTCTCCGCGCGGAAAAATGAGCCTCATGCCGTCGATGGGGCAGGTGACGGTGACCGACACGCCCGAGAAGCTGCGTCGGGTTGAGCAATACATGAAGGACTTGAACAAGTCGCTGTCGAAGCAGGTGGCATTCAATGTCGATGTCTACGCCGTCGAAATGAAGAACGGGGATAACTTCGGAACGGACTGGAACATCATTTGGCAGACCCTCTCCAACCGCTATAACCTCGGATTCCAATCGCTAGGAAACGTCACGAACGCGGGCAGCCTCTTCACCCTGAACATGGTGGACTCCCTGACGGGCAAGCGCTCCTCGTTCAATGGCTCGCAAGCCGTTCTGGGCTTGCTGGCGGAAATCGGGAAAACCTCCCTGGTGACGTCCAGCTCGCTGGTCACGCTGAATTACATCCCCGTTCCGGTTTCGGTCACGCGGGAGACGGCCTATCTCGCGGAGCAGGAAACCACCGTGTCGGGAACCTCGGGAACGGCCCAGACGTCCCTGAAGGCCGATGTTTTGACCACTGGCTTCAGCATGAATCTGACGCCGAAGCTGACGGATTCGGACAAGCTGCAGCTGCAGTTTTCAATGGACCTGTCGGACTTGATCGACATCGTGACCTTCACCTCGCCGGATGGGAAGTCCGCGATTCAGCTTCCCCAGCGCAATGTCCGCAACTTCCTGCAGCGCGTGTCCATGCGCTCCGGAGAAACCCTGATTCTCTCCGGATTCCAGCAGACCCGCGCGGATCTCGGGAAAGAGGGCTTGGGCGATCCGAACAATTGGTTCCTCGGCGGGAAAAAGACCGCGGATTCCGAGCACACCACGCTCGTGATCATGATCACGCCCTATGTGATGAACTAACCCATGGATAAACCCAGAAGCCCATCAGGACAGCCATCGCCATTCTGATGGGCGCGAAGCGAGACTAAAAGGAAACGGAATGCAAACAAACGCATCGCTGGGGGGGAAGTCGGTTGTTGTCGGTCTGAATTGGACTGTCATCAGCAAAGACAATCCGGCCAAAAAACGAGACATCAAAAAAGCCTGCGACGAGGCCGGGTTTTCCCATGGGGTAATCGTGGACGGCTTGGGCAAAGTGGCGGCGGTCGGCCTGTGCCCGAAAAAAGGCGAAAATCCGTCAGCGGCGGCTTTGCTTGCCGCCGCCAACCGGGAAAAGCTCAAGGGAGTGGGTTTCGGCGACGATCAGACCAACGCCAGCTGGATTGTGGTGGAGAAGCTGCGCAGCGGGGATAAGGCGGGAAGCTACTGGCTCTGCGGAATCACGGATGGGGTTCCGGTCCCTGGAACTGACATCATCGAAGACCTGACCACGATTTCAGGAAAGCTCGCTGAGCTGCTGGAGATTCTGGAGGATGTGGATATCTATTCTCCGGATGCCGAAATCCAAGAATACGTCCGAGATGCGAGCCCAGCGATCGATATGGGCTTCGCGGATCTGACAAGCTCCATTGCGGCGCCCAAGGGGTATCGGCCGCAAAAAGTCCAGGGAGTCCCAGAGTCCGCGTATCTCGCGCTCGGGGGAATCGTTCTCCTGCTCGGGGCGGGAATCGGCTATACGATGTATGCCGATATGCAGGAGAAGGAGATGATGGCCAAGCGGGCCCAGGCCGCGAAGATGCAGGCGGCGCAAAATGCGCTGCTGCAAAAAGCGGAAGCGGACGCCGCATACGGAAAAGAGAGCGATGCCAGAAAGATGGCGGAAATCGGCAAGCTGAAGGCGAGCCTCTCGTTCTCGCCTGAAGTGATGGCCAAGGCTTGGGGCGAAACCATCGGAAAAATTCCGCTAGATCACGGCGGCTGGAAAGTGATGCTGGTCTCCTGCGACCAGACGCAATGCGAAGTTCTTCTGGACCGGGACGAGTTCATCGGAACCAACGAGTCGCTGATGGACATCATTCCTGGGGCGACAGTGCTCGATGAGAAGCGAGCATCCTATCGGATGGAGCTCGCCGTCGAGCCGAAAGATCCCGATATGGAGGGGCTCTCGACGTGGGACGCCTTCGCCAAAGAGGGAGTGTCCCGCCTGCAGGAGCTGAGATTGGCCGGAGTGACCGGAAAGATCGGCCCCAAGCAAGCGGTGTCCTTCACCCCGCCCCCCGTGCCCGGCGAGTATGGGCAAGCGGGAGTCACGCCGCCGCCGAGGCCTTTGGGGTATGAAACGGGAAATTTGTCTTTGACGGGAAATGGCGCATGGCAGATCGATAGCCTTGCGGATGTTCTCCGGCAAAAAGAATTCGCGCTGGAGCGATTGGAAGTGAATTTCGGCGGAAACCTGACCAGCCAAGCCGCATGGAGAATCACAGGGAAATATATCCTCCGGACCAGCGGGGCCGCTCCGATCGCCGGGGCTGTCGCCGCGCCGTCGGCGGCGGTTCCGATGGGAACCCCCCCCGCTCCGGGGGAGGGCCCGACGCCCCCCGCCAATCAGCCCGTGCCAGTTGCTCCGGCCGGAAATCCGCAGTAAATTTTCGTCCGCCAGCGCGGGACACAAGAGATTCATCAACAGCAAAGACAACAGATACGGTAACCCAGGAGAGAGGATTATGGACAAGATCAAAAACAAAACCGCGTTCGCTTTGGCGGCCATTCTTGGCGCGCTATTCGCGGCTCCCGCCTCTGCTCAAGAGATGAGCGCCATGGGCGGCGCCGCCGAAGGCCCCACGGTCCGGGAAATCAGCGCCAAACAGGCTGAGCTGCAAATGCTGGAGCTTGAGGCGAAAATCCACAAGGCTCGCCAGCCGATGCTCGAAGAGGAGGCGAAGGTGAACGCGGCGCAGCTTCAGGCGCAGCTGGAGCGAGCGGCGGCCCAACAGCAGGCCAGCGCAGTCCAAGAAGTGGCCATGAGCGCCTCCGTGCTCTCGATCTACGGAATGGGGTCGGATTTGACCGCGGAGATGAAGGTTGGGGACATGCTGATGCAGGTCAAGCGCGGAGCGAAGCTGCCGAATGGGATGTTCGTGGAGCGCGTCGGGGAGAATTTCGTGGAGCTGTCCAGAGCGCAGGGCAAAAAGAGGGTCTATGAGACGATTTACATCTCCGGGACCGAATCGGCCAGCGTTTACTCCAGCCGCGGAAAGGGCGCGGATGCTGGCTCTGCCGCTCCGGTCCCCAGCGGGCTTCCGCCCCTTCCTGGCCGCTGATCCGCCAAAGGTCCAGATGAGGGTTGGGCGGAGAGCCTGACGAAATGACAGCAGAGAAAGAGCGAGAAAGCACAACATGATCACAAGCGAATCCGACCTGCCAGAAGGCGCGCTGCTGACCTCCCAGCGAGGAATTTTCAAGCTGGAGGAGGCCCAGCAAGAGGGGATGGCGGCGATTTCGATCGCAAAATCAAAAGCCAAAGAGTGCTGGGCGATCGCGAGCCCGTCGCACTATAAGTCCGCGAATTTCCTGCAGCTGCTGCAAACGATCCGCAGTCAGGGCTACGCCGTGGTCCATAAGGATGTCGCCGACGCGGCGGTGATCCGTCTGCTCTACGAGCGGGATCGGCAGCTTCACTCGAATATCCAAGAGACGCGCGACGAATCGAAAATCATCGCGTATTTCGAAGAAATGCTCGCGGATGCCCTGCGCGAAGAGGTTTCCGATATCCATATCGAAAAGCGCTCGCACTCGGCGATCATCAAAATGCGAAAGCACGGGGAAATGCTCGAGTATCGAGAGCTGTCCCAGACGCACGCGTATGACCTCTGCTCTGTGATCTACAACGTGCTCGCCGAGAACCGGGATATCGTTTTCAACGAACTGGAATACCAGCAGGCCGCGGTGAATCGGGTCGTGGAGGGCGTGGAAGTCAAGCTTCGCTACCAATCGCTGCCGGTCTATCCGGATGGGTTCGACGTGGTGCTGCGGGTGCTCCCCATCGGGAAAAATGAAGAATACGTCCCCCTGGAGAAGCTCGGCTACGCGCCCAGCCAAATCTCCATGCTGATGGACATCGTCTCCCGCCCGGTCGGATCGCTGGTGATCGCGGGAACCACCGGTTCCGGAAAATCGACGACCCTGAAGAACCTCCTGATGTTCATCCATGCGGAGCGGGGCTATCGGGACAAAATCTACACGGTGGAGGATCCGCCGGAATACAAGATTCCTCGAGTCTCGCAGATTCCGGTGATTCGGAGAAAAGGGGACGACTACTCGAAGAAGTCGCCTTTCGAGGCTCCGATCGCCGCGTGTATGCGAGCGGACCCGGATATCCTGATGATCGGCGAGGTGCGCGACAAGGCGACGGGCGATCTGCTGAAGAAGGCTGTGCAATCGGGCCACCAGGTCCTGACGACCGTTCACGCGGCCTCGGCGTTGGCCATTGTCGACCGCTTCACCGACTTTGAGATTTCCCGTTCGGTCCTGGGGTCGCAAGAATTCATTTCCGGCCTGGTCTACCAGAAGCTGGTTCCGCTGATTTGCCCGTCCTGCTCGGTTCTTCTGCAGGATGTGGTGGCGGGGACGGGAGCGAAAGAGTCCGACATCATGCTGTTTGAGCGAGTGATGCGGGTTTGCGACCTGACCAAGGACGCCATCCGGATGCGCGGAGCCGGCTGCGAAAAGTGCGGGCACCTGGGCGTCATCGGGCGGACCGTCTGCGCGGAGATCATCGTTCCGGATTTGGATTTGCTGGATCAGTTCCGGGAGGGATTGAGCGTCCAAGCCCACAAGCATTGGAGAGCCTTGTCCGACAAAGATCCCTACTCCTGGAATATGACCGGGAAAACCGCGATGGAGCATGCGATGCTGAAGATGCGCAAGGGGATGGTTTCGCCCCATGACGTGGAGGCGGCGTTCGGGCTGCTCAATCAGCAGCAGATCGAGGCGAATGACTAAGCAATCCCTGAGGCAGCGTCGGGAAGGGAAGCCCGCGATTCCGGAAAGAGGCGAGGAATGGAGTTTTTGAAAAGCAAATCGAACGCGACGGGGCTGGACACCTTGACGACTTTTCGGGTCAAGATGAAGTTCGGCCTGACGAAACGGATCAGCCTCTATGAGCGTTTGGCCGCATTCCTGGAGGCGGGGATTCCCGTCTTCGACGCGCTGGACTCCATGCGCGCGCGGATGGAGAAGAACAAGGATGTCCGCCGCCTCATGCTGGCGCAGTGGCTTCATGTGATGCGGGACGGAACGCGATTTTCCGAGGCGATTCGCCCCTGGATTCCGTCAGCGGAATACATGCTGATCAGCTCCGGGGAGCGAGGCGATGGCCTAGTGAGCGGCCTGCGCGAGGCGACCCGCTTGTCCATGGCCGCTTCGAAAATCAAAAAGGCTATTTTTGTCGGAGCGGCGATGCCGGCGTTCCTGACGCTGATGCTCGCGGGAATGGTGGCGGGATTCGACATTTACATGGCTCCAGTTTTCATCAATCTGATGCCGGTGTCTCAGTGGCCGGATGAGGCGAGGCTGCTGTATTCGATTTCGAATTTCATCGTCTCCTACTGGTATATGGTTTTGGCGGTGCTCGGCGGCGCGGCGTTCGCGATCGCTACGACCATCAATGTCTGGCGCGGCCGTCTGCGGGAGATCGCGGATCATTTGCCGCCCTGGTCGATCTACAAAAACTACCAGGCCTCCTCCTTCCTGATTGGCTTGGCCTCCATGATGAAAGCGGGCGTCGCGCTCAATGACGCCCTCAAGGCAATCAACGCAAACGCGTCGCCCTGGCTGAAGGCGCATATCGAGCAAATGCTCGGATCCTTGAAAGTCGGGGGGTCGAATTATGGCGACGCGCTGGACACGGGGCTCTTTGATAATGAGACCGCGGGAGATATCATCGACTACGCACGGCTCTCCTCGTTCGAAAAAGCCATCTATACCATTGGGGAGCGGATGGTCACGCTGGGCGTCGAGCGAACCAACGAAAAAATGGCCGTCGCGAAAAATCTGATGCTTTTGCTGGTGGCCGGGTCCGTCTTTTGGATCTACTACACCAGCTACAGCCTCCAGACCATCATTGCGGAGAAGATGCAGCAGACCCGAGGAAACTGATGGCAAGAGGCTAGAGCGCGGAGGCTTTCGGCAGAAAGAAAAATCGCATTCGGTGCGAAAATGCTCTTGACAATGTTTTGCGGTAGTTGGAGAGTGGGGCGGTTCCTGAGGTTTCAATCAAACAATCAAAAGGGGATGCAAGATGAAGGAAATGAAAAGAAATGTTGCGCAAAAAGGCTTCTCGCTGATCGAGCTGCTGCTCGTGATCGGATTTATCGCCGCGGCCCTGGTGCTGGCGTTTGTGACCTATCCGAAAGTCCAGGCGACCAACCGCGCCAACATCGAGAGCCAGCACATCACCATTCTGGCCGGCGGCATCAAGAATCTCTATTCGACCGCGAGAAACTTCGGCACCCTGAACAACCAGACCCTGATCAACGCGAAAATCGTTCCCGACGACATGACGTTCGATCCGGCGACCTTCGCCATCAACAACGTCTGGGCTGGAACCGTTGTCGTGGCTCCGGATCCGGCGGCCAACCTCCGCTATCAAATCATCTATGACGGCGTTCCCCGCGCCGAGTGCATCAAGCTGGCGACTGGCGTGTCGACCAACTTCCTGCGCCTGGTGATCAACGGCAACGCTCCGGTTGTGGATCGCATCGCTTCCGGAGGAAACATCGATATCGATCCCGCGGTCGTCACCAACCAGTGCCTGGATGGCTCCGCGAATCAGCTGGTCTTCACCGGAAACTGATTCCGATTCGGAGATTCAAGCGGAACTGAAGAAGGCCGAGGCGATATCGTCTCGGCCTTTTGTTTTGCGGTTTTGCGAAGGAAGCGATAAGCTTTCCGCCCCGGGGCAGATGTTGCGAAATGAGAGGAAATAATGAGCGTCGCCAACGCAAGAGAAAATCCGCATCAGGCAATCACCGATTGGTATCTTCCGGAGAGCAATCCGACAGATGGGTGGGTCTATCCCGGGCCGGTCCGGATCATCCAAAGCGCGAACTTGATCACGGTCGCTCTGCGGCTGGGGGAGGCTTGCTCGGAAAAAGCCGAAAGCCAAGAATTCGTGATCGTGGACGAAGGAAAGAGCTATCGAGGGCACACGATCGACACGGTCGGCGGAAGAGTGTTCTCTTTGCGGGCGATGCCAAGCTCTATCCCCGATTTCGGAAAGATCGGGTTGCCGAGGGGACTGCAGGCGGTGCTGCTTCATGAGCGGCTGAATCCGGGCGGAATGGTCATAATCTCCGGGGAAACCGGGCAGGGGAAGTCGACTACTTCCGCGGCGCTGATCAAGGCTCGCCTGGAAAAATTCGCCTCGTTCTGCCTGACGCTGGAGAACCCGCCGGAATTGCCGCTCAACGGGCTGCATGGGGGCGGGGGAATTTGCGTGCAAACCGACGTGAAAGCGGGGCAATTCGGAGATGCGCTGCGCGGCGCGGTCCGCTGCTATCCGACCCAAGGCAATTCAATGCTGTTCGTGGGGGAGGTCCGGGACCCTGAAACCGCCGGCGAGGCCCTTAGAATCGCGATCAATGGGCACCTGGTCATCACAAGCATTCATGGGGCAGATATCGTCAGCTCCATGAAGCGCATGCTGTCGCTGGCGCAGTCCTACCAAAACATGGGGGAATCGGAGGCGAAATCCGTTTTCTCCTCGGCGTTTCGCATGATGATCCATCAGCGGCTGCGCGAGGGGAGCGATGGGGAGCGCCGCCTTGAAGCCCAGGGGCTGTTTTCGCCCGGGGGGGCCTCCACCGTGGCGAACAGGATTCGCCAGGGGCAGCTGGAGGGGCTGTCGACCGACATTCAGCAGCAAGCGACGCTGCTCGAGCGCGGAATGATCGATAAGCTGCTGTCGGGGGGGTGACCTGGCGGCGGAAGGGGGCGGGCGCTAGAATGAAAGCCAAGATTCGCTTTCCGCGAGGCAGGAGGGTAGGGTGTCGAAAAGATCAGCCGACCAATTCAGCGAGTTCCGAATCGGATTCGAGCTAGAATTCGTGTGGCCGGATTCGGAGCTCATGGAGGGAGAGAGCCTGCGGCGGGATGCGCGGGCATTCGGCAGCATCCGAAACTCCCTTCGGAAATTCGGCTGCGCCGACCTGGCCGATGAGCTCGCGTTCACGGAGGACGGGACCATCGACACGGGGCCGAGCGGATCGGGCATAGAAATTGTCACTCCGCCTTGGCCTGGGCCGGAGGCGATGCGCAAACTGGAGCTATTGCTTCGCTGGATGCAAGAGAGTCCGGCCAAAACCAATGAGAGCGCCGGATTGCATATCAACATGAGTTTTGCGGACCCGGATCTGAACGCGCGGACGGACTATCTGGCCCTGCTCGACGCGATTCCGCAAAAGAAGATCCTTCGCCAGTTCGGCCGGGAAAAGAATGAGCATTGCGAGGAAACCTCCAATGCGGAAATCAGCGCGGCGGCCTTGGTTGAGAGGATTTTCGGGGGAGATGGGGAGTTCGTGTCTTTTGCGGAGGTTCGCAAAGCGCTGCAGTCCCCGGCCTTTTCGCAAAAAGCGCTAAAGGCGGCGCAGGATCTGTATCGCGAAGAATTGGCCGGCGCGGACAAATGCATCGCGATCGTGGAGAAGAATGCCAGAGGGAAAAAGGCGAATCGGTATTTTGAGTTCAGAATGTCCGGGAACGAAGGATACGAGACGCGTTGGAAGGAATTCCAAAAGCTGATCGAAATTTATGCGGGGGGGCTCCGGGCCTCTCTGCGGGAGGGCGTCGGCAAGCCGGCCGCTAATGGCGCGAAGCCAGGTCGGCGACGCTAGGCGGCGAGCCAGGGCGGGCTTTATTCGGAAAAAACATCATTAGCCAGGCTCCAGCCAGCAAGATCGGAGTCCTCCAGAACGGATGATAGCCAATGCTGGCAGCGATTCAGATTTTCTTTTGCGGAGGCGATGATCGTCCGCAAGGCGGCGATCCGATACGCGGAATGAATGGCGCCAGGCGAAGCTGGAATCGCGGCGAGAATCTGTGCGGGATTGATAGGGGCCGGTTGGCGGCAGCCTGGCGGGAGGTCCTCCGCGGACGCCTGAAGCAGCGCTGCGATTGCTTGGTTGTAGATCAGGCAAAAGGCGTCGAAATCCTCCCGAGCCTGAAAAAGGGCTTCTCCCAAAGCGGGGGTAGGAGGAACGCATCGGCCCAGCAGAGAGAGCATCTCCACTTGCATGGAGCAGGATCGCTCAATCGTGCGGGCGAGCGTTTTCTTGTGTCGCAGGGCATCGGATGGATCAAGAAGCAACGTCTCCAAATAGCTCGAGTTTTGGGCATCAGTGTATCCGGTCGGATTGGTGATGACGTCCGACCCGAAAATCGAGTAGCGCAAGCCCTCGTGCAAATGCCCGTGAGCCCAAAGATCGATCCGCCTCTTGGAGAAGAGCGTCTCGAGGGAGCTCGCGTATGCGGAGATTTTGTGCGGCCGACGCTTCCGGTGCAAAACCGTATGGAACAGGCGCGTTTCCGTGGTGGCGAAATATCCTCCGAAAATCAGCGATTGGGAGCTCGGCGCGTGATGGGTGAAAACCCAAGTCTTTCCCTTCCAGGGCTTGCGGAGCTCCTGCTCAATAAAGCGAAGGGATTCCTGATGAAGGCAAATGGAGATCAGGGGATTCATATGGGTGGGCTTTTCCGGAAAAATGTCGCCAATCTCCCGGGACTGCTCCATCAGGCGGCGCCGGAGAGCGCCGTAGCGAGCCGCGTTTTCCGGAATCGCCATCCAAGCGGAGGCTCCGATGTTCCGGTAGTCATTCATGACCGCAGAGCTCTTGGCGATCAAAAGCGGATCCATCCCGCCCTGGTCCGTCCAAAGGGTCGCGCAAATGAGGCGATTCTCGCCGAAGATCGCGGTTTTGCGATCCATGATCGCCACCTTGCTCCCTGCGGCGGCCCGCTCCATCTCAGCGAGGCGAAGGCCCAGATCGGATCCGTAGTATTCGTGATTCCCGGGGATGTAGATGGCGGGCTTCCGAAAGCTCCGGAGCCATTTGACGCCGTCCATATCCTCGGCGAGATCGCCGGCGGCGACGATGATGCCCGCTTTTTTCGAAATTTTCACTCGGTCCCAGCGAGAGTGGACATCGGAAACAAGCTGAATGAGCGGCATCGGTTTTCCCCCGAGAAACCCTAACGGAAGGGGCGGCGGTTTGACAAGAGCCGGAGGATCTCCTAGAAAAAGAAACGGCGCAAGCGGCGGCTTGCTATTGCGGAAAATCGCCAATAGACTGCCAGGACTCGGACAGGAAACGAATATGGCCAAAAGAAGCCCCACCGCAGCGGAGAGGAAGCCGGCGAGAGACGCAGGCCCGATGACGCTAGATCGCCTCTCGCAGCAAGAGAAGGCGATCTACAAGCCCAATCCCAATGCGGCCGCGGATAACTTCGAGTTCGTCGCGCATAAGCTCGCCGTGGAAATTTCCTTTGTGCTCGCGGAAAAAGTCGATGAGCTGGCTGTGATGCGCAGCTCATTCCGGCTTTCGCTGGAGAGCGCGTGCCAGAGAACTCTGCGGTCGATTTTTCGCCGGGAAGAGCGCTGCGTTGTCGTGCCTGATGCGCTGCCAGGATTCACGCTCATGGGGTTCAAGCGCGAAGGCGGCCTCCTGGCTGCCAATGGCAAAGGAAAGGCCGGGAATGGAAAGGCCTCCGAGCCGGCGAGGCTTTCGCCGGAGTCCCATGCGGCGGCCCTGATCATCGGGGAGTTCTTCGAAAAGACCGAGGAGCAGGTTCTGGTGATCGATTGCCCGGACGCGCTGCTGGTTCTGTTTCCCGTCTCCGATTTGAGAAAAAACCTGAAGCAGCTGGGTTTCTATCACGTCGACTAGCGGTTGCGAGCGGTCCCGCGCATTGATAGGATATAAAGGCGGGAAAACAACGGAGAGAAAAATGAATCGCAACGACGAATATCCAACCAAAGTGTCGATTGAGACCATCCAGGAAGTCGCGCAGCGCCCGGAAGTTCGCGCCGCGGTTCTGGAGAATAGCGTGGAAGTCATTCCTGGCGGCGAAGCTCCGGCCATCGCCGGAATCTCCGCGCGCAAAGAGAATGAGTCCGCGCCGGCGCCGGGGCAAAAAAGAAGGTTTGGCTAATCCAGGATCGGGCCAAGATCATAAAAGGGGCTTTCCGTGCTGAACCTCAAGCGAAGCATCGTAAACGAGTATTGGAAAAAGACGGATCCTCGCATGGCGAAGATTTTGTCGGCCATGGAGAATCTCGAGCACTGGACGGTGGATGATGTGGAGTCCGTCTCCCAAGGAATTTCCCAGCTGGGGAAAAAGCTCGACGAAACCTCGAAAAGAACGCTGGCGAGCCTCAGCGAAGAGCTGATCTACCTGATGGCCTATATCACCAGCGGAAAATTTTTCCGGATGATCAAATGGATGGATGAGAGCCATCCCGGGCTATCCGTCCACTACATCATGGAAGCTCGGCAGATGCAGAGCGAATGGGGCCAGTCCGGAAGCCTGCCGGCGCGCCTGATGCTGGATCGTCTGCAGACGATCAATAGCCTGCAGCTGATGGGGAAAGTGTTCGCGCCATCGCGCACGCGGCTGATCGCGGATTTGCTGCGCGAAGAGAGGAAAATCTGATGGGAGAGGCCAAGCGAAGCAAGGAGCCGGCTCCATTGATCTCGGATCTGGCTCGAGCTCTTCCGGAGGAGAAGGTTCGGGAAATTTACCGGGAAACCGTCATGGAGATGGTCTTGGCGAATCCGGGGGTCGCAAGACTGGCGAAAAAGGGGGCGTTGCGGCCCTCCGAGGGGAAAGCGGTCGAGAAGGAAAAAGACAACGACAAGAGTCGCTGAAGCGGCCGAAAAACAATACTTACGGAGCCCGATCGGGCTCCATTTTTTTTCTGGATCGCTTTTTCGGCGCGGCCGCTTCGGGCGCCTCCGGCTGGGCCGGGGGCTTTCGGATTTTGGCGGAAAATGGAATGGGCAGCGGATCCGGCTGCTCAAACAGGCTCGAGACCGGCGGTGGCGGCGTTTTGCGCTTGGAAATGGCGTCGATTCGGATCGCGACGATCGGATCGCCTTTGCGCTGGATTTTTCGGTCGTCGGCGATGATTTCCGGATTGTCATCAGGGAAGACGCCAATCATGCCCTTTTTCGGATGATCCGTGAGGGCGTCGAGAATGTATTTGAACATCACGGAGAGGCTATCCCGGTCGACCGGGTTCTGCCCTTGCCGGAAAAAAGTGGCCCGGCATGGCCCGTCAAAGCGCGGCTTCTCGTCTCCGAGACGCTCCAGGGCGGTCCGGACAAGATCATGCCAAAGCTTTTTGTATCCGAACACCACATACTTCCGATACTGAAGAATCGCCAGGATTTCGTTGAGCGTGAAAAGGCGGGCCCCAAAAAACGCGATGGAGAGATGCTTCGGGGATGCCTCGACAGCGATGGAGCATTCCCGCATGGAAGTCATGATCGGCTGCTCCTTGACTCCCTGGCGTTTTTTCGGGGATTTCGGCTGAGCGAGATCCGGGAATGCGCAAGAGGCTTCCGCGGGAGCCGGGGCGGGCTTTTTGGATCCTTTTCGCTTGGGGGCGGGCGGATCGGCAGCGGTCGAGTCTTTCGATATGGCGTCGCGCTCCCCAGCCGCCTTCGCCAAAAAGGCCTGATAGTCTTCCTCTGTGAAACGTTTTTTGGGGCGAGCCGGCATGGGGGGAGCTTGGCGGGTTGAGTTGTCAATAGATTATGCGATGCGGGGCAGAAAATCAAATCAACGATCCAGGCAAGGGAAAAGCGAAGGCGAAAAAAGAGCCGCCCATCGGCGGCTCGGAGCTCCAAACTATGGAGCTCTTATTTTCCGGGAGCCCGAAGGACTCCGGAGCGAGGCTGAGCTTTCGGAGAATTCACGACCTCCGGGAATTGCTCCTCGGCGAGAGCGCGGATATGGCCGTCGATCTGCTGTCCGGAAGCAGTCGGATTCGCCTCGAGGAGATCGGCGGTTTCGAACGCTTTCGACTTCAGTTCCATGGGGACTTCATTGAATGCCTGAAAAGCCGCAGGCGGAGAGGCGGTGGTTTTCGCCAAGCGGCGGCCTGCCTCCGCGGCGGAGCCATGGGGCGGCTCTTCCGCGGCGGGGCCGGAGAGCGGGGCGGAAGAGAGCGGGAGGACGGTAGCGTTTTTTTGCATGGGATCACCGTTTGGTTATTTTCGTTTTGGGCTGCTCCAAGCTCTTATGCTACCACAGTTGGCGGCTCCGGGGAAAAAGATCAGGAGTTCGCGACAAGCGGTTCGCGCTGCGAAGAGCGGGCTTTCGGGCGAAGCGGAGAGATTTCCGAAAAAGTCGTCTCGCTGGAGAGGTCGGACGGCTCGAAAAGCGGAGAGTCTTGCGATTTCGCCATCACGGGGGCCGTCCAGAGGATGGCCTTTTTTCCCACCACGATCTCTCCCGTCTCGTCGATCCAGAATCCGCGGCAGTCAAGCCGCTTCTGCTTGGCGATGATTTGAGGGAAATCATGGCTTTCCATCCGAAAGGAGATGGTGAACGGGGGGATGTCGGGATGCTCGCCCCCATCGCCGGGAACTAGGGGGCAAATCAGGTGCAGAGCCCTCTCCTCCGAGCGGACCGCGACGCGGGAAATTCGCAGAAGCTTGAGGAAGATCGCCTCGCGGCGCTGCGCGCCGATGAACAGGTTTTTCCCGCTGCGGCGCCGGGCTGGCGATCCGAATAGGAAGCGTCGGCCCAAAAGGGGGTCGATCCATACGCCGTCTTGCGTTTGCTCGACCGAATATCCGGCTCGCTGGCTCGCATAAATCCACTCCATCAGGCTGGCGATGCCAGCCAAATGCGAGATGTAAGCTTTGCCGTCCATAAAAAAAGCTCCGTGGTGAATGGGGAGACGCCAAACCGCATCGATTGATCGTAAGCCGCGGAGCGGGAAAAGGCAACCGATTGGCGAAGCGGGATTCCCGGACGGGCGGAGCGAGGAATCGATCTTTTCGCGTTAAGATTTCCGGCGAATAGAGAGGGAGAGGCAGGGAGCCCGGATCGCTGAGGAAGGTTGATAATTAGGGCGTAATGAGGTAGCATGGAGACCTTTTCCCAAGAAATCAGGCATAAGGGGATTTTCAATGAGTGATTCCGCCAATGAGGCGTTCGAGAAGGAAAGCCGAGATCCGATGGTGAGGAAGCTCGCGAGCCTCGTTGAGGCGGATTTGCGGGCTCGCGCGGAGGGCTTTTGCATACAGAATGAGCCGCTCTCCCCGGACGAGGTCGCGTCGCACAATGGCCTGCTTCCGCTGTTTTGCCTCAAGGCGGCCGAGCTTTGCGAAGAAGGGATGAAAAAGCGGCTTCCGCTTTACTTTGAGCATGACTCCACAGCTCTGATCGAAGCGGTTCCGATGACAGAGGCGACGGCAGAGAACATTTTCTCCCTTTGGGCCCACTTTTTGCATTACTCGATCGAAGAGGAAATTTATCGGCTCAAGCGGGACAAGAAATTGAACGCGAATGGGCTGATCCCGCTCGATGATCTGTATCAGCGCTGGCACAAGGCTTTGCAGCAGGGCAAATACCCGCTGCGCCCCTCCAGCAAGCCTGCCGCGGCGACCGGAAAGTCGGCCGGCGGCGTGGGGGCCTAGCCAGGAGAACCGAATGAGCTTCAAGCCAAAATTAGACGCCGCCCAGGAACACGCGCCGCCCCGAGAGGGGGCGTTGGCCTTCCTCTCCGGGGCAGAGCCTTCGCCAGAGGCCGCAAAAACCGATGCGGATTGGGCCAAGGCGGATCGCGACCATCAGGAAGCCCGCCGAAACGCGCTCCGAGCGATGAACGCCATCAAAGTCGTAGGCCCACTGCTGGCCGCGCTGATGGAGTCGCCCGGGCCCGAGGCGACCTCCGAGGAGAGCTATAGGAGCTTCTCTTCCATGGTCGAGTCCGCAAGCTCGTATTCGGAGAAGGTCGCGAAAAAAATCGGGATCGATCCGGAGGCGCCGCAAAATTTTTGGATTCGCAATGTCCTGGAGAGAACCTTCGCGGAAATCATTCGGGAGCAGTGGGCCAAGGGGAAAGGGGCGGATCTGTCTTACCTGGATGGGGCGATCGATCGCCTGATTTCGATTGACCTTCCCCATTGGGAGTCGCAGGAAGGCTTGGCGAAAGGGCCGGAGGATCTTCCGATCGAGACGCACATCCGGGCTTCGCTCGCGCAGGCGGCGGCGCCCGTCCTGATGCGCGCCCAGTTGGGTTTTGATTTTTTCCGGAACATGGATGCGGAGCTCGAGCCGATCATGCGCCGCCTTTTGGCCTCAGCCAGCAAAGCGACGCTGGATCTGGCGGATTCGGCCTGCACCGAGGCGGACAGGGCGCATCTGTTCGGCGTGCTGATCGGAGAGGCGGGGCAGCTCTATTCGAATGCCTGGAAGGCCGCCGGGAAAGAAGCGGTGGCTTCCCTCTCAAAGCTCAACGACGCCGAGCTCAAGGAAATGCTCAAGGCGCATCCGAATGGATTGCCGCTAGACAGCGTCAACGAGATCTTCGAGAAGAATTACTCTCGGCTGGTTTCCGTGGCGGCGAAGCTGGTTCCGCCGCAAGCGGGGAAAATCGGCGAGCGGATTCGCGAATCCAAAAGAAAATCGAAAGCAACGCAAGGGTGAGGTGAGAGATGGGATTTTTCCAAAGAACCAAAGAGAAGGCTGGCAGCGGCGCGAAAGCGATGGTCAACTACCAGCAGATCGCATCGGTCGGAGGCTGGATCAAGCAATCCGCGCTGGCGCTGAGCCCGTGGAAAAAGCGTGCGGGAGCTCGGATCGAGACGTTCCGGGAAGCGGTGGCACGGATGGGGGTCTCGGAGGAGGATTTGGCGAAGCAATACCAAAACCATGTGCTGCGCTTCTACTTGGTCCTTCTGGTTTGGATCATCGGAACGCTGGTGATGGCGATCTATCTGGCTCGCGGAAGCTGGATCACCATTCTCCCTTACCTGGGGTTCTCCGCGATCTGCGCGGCCCAATTTTTCTCCGCGAGCCTTTGGGCGATGCAGATTCGCAAGAGAGAATTTGTGGGGGGGAAGAACTGGTTTGCGATGCGCGGGGAGTGGTTCCCGACCATGCTGGAGCTGCCGCCGGCAAAAGAGTCGCGGGTTCGCAAGGCGGCCTCCTCCCGCAATGACAAAAAGCAAGGCTGACGATGCCGACTTACCTCACTGTCCCGTTCCGGGATAAGGATATCGTCAAGGCGCTCGGCGCGCGCTGGGACGGGACTCGCAGGGCCTGGTTCGCGCCGGAGGGAGCGCCGCCCGAGCGATTCGCGCGCTGGATTCCGAAGGCCGAGGCCGGCTCTGCCGAGAGGAAGGCCCCAGATTCTGGCGAAGGCGCGAAAACCGAAGCCGAAGAGCGGCCTCGCGGAGGAGTTTCGCTGGCGGCGCTTCTGTTTGAGGTTTCCGAGGCAGTCCGCCGCACCCTGCCGGATTCCCGCTGGTGCTTGGCAGAGGTGGCTTCCTGCAGAACCAACGCGCATTCGGGGCACACCTACCTGGAGCTGGTGGAGCATGACGGGAACGGGCGGGAAGTCGCCAAGGCAAGCGGGAGAATCTGGGCGGGAAGCTCCCGCATGCTCAAGAATTTCGAGAAAATGGCGGGAGAGCCGCTGGGCGCGGGAATGAAGATTCTCTTTCTCGCGCAGGCGGAGTTCTCGATCCAATACGGATTCGGGCTCACGATACAGGATATCGATCCTTCCTGGACCTTGGGGGAAATGGAGCGGAAAGTTCGCGAAATTCGCTTGGCGCTCCAGGAGGCGGGGATTTACGCGAAAAACGCCCAATTGCCGCAGGCCAGGGATTTCGCTTCGGTTCTGCTGTTGGCTCCGGAGGGGGCCGCTGGGCTGGGCGATTTCGAGACGGAAATCGAGCCGCTGGAGCGTTTGGGGCTGTGCCGCTTCGAAAAAGTCCATGCGGTGTTCGAGGGAGCGGGCGCCGCGGCGTCGCTGGGGCGAGCCTTGGAGGAGATCGCCAAGCGGGCGCAGACGGGAGCCTATGACGCGGTGGCGATGATTCGGGGCGGCGGGGCGACGACTTCGCTGAATTGGCTCAATGAGATGGATTTGGCCAAGAAAATTTGCCTGATGCCCATTCCCGTGCTGACGGGGATCGGGCATGAGCGGGATTCGACAATTTTGGATGAGGTCGCCAACGAAACGTTCGACACCCCCTCCAAAGTGGCGGCGGGAATTGTGTCGAGAATCGCCCAAAATGCGCTGAGGGCCGAGGCGGCGATGGGGGAGGTCGAAAGGATCGCGTCCCTGACGCTCAAGGCCGCCGAGAATGATTGCGATCGGCTGATGGCGGAGGCGGCGCGGCTGGCGGAGGGGGCTAGCGCCAGGGCGGAGGCCAATGCGGAGCGCCTTCTGCGAGACGCGATGAATCAGGCCCGGAGAATCGTGAGCGAAGCCGACGCGCAAGTGAGCTTTCTTGGGCGGGAAATCGTGGGGTTGGGCCCGGGCGGAGCGCTGCGGCGCGGGTATGCGATCGTCAAGGCGGATGGGGTGGCGATCGGATCCGCGCAGGAAGCGGAGAAAGCCAAGCGCCTGGAGATTTGCTTCGTGGACGGAACGCTCGCGGCGAAGCCGAGCGGAAAAGTCAAGGCGCCGACTTACGAGGCGAATCAAGACATAGGGACTGAATGAGAAAGGAATGGCGATGAGCGAAAGCAAAAATGACAGCTATTTGGCGAATTACGCGGTGCTCCAGGAAACCGCAAAAGCGCTGCGCGAGCAAAAGGAGCCCAATTTGGATGAGCTCATTCCGATGGTCGATCAGGCGCTATCCGCTTATAAAGCTTGCCGAGGCCGGATCGACGCGGTGCGCCAAATGCTCGATGAGCGCTTGGGAGATGCCGGCCTGGAGGATCTCGACGAGGAAGGCGAAGAGCGGCAGTAGCCGATCGTTTCGCCGGCCAGCTCGCTAGCTTTCGGGGCTTCCATAGGCCGCGAGAGCGAAGCCAAGGCTTTGACAGAGCCGGGGAAACCCATTAGCGTTGCCGCCTTGAGACGCCAGCGCCATTCGCTGGCGAATCCGAGGAGAAACGGATGTCCGGCGGCGCGAACGAATCCAACAATGACACTTTGCTTCTGGTGATTTTCCTGCTCGCCGCCTCGGCGGCGATCTGGTATTTCTTCGGCACGGAAATCAAGACCGGATACATCTATACGAAGAAGGCGGAGTATCTGCTGCTCAAATACACGGGAATTCCGCTGCTGTTCCCCGAGGCGTGGGAGGCCAGGGTCGTCCCGGCGATGGAGCTGCTGCAAGAGAAGCAGATTGATGCGCTGACATTCAAGGAAACCAAGGCCATCGGCAGCGCGATCGGTTATTTCAGCCGCTGGTATATTTTCCTGTTCGCCGGGCCTGTCGCATGGTTCGCGCTCAAAAAAAATCCCTTGCAGAAGTTCCGTAGAAAGCATTCGATGAAGACGCTGGTGCTCTCCGAGCAGCAGCTTTGGCCGGCGATCGCTCCGGTGGCGAAGCTCGATTTGGTCAAGGAGTCGGTGGAGAAGGGGCCGTGGGCAATGAGCAAGCGCCCCCTGGACTTCGCCCGCCATTACAAGCTGCTCGAAGAAGACAATAAGCTCAACCGGAATCGGGCGGAAAAACTGTTCACGGCGCAGCTCGGGAAGCTGTGGGAGGGTCCGGGGAAGCTGCCGCCTTACATGCGGGCGCTCTTCGCGGTGTTCGCGGCGCAGGCTTGCGGAGACATCGATGCCGCGAAAAATGGCCTCAACACGCTCTCGATCGGAATGGCGGAGGGAAAGGCCGACTATTCGTGGGTAAAGGGGATGCTGGCGAAATACGAGAAAGACGAAAAGGTCGTGGCGATCTGCAAGAAGCACGCCTATGTCTACACGGTTTTGGCGTCAATGCTGAAGGAGGCCCGTGGATTTGGCGTGCTCTCCTCCTCCCAATTCATCTGGCTTCGGCCGCTCAATCGCTCATTGTGGTATACGCTCAACGGCGTGGGGAGAAAGGTCGCGTTTCCGGAGATCGCGGGCATTTATGCCCACTGGATCGCAGAGCTCGTCGCGGAGCATCCCATCGAGCGCCCGTATGTGATCAAGGCGGTGGATGGCCTGGAGCGGGCTTTGCTGGAGGTGAAGTTTGATTGACATGGTTTTTTCTGATGCTAATCTGTGTGCCCGGTGTGGACGCAGAAAAAAGGAAATCCTATGGAAATCATGCAAAAAGCGAAGCATTTTTGGAAAAATCTGGCGGAGAATCGCTGGCTGATCGGGCGCCGGCTGGTCCTGCACTTCAAAAATGCGGAGAATCCGCAGGTGTTGGTGATGCGTTTTCCGATGGCCGATCGAATCACCTTCGACGTCGCGGAGGAGACCGACAGCGGGCGCGTCTGGTTCTCTTTGCGTATGAGGGCTGACGCCCATCCGGCGGAAACCCTCGCGCGATTCCAAAGCCGCGACGAGGCGCTGCTTGCGATGGGGAAGATCCGCGGGCGCGTCGCCTGGGGGGCGGCGAGAATTATCAAGAGCCTTCTTCTGGCGCTCATCGCCCTGGTGGTGCTCAATGGAGCCGCCTCCCTTATTTTCGGAATGGTGAGCTCGTCGACGAATCCGGTGGCGGCGCCTGGCCTCGCGCCGAGCGCGTCGTCGCCGTTCGGAAGGCAGCCAGGGGCTTCGGGAGCGACGATGGGTCAGGCCGAGTCGGATCGGCTGATGCAAGAGATGCTGCGAGCGGCCCAGCAGGCGCCGCTTGGAGCGGTCCCGCAGCAGCAGGCGCCAGCCCCTGAGGCCCCAGCCGCAGGAGATTCGGCGGTTCTGGAGGCGCTGAAAAATGCGCAATGATTTTCGTGGGAATCGCGAGAAGTAATTCGTCGAGAGACGTCCGGCCCCGCTAGTCAGGGGCCTTTTTTTGTCCGTCGAAAAGGAGTGGCGAAAGCTTCCGCGAAAAAGGAGGCTACGGCCGGCTCCGAAGCGTATCCAGTCTGGCAAAAGGTCGGCCAATCGGTTGCCTTTCGCCATTTTTTTCTGCTAAATGCCCATTCGCAAGCGATAAAAACAATGGAGCGGGCCGGATGGGGAAGAGTTTTCGCGGGGTAGAGCAATCCCAGGAAGTGACTAGCCGCGTTCTGTGGCGAGACACCCGAAGCTACTATCAGCGGTTCACGGCATGGATTGAGGACCCGTCAGGATTCATGACGGTGGTGACACTGGCGATGGGGTTCGGATTTTTCTATCCGTCCCTGACGCTGCTGTCGCTAGTCTTCTCGCTCTGGATCTCCTGGTATGCCATGAGCCGCAAATTCCGCCTGCCGTTTCGGATGCCGGCCTCCAGCGGAGCCCTGGACTACAATGACCCGAAGGCCGGGTCCGCGGATCCGGGGAAAGCCTCCGGAATCGCGTTCATGGGCAATGAAATCAACACGCGCAAAGAGCTGTGGTTCAAGAACGACGACATGCGGACCCACTTGCTGATTTTCGGGTCAACCGGAGCGGGTAAGACGGAATCTCTGCTGTCCATCGCCTTCAACGCGCTCGTGCATGCCTCCGGATTCATTTACGTCGACGGAAAGGGCGATTCCTCCCTCTTCGCGAAGATTTACGGAATGGCGCGCTCCATGGGCCGAGAGGACGATCTGTTGGTCATCAATTACATGACCGGATCGCGAGACGTTTTCGGGCCGCAGGCGACCAAGCTGTCCAACACGCTCAATCCGTTCACGACCGGATCCTCGGGCGGCCTGACGGAGCTGCTGGTGTCCCTGATGGATGATGCGGGCGGCGACAATGCGATGTGGAAGGGACGTGCGATCAGCCTGATCGGATCCATCATGATGGCGCTGGTCGACATGCGCGACCGCAAGGAAATCCTGCTGGACGTGGATCTGATTCGCGAATACCTGAACCTCGACAAAATTATCGCGCTCTCCAAGCGCCGGGATTTGCCAAGCCATGTGATCACGGCGATCAAGGCCTATCTGAAATCGCTGCCGGGATACCAGGAAGGGGCCCAAAAGCAAAGCGAGACCGTGATGGATCAGCACGGCTACCTGCAGATGCAGTTCACCAAGATCCTGGGCTCCTTGGCGGATAGCTACGGATACATTTTCCGCACGAACCTCGGAGAGGTCGATTTCTGGGATGTGGTGGCGAACCGCCGAATTCTGGTCGTGCTCCTGCCGGCGCTGGAGAAATCGCCGGAAGAGCTGGCGAACCTGGGGAAGATCATCGTGGCCTGCCTGAAGCAGATGATGGCCACGGGGCTGGGGTCCTTGCTCGAGGGCGAATACAAAAAGATCATCGAGACCAAGCCGACCTACGCGCCCACTCCATTCCTGTGCATCCTGGACGAGTATGGATATTATGCGGTGAAGGGGGCGGCGGTGATGCCGGCGCAGGCCCGAAGCTTGGGATTCAGCATGATTTTCGCGGGGCAGGACTACCCGGCGTTCGAGAAGGCCTCCAAGGAAGAGGCCGCGTCGACGGTCGCGAACTGCAACATCAAAATCTTCATGAAGCTGGAGGATCCCAAGGACACCTATGATCTTTTCGCGAAGCTGGTTGGAGAGGCCTATGTGACGCATGTCTCCGGCTTCCAGGCGAACACCGGCGGAATGATGACCAATTACACGGACGCGCAGAACGCGAGCGTGGAAAAGCGGCAGCGCGGCGACTTGCTGGACCTGAAAGAGCAGCGGGAAGGCGAGGCGCACATCATTTTCAAATCCGCGGTCATTCGGGCGGAAATGTTCTACGCGGCGACGAAAATCCCCTCCAAGCTCCAGCTGAATTACTTTCTGCGCGTGGAGCCGCCGGACAAGGCGGAGGTCGACGAGATGGACGCCGGGCTGGACGATATGATGCGCCGGATGACGCAGCCGGTATTCCTGAAGGATCTGGAGGAGTCGACGGATCGGGTGCAGGATATCGATTTGGCGGTGTCCGTGCTCAGAAGCCACGGGCATCTGGGAATGATGGAGCGGGCCTGCGCCGCGGTGTCCGCTTACCATGACGCTCGCGAGTCGGCGATGAGCTCCTTCAAGAGCTCGATGAGCATGTTCATGAACAACGATGAGGAAGACGACGAGGAAATTCTCAGCATCTTCAGCCGCGATGAAGAGGAGGACGAGGACGAGGATGATGACGACTACGGTCGCCGCTCGAGGGCCAAGGCGCAAAAAGACCCGGATGCGCACCCGGATAATGAGGGCGATTTGCCGGTGTTTCTCGATGAAAAAAGAACCATGGATGGGCTAAGGGATCTGGAGGAGCTCTCGGGAGTCAGTCCGGAGAGCGCGATTGAAAATGCCGAGAAGATGGTCGAAGACATGCGAACGGTAAGCCAGTATCCGCAAAATGACATTCCCGAGGAGCAATCCGCGGATGACATTCTGGATATGCTTCGGGAACTCGATGAAAAGATCGATGAGATGGAGCAGGAGGAATAAGGAGCATGGATCGGAGAGAGTTTTTGAAATCCATGGCGGCCCTCGGGGGCGGGGCCCTCTTTTCTGGGCTCCCGATTTCCCCCGCGCTGGCGAGCGATGAGAAGTTTTGGGCTTTGCCGAGAAGAATACAAATCGCTAGGGCGCAAACGGGAGAGCGAATTGACGTGGTGTATTGGGCCGATGGGCAGGTCCAAATGGACGGATACGCGCAAGTCTGCGCCCTGATGCGGGATTTGCGGGAAAACAAAATGACGGCGATGGATATTCGCCTGCTGGATTTGATGCGGGCGGTGCAGGCCTACGTCCAATACTACGGATACAAAGCACCGATCATGGTGAATTCCGGATTCCGGACGCAAAAGACGAATGCCAAGCTGGAGGGGGCCGCCAAAAACAGCATGCATCTGCGCGGAAAGGCGATCGATTTCACCCTGCCGGGGCTTCCATCCGATTTCATGGGAAAGCTGGCGGCGCACTACCGGGGAGGCGGCGTCGGCTTCTATCCGGACAGCAAGTTCACCCATATGGACACGGGGAATGTCCGCTATTGGGGGAAGAAGAGCCCGTATTGATCGGTTCGCGAGGCTGAGCGGGTAAACTGGGGACTCCCGAAGCGCGCGGCCCGCCGGCGAGGCGCTGGAGCCTACCGGGATGCCGCGGAGATCCCCAAGATAGCCAGAATATCGTCGCCCCAAAAGAGCATCGCGATGGCGCCGAACGCCAAGAAAGGGCCAAAAGGTATAGGGCGGCCCCGCTGGGATTCGTTTCTGGCGAGAAGGACAAAATAGGCGGCGATGCCGAACAGGCTGGCGAGAATGGCGGCGGGAAGAAGAGCCAGCGGACCAACCCAAGCGCCGATGGCGGCGAAAAGTTTGGGGTCGCCGGCCCCCATCCCCTCTTTCCCAAGAAGCGCTCGCGAGCCCAGGCGAAGAGACTCCAAAAAGCCGAAGCCAATGGCCACGCCCAGCAGCGATTGGCGAATCTCGATGGGCCACAGGCCAAATCCGGCCGCGAACAAGCCCGCGAAAAGCAACGGAAACACAATGCTGTCAGGGATCAGCATGGATTCCCAATCCACCAGGGCGATCGCCCAAAAAGCCAAAACAAGCTGAATCGCAATGACGCCCTGCAGGGTCGGGCCGAAAATCCAAGCGGCCAAAAGACAAAGAGCTCCAGCGACCGCCTCGCCGATCGGATAGATCGGGGAAATCGGAGCCGAACAGCAAGCCGCTTTGCCCCGAAGAAAAATCCATCCGAAAATGGGAACGTTGCGCCACCAGGAAATCGGGGTTCCGCAAGCGGGACAGTGGCTTCCGGGGTGAGAAAGGGACAGGCGCGGAGCCTCAAGGATTTTTCGGGCTGGCTCGGGGAACTCCCAGGATTTCTCGGAGAACCACTCCTGAATGTCCGCTAGCCATGCGCGCTCGATCATTTTCGGAAGGCGCCAGGCGACAACATTCAGAAAGCTTCCCCAGCAAGCCCCCCAAAAAAAAGCCAAAGGAAGCCAAAAACCCATCTGGCCAAGAGCTAGAAGAAAATCCTGCGGGGAAAGATAAGACATCGGAAACTCCCGGATTCAAGAGACGAGATTCTCGTTTTTGGCAAGAAAAGAGTCAATAAGAAATTGTTGGATTTCGCTCGGCGAACGGAGATCGCGGGGCCGCGAGGAGTGCCGGAAGCGCGATCTGTCGGAAATCTCCGCAGATTTGGCGCGAAAGGGGAGATTGGCGCTGTCTGAGTATGGAATTTGGGAGCGATTCTGGTAAAATCTTCGAAGTCGAGACGCAAGGATGGCTTGAGGCATGAAAAAGTCAGGCATGTCACCGAAGATGCAAAAAGAGCTGGATAAGCTGCTCCTGGATGGAGCGGCGAACGGAAGCCGGATCAAGGTAAGCCAGGCTCTTGAAAAAGGGGCAAACCCGAACGGAAAAGACGAGAGCAACTGGACGGCGCTGCATGTCGCGTCCTACTTCAAAAACGCCAAAATTTGCAAGCTCCTGATCGAATCAGGGGCGAACGTGAACGCGAAGACCGCAGACGGAGCCACTCCGTTGCTGATCGCCGCTAGCGTCGGGGCGCTGGACGTGTCGGAGCTGTTGCTGAAGGAAAGCGCGAATGCGAATGCGGAGGATTGCATCGGATTAACGCCTCTGATGGGAGCGGCGGATTGCGGAAGCCTGGAGATCGCGAATCTCCTGATGGAGTGGGGAGCGGATCCTCACGCGAAATCGCGGGACAAGTCCGCGATGGATTTTGCGATTCGCAACAATGTTCCGGAAGTGGCCGCGGCAATCGAAGCCCAAATGATCCAAAGGGACATGAACCAATCGCCGGCTAAGCGGCGGGCCAGAGCGATGTGATCAACGGTCGCCCTGTGGAATTCCTGGCGAATGCGACGAAAGCCCGCTAGAGCATCCTCGATGCTGAGGCCTGGTTGTGGGCTATTGGGATGGATCAGAGAGCGCGGCGGCGCGGAGCTGGCGTTTCGGCGGGAGAATCCGATGCCGCGGGGATGGGCTCTTCAGCCAGAGCAGGAGCGGATCCAGACTCAAGCTTGGACGCGTAGCGATCGCAAAGCCCTTTCCAAGCAGTGAGGGAAGCGGTTTCCGGGGCATCGGGAGCGATGTCCTCAAGAACAGCGGAGAGGGCGTCGAACCACTGTTTCCTCCAGGACAGAAGCATGGAGCGCTGATTCCAGGACCGATCCTTATTGCCGAAGGCGCCATCGCGAAATTCGCGAGTCGTCGCCATCGCATATGCGGTCCTGCGAGAAACGTTGCCATCCCGAGAAACTTCGTGGATGGCGATGTCGACAATCATGCCCAAGTTGGCGAGGCGCTCCTGAGCGAAAGAGCGAAGAGCTTTTTGGCATTGCTCGAGAGGAATGGACGTGGGCAAATCCATCTGAAACAGGCGGGCGAATTGCGCGTCATCGCGCTTTTCGCTCCAGCCGACGCGCATCCAAAGCGTATTTCTCGCGTTGCGAACCACCTCCATCCGGGCGCCGCGGCGAATTTGCATGAAGCTCGGAAGGTCTTTCCAGCGAGGATCTTCTCGCTCAACCGTCAATAGGTCGGAAAAAACGACTTTCGCGAGGCGCTTTGGCGGGGACATTTCCGTCTGGTCCGTTCGCTGCGTCATATCGATAGAGCTCAAATCCAACATGCTCTCCCCGGAGACGCTCGCGGCGGCCTGGAGGGGATGGGCATCTCTCTTGGAGAGGATCGACACAACGAAAGGGTGCGTTTTTTTCATGAAAATCCCGCGCGAAATCACTAATGCAGATGATCAATTATAGCACAGGATCGGCGGGATCGCCAAGAAAGTGGCGCGGGGACGGGCAGGAAATCTGGCTTTGCGGCCTAGATGGTTTGCGTCCTAGTTTCGGATTTTCCGAGAATGCCAGCCAAGGATTTTTCGATTTGGGCGCAAACAAGGCGGCTCGCATCGTTATCGTCAAACTGAATTCCCAGGCCAGCGGCGACGCCCATCTGCGCGCCCTGGGGGGTGACCCAGCAAACCTTTCCGGTGATGGTTTTTTTGATCGGATCGCCAGGCAGGGTGAGCAGGATCATCGCTTTCGATCCAGGGGCTTGGTATTGCTGGGAAGGGATGAAAAGACCGCCATTCTGGAGAAAGGGCATGTAAAAGCTGTAGAGCTGACTTTTGTCCTTGATATCGAACATGATGGGGCGCGGGGTTGCCGTGGGGGACAGATCAGCGGCGGGGACCATCTGGATGGGAAAGGACATGGGAAGCTCTCGCAAAAAGACGCAAAAAGAATTGCGGCGATGATAGCCTCTTTTTTCCCGTCCGCGCAAGCCCCGCGGCCGCGGCCTCAGGGGCGAGAGGTCTTTGCCCTCTGGGCGGAGGCGGCGGGGGGCGAAGTCAGCCCATATTTTCCAAGATGCTCGCGCAAAATGGAAAGCGTTTGCTCCGCGACCTCTTCGATGGGGCGGCTGGAGTCAATCACGCGAATGCGGTGGTTTCTTTTGGCTCGGTCATGATAGGCGCGGCGAACTCGTTGAAAAAAATCCTCGCCCATCGATTCGAACTTGTCGGGCTCCTTGCCGGTTTTGGAGAGGCGCTCCAGGCTCACTTCGACCGGAAGATCAAACAGCAGGGTCAAGCCCGGCTGCAAGTCGCCGTGGGTCATTTTCTCCAGGGATGCCAGAAGCTCCCAGGAGACATTCTTGCCGCCGCCCTGATAGGCCCAGGAAGAATCCGAGAAGCGGTCGCAGACGACAAAGGAGCCGCTGGAGAGCGCGGGAAGGATTTTGGAATCCAAATGCTCCTTGCGCGCGGAGAACATCAGCATGGTTTCGGCTTCCGGGCTCATGGGCTCGTGAAGAAGCATTTCCCGGAGCCGTTCGCCCAGGCTGGTTCCGCCAGGCTCCCGGGTATGGACGACCGAAAATCCCCCTTCGGTCAGCAGGCGAACGATCGCTTCGACATGCGAGCTTTTTCCGGCGCCGTCGACGCCTTCGATAGTGATGAATTTCGGATTGTGAGCCATGGTGTTTCCAATCAAAAACGAACGGTTTGCCGAGCGGGCTGCTGAGCGGCGGATAGTCGATCGCGACGCTGTCTGGAGAGATCGGAGTTTTTGTTCGCCCAAAACTCCGGATTCGCCAAAAAGACGTCTGTCCATTCCCGCAGGCTGGAGACGGTCACATCATGGCGGCATTCCGGCAGGGGATTCTGCGTCTGGCCCAAATCGATCCAAACCAGAACGGGAACGTGCTGGCTTCCATGGAGATGCTCGAGGCGGTCATCGACAAAAACCAGCGGATCGAGTTTGGCGATGGGCTCGGATTTTCCGTCATGGCCATGCTTGGCGCAATGGACCGAGGAAGGGGAGAAGCCAAAGTTTCGGAAATTGTGAATCCGATCGGAGCGGAATTCCTCCGGAATGGCGGTCACAACATGAATCTCGTATCCCTCGCGCTCCAGATCGCGGATGGCGCTTTGGGCGCCGGGCAGCGGCTCGATATTCGCCCAGCCTCGCGTTTGGGAGAAGGCGCGCCAAACCTGATCGACCTCCTCTCGCGTGATCCCGAGGACTTCGTCGAGAGCGTAGGCGCGATTGTCGCACTGAAGCGCGCGGCCAACCACATCCTCCGCGCATTCGCGAAATTTGTCGATAAAGTGAAGAATGACGCCGTCCGCATCCAAAACAATTCGCTTGTCCATAGGAATCTCCGATAAGGCATTCGAAGATTCTAGCGTTTTTTGCGCCACCGCGAAAGCCAGCGCCCTTCGAGCCGACGAAATGAAGCGGAAAGAAGGGAGAGCGCGGAAGCCAGAAGCAGAAGAAGACCGATGATCTTGCTAAGGCCCCACCAGATTCTTCCGGCCACAGAGTGCTCATCCAGAAGAAAGATGGAGAGATAGGCGGCGGTGGAAAGGACCAGCAGGGGCAGCCAGAGCCAAGGCGGGGTTCCGAGTTTGCGAAACCAGCCGCGCATGTCAGAAGGGGGAGCCAGGGGCGTCCCGTTTCTGCGGCTCCGGAGCGACAACGCCTTTTTTCCAGTCCAGGGAGGAGGAATCATGGACCATGGCGATGAGAGCATAAAGGTTGCGCCCGAAATTCTTCTGCGCCGCATCATCCATCGCGCGAACCAGGTTCTCCGAATCCCAGCCGGATTGCGTGGCCAGGGCGACAATGACTTTCATCATCTTGCTCGGATGGTTCAGCTGCTCAAGCATGAGGCGTTTCTTGAGCTTGCGGTGATAGAGCATGAGCGAGTGCTCGTGGTGCTCCCAATCCCCGAACGAAGCAACGCGATGGTCTCCGGATCCGGAGGCGTCGCCGGATTCGCCCTCGCTGCGCCCTTCCGCGATCGCGCTCTCTGGATCAAAGAGCTTCTCCAGGTTGGGCTTGAATTTCGGGGAGCCGAATTCTCCGGAGCCCTTGCCGTCCCCGTCCTCCTCGGACCCGGTCTGCTCGGCGGGGGAGCTTGTGGCGTTCATGGCGCGGGGGTCTCCTCGGAAATCGGGTCTGCGACCAGGGTGATCGGTTTGCCCTTGGCTTTCGCGACGGGCTTGCCTTTCTTGGAGCTCGAGCGGCTTTGGACGTGCTGAGCGAACTCCTCGTCGGGCATGCGAATCGCTTTGCCATCTCCAATTCTGTAGGATAGGCGATTCTCGCGCAAGATGGCGATTTGCTGAAGGGTTTGCCCTTCATCAAGCCCAAGGAGGGCCAGGCCTTTTCCGCGGGGCAGATCCGCGATTTCCCCCAGCCGATAGGCAAGGAGCCTCGAGTTCGACGAGAGGGCGACAAAAGCGGTCTGCTCCGGATCGATTCCAGCGGGAACCTTGCACGGCAAAACCGGCTTGGATCCCTCCGGAAGCGTGAGAAGGGATTTGCCCGCGCGAAGCCGCGTGATCATGTCCGAAATTTTGCAGATGAATCCGTATCCGGCGTCCGACGCCACGACGAAGCGCTCCTCCGCCGAGCCGGCGATCGTCCACGCGAGCTTCGCCCCGAAGTCCGCCAGCTTGGCGATGGGCACGTCTTCGCCGCCCTTGGCCGACGGAAGGTCGCGAACCGGACAGGAATAGCTTTTCCCCGACTCATCCAGGAAGACGACATGATCCGACTGCTTGACGCGATACATTTCCCGAACCGCGTCGCCGGCCTTGAAGGCGAACGATTCCATGTCGTGCTGATGCCCGGCTTTGGCGCGAATCCACCCGCGCTCGGAAATGGCGATGGTGACGGGATCATCGCTGATCGCAGTGTCCTCCACGGCGCGAGCTTCCGTGCGGGAATCGGCCTGGATAATGGTGCGCCGATCATCGCCGAACTCTTTCTTGTCCGCCTCGATTTCCTTGATGACTTGGGCCCGCAAAGCGGAAGGATTGGCGAGCAGCTTGGAGAGGCGGGCGATCTCCGCTTCGAGCTTCTTGATCTCCTCTTCGATTTTTTGCCGCTCCAGGCGAGCCAGCTGGCGAAGGCGGATTTCCATAACGTCTTCGGCCTGGACTTCCGAGAGGCCAAATCGCTCCATCAGCGCCGCTTTCGGATCGTCCGCGGATTTGAGGATCTTCACGACTTCCTCGATGTGGTCGAGGATGGTCGCGCGGCCCTGCAGAATATGGAGGCGCCGCGAGGCCACATCATGCTCATAGCGCGTGCGCCGCTCCACGGTCGTGATGCGGTATTGCGTCCATTCGGAGATGATCTCGACGAGCGTCTTCTGGCGAGGAGTTTTGTCCAGCCCGACAGCCACCAGATTGATGGGGCAGTTCATTTCCATGCTGGTGTAGGCCAGCAGGGCATTGATGAGCTCCTGGGGATCCTGCTTGTGGTTCTTCGGCTCGACGGTCAGGCGAAGCGGATTGTCCTTGTCGGATGCGTCCGCGAATTTCTCGATGAGGCTGGAGAACAGCGCTTTCTGGCGAAGCTGCTCCGGGCTGAAGGTCTTCTTTCCGCCTTTTTCCTTGGGCTTGGGATTGAAGATGCGGTCAATCTCCTCCATCACCTGCTGAGTGGATGTGTGGTAGGGAAGTTCGTAAACGACCAGCTTCCAGTTTTTCGTGCCTTCGCCTTCGATCAGGTAGCGAGCGCGCACCCGAATCGAGCCTTTCCCTTCGGCGTAGGCGCGGCGAATGTCTTCGGGAGAAGAGATGATTTGCCCGCCCGTAGGGAAGTCCGGAGCCGGGAGGATCTGCAAGATTTCATCCAAGCCGATTTTCGGCTTTTTGATGAACGCGATGCAGGCGTCGGCGGCCTCCCGCAAGTTGTGCGGAGGAATTTCGGTCGCGATGCCAACCCCGATGCCTGGCGCGCCATTGAGCAGGATGTTCGGCAGGCGGGCGGGGAGCGTCTGCGGCTCCTCCATCGTGTTGTCGTAGTTCGAGCGCCAATCGACAGAGCCCATCCCCAGCTCGCTGAGGAATGTCTCCGCGAAGGGCGTCATCTTGGCTTCGGTATAGCGCATCGCCGCGGCAGGGTCGCCGTCGCGGCTGCCGAAATTCCCCTCGCCATGGACGAGCGGATAGCGCAGGGAGAAGTTTTGCGCGGTGCGGACCATCGCCTCATAGACAGCGGAATCGCCATGCGGATGGTATTTGCCGATGACATCGCCGACGACGCGAGCGGATTTTTTCGGCTTGGAGGAGGAGCTCAAGGAAAGCTCTCGCATCGCGAACAGAATGCGCCGCTGAACCGGCTTGAGCCCGTCCTCTACGGAAGGGATAGCGCGCCCCTTCACGACGCTCATGGCGTATTCCAAATAGGCCCGCTCGGCATGCTCGGAGAGGTCGGCCATCAGGATATCTTCCCGAATCTGATTGCTGGCGTCAGCCGGCAGTTCTTGCGATCGTTTCTTCGCCATTTTGATTCCTTCGCGTTTCTGTATGTTTGCTCGTCAAATGAATTGCGGGGCCGCGGTTCGTCAGACGTCGCCCTCGACCTCGCCGCCTTTTTCCTCCATCCAGGCGCGTCGCTTCGGGGCGTTCTTTTCGCTCATGAGCATATCGAACAGGCCCATCGCTTCGGAGGGCTCCCGGGCGGAAAAGCCGATTTTGAGGATGCGGCGGGTATCGGGGCTCATCGTCGTCTCCCAAAGCTGTCCGGGGTTCATTTCGCCCAGGCCCTTGAAGCGATTGACGACCAGGGAGCCCTCGGAGACCTTTTCCACCGTGACCAGGCGGTGCTTGATGGATTGGAGCTCGGCTTCGTCGAGCGCGTAGAATTTGCGCTCGCCCTTCTGTCCCCGCTTGGGCGGCGCGTCGACCCGGAAGAGGGGGGATTGCGCGATAAAAATGTGGCCGTCGTGGACTAGACGCGGGAAATGCCGGAAAAAGAGGGTCAGCAGCAGAACCTGAATATGGCTGCCGTCAACGTCGGCGTCGGACATGATGACGATCTTCCCGTAGCGCAGGCGAGAAATGTCCGCCTGGGAAAAGTCGGCCATGTGCCCATGGGGATCGACCCCGATCGCCATGGAAATATCGGAGACCGTCGAGCTGGTGAACAGCCGCGCGGCGTCCGCTTCCCAAGTGTTGAGCAGTTTGCCGCGCAAGGGGAGAATGGCCTGGAAGGACTTATCGCGGCCTTGCTTCGCGGATCCGCCGGCGGAGTCGCCCTCGACCAGGAAGAGCTCGTTCTTCTGGATGTCTTCCGACTCGCAGTCCGCGAGCTTTCCGGGGAGAACGGCCGCGCCGGAGGTTTTTTTGCGCTCGACCTTCTGGCCGGCCTTGCTGCGGGCGATCGCATTGTCGATAGCCAATTCGGCGAGGCGCTTGCCCATTTCGACATTCTCGTTGAGCCAAAGCTCGAACGGATCCTTGACCAGGGAAGAGACGAGCTTCACCGCGGATTCGTTGATCAGGCGATCCTTCGTCTGGTTCTGGAACTGCGGATCAGCGATTTTCACCGAAATGACAAAGCAGGCGCGAGAGTAAACGTCGTCCGCCTCCAGCTTCACGCCCTTGGGCAGAAGGCCATGATGCTCGATGAAGGAGCGCATGGCCTCGAAGACGCCGTTGCGCAAGCCATTCAGATGGCGGCCGCCGTCGGAGGTCTTGATGAGGTTGACATAGCTTTCGCCAAAGGAGCGGCCCTCGAGGAGCCAGCCGATCGCCAACCGGATCCCCTCGCCCGAGGAGAACGTCTCGTGCCCCTCGGGGATGTAGGATTCCAGCTCGAAAAGGTCCGCGGCCCAGGCTTCCGGAATGCCGCCGGCGCGCTCCGTCAGATATTGCGTCAGGCCCCCGGGATAGCTCCAAGTCTGCGGCTCTTTTCCGGGCTTGGCCAGCGTGAAGGAAACCCCGGGCATAAGCACCGCGGAGCTCTTGAGGTAATCCTCGAGATCCGCGACGTTCAGCGGCCCCTGGAAATAGGACAAGTCCGGGCGCGCGAAGATGGTGGTTCCGGTTTCCGACGCGGGGCATTTCCCTTTGGTTTTGAGCGGCTCGATGACATCACCGCCGGAAAAGGCGATCGAGTAAATTTTTCCGTCGCGCCGAATCGTCGCCTCCAGGCGAGAGGAGAGGGCATTCGTGACCGAGACGCCGACCCCATGCAAGCCGCCGGAGAATTTGTAGGCGTTGGCGTCGCCTTTGTCGAATTTCCCGCCGGCATGGAGCTTGGTGAACACCACCTCGGCCGCGCTTTTTCCGCCAGCCTTCGCGACGCCGCCGACCGGAATGCCGCGCCCATTGTCGCGAACCTCGACGGCCCCATCCTCATGAATGGTCACGGCGATTTCCGTGGCGAACCCGGCGAGCGCCTCGTCGCGAGAGTTGTCGATCACTTCTTGGATGATGTGGTTCGGAGTGTCGACCCGGGTATACATCGCTGGGCGTTTTTTTACCGGCTCCAATCCCTCAAGAACCTGGATGTCATCGGCGGAGTAATCAGTTTTTTGCTTTGCCATGGATAAAGCTCACAAATCGGTCGGTGGATATAAAAGGACATGCTCCTCGAGGGAGCGCAAGCTAGCAGATTACCTTTTGAAACACAGTAAGGCAACCCCTGGCTTAGCGGCGGGATTGTTTGGGTCCGCCGGATAGGATGCCAGAAACTAGCGAATCAATCACCCAAACGAACAGGCTCCAGCCGAAAACGCTGACGGCCAGAGCGCCTCCAAGCAGCGGAGCGCGGGAGATGAGGGATTCGGACGGGGCCCAGAATGCCGATTCGATCCCGGCGGTCCAGTGCGTGCCGAACCAAAAGATCAGCAGAGGCGCCAAAATGTTGAAGAGGGCCAAAGCGAGCGATCCGGAGTGGGCGGCGGAGAAGGCCAGCGGAGACAGCGTGCGGCCGAGGCTGCGGAAATACGCAACCGACATGCCGGAGAAGCCGCGTTGGATTCTTCCGAGCCCGGAGGCGGGACGCTTCGCCGCCGCGGCCCTTGAAGAGCGGGGGGCTGGGAGAGCCCTGGGCTTCGCGGCCTCTTCGGCGGCGACGGCCTCTTCGGCGGCGACGGCCTCTTCGAGGGCGACGGGCTCTTCGAGGGCGACGGGCTCTTCGAGGGCGACGGGC